>Ga0207422_1000650_pt1 | contig 98771 bp, 93 predicted proteins | sample MarCyaLeptolynsp_FD_187757 | JGI IMG/M metagenome (GOLD analysis project Ga0207422, IMG submission 187757) | Marine cyanobacterial communities from Panama - species 1 Leptolyngbya sp. (SPAdes) | ecosystem: Environmental > Aquatic > Marine > Unclassified | place: Panama: Panama City | collected...
TGGTTCAACGCTACAGTGCGCTGGGCGACATCATCATACTCTTACCTATTTTACAACAACTTAAACTCGATTATCCGGAGCTTAAAATTGCCTTCGCCTCAAAACCTTTAGTGGCCCCATTTTTCAATGATCTAGATATCGAGTTCATCCCCATCGATCACAAGGGTAAGCACAAAGGTCTGAGAGGGCTTAGACGTTTTGCCAAAGAAATTGAAGAGCAGTTTAGACCTGACATCATCATTGATGCGCACATGGTTTTGCGAAGTATGGTGGTAAGCAGGAGTTTTCAGCTTGGCGGTCGAAAAGTATACTCCATCCGAAAAGATCGGCCAGCCCGAAAACGTTTTTTAAAAGCCGCAACCGAGGGACGTGAGCCCTTGATGCAAATTAGTCGGCTACACTTAGAAAATTTCCAAAGAGCAGGATTCGACTTAAATTTTAATCGGGAATCTATCCCTATTGCTCCATTTTCCCTCGACGAGGAAATAAAGTCATGGTTCGAAGAACGCAAAGCCCTTCAGAACATCGGTATTGCTCCGGGCTCTAAGCATTTGAGTAAAACCTGGCCCAATGAGAAATACCTAGAAGTGATGAAGGGCCTGAAAAGTAAGGACCGACATTTTTTCCTTTTTGGCGGCTGGGATGAACACGATACCTTAGATAAATTAGGTCGAGAAAGTGGATGCTCCTACTCGGTAATGGCCGGGAAGTTTAGCCTTGACCAAGAATCTGCCCTTTGTAAAGAACTTTCTGTTTTCATCAGTAATGACTCCTCAAATATGCATTTAGCGGCATGGAGTGGCTGTCCGGTGGTATCCATTTGGGGAGGCACACATCCTGATGCCGGCTTTGCCCCTTATATGAATGAGGCCCATATGGTTGCTCTTGGAGAAGATGAATTAGACTGTAGGCCTTGTAGCGTTTTTGGCACCGGTGAATGTAGTCGGGGTGACTTTGCCTGCCTGCATCATTTGGATAGTCAAAGAGTACTACAAAAGGTGAATAGTATTCTTTAAATCTATTTCCAACCTTTGGCATGCTTTAGGCATCTTCACCCTAAACGATGCCAAATGAAATCTTTCCCGCTTTTAACTGTAGCAACTCTGGTCTTTCTATGCAGCTTTAGTGCAAGTGCTCAATATGTTCCCAGTGATAGTTCCGAGACCAAGCCATATGTATTTATTGAAACCTTAAACGGTGAAGAAATCGAAGGCTTCCTCCTCGATCAAAACTCCAAGGAGCTCACTATTTTCACGGAGCAGGGTAAGGCTATAAAGGTTAAAACTAGTGATGTACTTCGCATGGAATACGACCGCGAAGAGAAACCGCGATTTGCGGAAGAGTATAAATACAAAGTTCACGCTAGCCGCTACTTCTTTGGCCCCAATGCCCTCAACATTAAACGAGGGGAAGGCTATTACCAAAACAACTTTATCTTCTTAAATCAAGTATCAGTCGGCTTAAGCGACAATTTCACCATTGGCCTAGGTACGGTTCCGCTTTTTATTTTTGGCTTTGGTGCTCCAACTCCAGTTTGGATTACCCCTAAATTCAGTGTTCCGATCGTACCCGGTAAAATGACCGTAGCCGCCGGTGGTCTCTTTGGTACCGTAATCGGTAATGACTTCAACAATACCTTTGGACTTGGCTATGGGTCATTTACCCTTGGGAATCATAATCGAAACATCAATCTATCCATAGGTTATGGAATGGCCGATGGCGATTGGTCAGAAGCTCCTACCATTAGCATAGGCGGAATGGCTAAGCTCACCAAACGATTCTATTTAATTTCTGAAAATTATCTGGTCTTTGACACCTATATTTTTTCCTTGGGGGGTCGAACCGTGTTTCGAGACCTCAGCCTCGACTATGGCTTCATTTATCCTCTCGAATTTGAGGGAGCCCTTCCATGGCTGGGAATCACCATTCCTTTCAAATTAAACCTGCAGGACAATTAATACTCCTGGAGGTCAGATATCATTCTCATCTATAGCTAGGTAAACTTGCTACTATCATAGCCCTTGTCGCTAAAAATCAGCGTACCTTTGCCGCCTTGATTTTGAATATGACTAAGGAAGTAAAGCCCTATCAGGCGGAAGGCAGTAAAAAGGAGCAGGTGGCAGAAATGTTCGACAATATTTCTGCTCGATATGACCTACTAAACCACGTGCTATCCTTAAGCATCGATAAGGGTTGGCGCAAGAAGGTAGTGGCCATGGTTTCAAGGAAGCAACCAAAACTCATCCTCGATGTAGCTACCGGGACAGCGGATTTGGCGATTGCCTTGGAAAAAACGCATGCTGACAAAATCACTGGCATCGATATCTCAGCGGGTATGCTGGAAGTAGGACGTAAGAAAGTGGCCGACAAGGGACTTTCCCAAATTATCACCTTAGAGCAAGCGGACTCGGAGAACCTTCCTTTTCCTGATGACAGCTTTGACGCCATTACCGTGGCTTTCGGCGTGCGTAACTTTGAAAACCTGGAAAAAGGCTTACGCGAGATGAATCGAGTTTTAAAGCCAGAGGGTCACCTGCTTGTTTTGGAATTTTCGCAGCCTCAGAAATTCCCCATGAAACAACTTTACAATTTCTATTTTAAGAATATCCTACCGGGCATCGGTAAATTGGTGAGCAAAGATGCCCGTGCTTACAGCTATTTACCGGAATCGGTGCAAGCTTTCCCTCACGGATTGGCTTTTATGGAAATCCTTTCGCGCTGTGGTTATGAGCAAGGTGAGCGAATTCCTCTTACCTTTGGCATCGCCTCTATATACGAAGGCATTAAAAAATAAGATCGAAAGCAAAGCGTTCATTTAGCGTGTATAAGAAGTTTTGGATATTGATAATTTTATTGGGCCTTGCAGGTTCTGCTGAGGCACAATTTGGGCGATTGAAAAATAATCCTCGTTACGACAGGAAACCCCTAGATTTTGGCTTTTCCATCGGCTTAAACTATATCGATTTTCGTACCCGGACCCTAGCGGATTTAAGTGCTGATCTCCCTGGTTATTACCGGGTTTACTCTGAAACTTCACCCGGTTACAGCATCAGGATTATTTCTAAACTTCGACTTTCCGATCATTGGGATTTACGCTTTAGTCCAGGTTATGCATTTACCCTTCGCACCTTGCGATTTGATGTTCTAAATCAGTTTACCTTACAAAGGGAACTAGTAGAACGAAAAATAGAATCCTCCTTTCTAGAATTCCCTGTTTATATGAAGTTTCGGGCCGACCGAATTGGAAATTATCGCATGTATTTATTGGCAGGACCAAAATACAATTTGGACTTAGCCAGTGATGAGGATGTACAGGATGATCGGGTTTTTAAGCTCAAGCGAAATGAGCTAAATTATGATTTGGGGGTCGGGGTTGATATTTACTTTGAGTTTTTCAAATTTTCACCGCAAATCATCTATTCCTTCGGAATAACCAATCAAAGGGTCGAGGATGACACCTTTTTGGCCGCGGGTTTACAAGGTGTTTATACCAGGGCCCTACTCATCAATTTTACTTTCGAATAAATGCCCCTTTTGGAGCTTAGTGTCGGTCCTGAGATTGCTTATCAAGAGCAAGCTCTAGAAGAACATCTCCGCAGGGTATTGGGATTAAATTCGGAGGAGCGACTGTATTATCGCTTGGAGCGCCGAAATATAGATGCCCGAGGCCGAAAACTTAAGGTCAACCTCAAAATCGAGTACGCGAAAAACCAGCCGCTTGCCAAGCGAGAAACAAGCCATTTTAATTATCAGGATGTTTCACAAGCTCCTGAGGTACATATTATTGGTTTTGGACCCGCGGGTATGTGGGCCGCTTTAAGATGCTTAGAATTAGGCATGAAGCCCGTGGTTATCGAACGGGGCAAAGACGTACGCAGCAGGCGCCGTGATTTAAAGGCGGTAAACCGAGACAACATAGTAGACGCCGATTCCAATTATTGTTTTGGTGAAGGTGGTGCTGGCACCTATTCCGATGGTAAACTGTATACCCGCAGCAAGAAACGCGGGAACATGCAACGCATCCTTGATTCTTTAGTAGAGCACGGAGCTGTTGAAGACATCCTCTTTGAAGCTCATCCGCATATCGGCACCAATAAATTACCTAAAATCGTGCAAGCGATGCGCGAGACCGTATTAAAGTATGGCGGTGAGATTCACTTCGAAACTCGACTGACTAATATGCTAGTCGAAGGTCGTAGCATTCGCTCCTTTACTACTCACGACGGAAGAGAATGGCCTTGTCAGGCAATGATTTTAGCCACCGGACATTCTGCCCGTGATATTTACTACTTACTTAATGATAGCGGTATCCGTTTAGAGGCCAAGCCCTTTGCCATGGGAGTCAGGGTTGAGCATAGCCAGAAGCTTATCAATAGAATCCAATATCACGGTAATGATTACGATGATATTCTCCCCGCCGCCGCCTATAAATTAGTGCAGCAGGTCGATGGTCGAGGAGTCTATAGCTTTTGCATGTGTCCTGGAGGCTTCATCGTTCCGGCTGCAACGGCTCAAGAGGAATTAGTCGTAAATGGGATGAGTCCCAGCAAAAGGGATAATGAATTCGCCAATAGTGGCATTGTGGTAGCCATTGAGCTTGAGGACCTCAAGGACTATAAAGAACATGGGGCCTTGGCCGGATTGGAATTCCAAAAGGACGTAGAACACGCAGTATGGCAAGCGGGTGGAGCGACCCAAAAGGCCGCCGCACAAAGGCTTAAAGATTTTGTGCAGGGTCGTATTAGCGAGACGCTAAATCCTAGCAGTTATATACCTGGATTGATTTCCAAGCCGATGCACCAAATCCTTCCCAAATTCATGGCGCGTAGATTGCAAGCGGCCTTTGTGGAGTTTGGCAAGAAAATGCCAGGCTATTACACCAACGAAGCCAATATTGTAGGAATCGAAAGCCGTACCTCATCTCCCGTGCGGATTCCTAGGAATAAAGAAAGCTATCAACATCCTGAAGTAGATAATCTTTTCCCCAGCGGTGAAGGTGCAGGTTTTGCAGGAGGGATTGTTAGCGCGGGCATGGATGGCGAGCGCTGTGCGGAAGCAGCAGAACAATGGCTAGCCAAGCCAAAAGGCTAATGGCCTCGGAAATCAGGGCCAGCCAAGCTCAAATATTCTCCAAATTTCTTTGGGTTAATTCGTGATCAAGATTCCCCGTATTAAGGGTACTGGCAGGCTCAAATAGTAAAACCTTAACCTCTCGCTTTGCAATGGGCTTATGGTAGACTCCCCTCGGAACAATTACAAATTCACCTGCTTCTATGGTCTCGACTCGATCATCATATTCCATTTCTAAAGACCCCTCTATCACCAAGAACAGCTCGTCTTCTTGCTCATGTTGATGGCGAACAAACTCTCCTTCCAAACGTGCCAATTTAACCTGTTGCCCATTGAGCTCCCCCACTACCTTAGGCGACCACTGATCCTTAAAAAGGGCGAACTTGGACTTTATATTTACTGGCTTCATTTTATAAAATTACTTTCCAAAGCCTTCCGCTTTCCATTGCTGTAACAAGGCAATCTCATCGGCCGTTAGGGCCTCCTTTTTCTGCTTATATGGCATGTATCTCTTGTTCTCCGGATCGAGTTGTACCCGATAAATTATACCTCCGATATGACTTCTAACCAAGTCGTAAGTATTAAGCATATCGGCCTTACCCGTTTCGGGATAATGACAGGGAGTGCATTTCGCTTTAATGATAGGCTCTATATGCTGAGTGTAAGTCACGCTTGCATTTTGGGCTGGCTTTGATTGGAACACCGCACAGCTTGCCACGGATAGAGTGAAGGCAAATAAAACCAGTATTCTCCTATTCATGTTAAAAGGGTTTGATTAGAGATTGAAGGTAGCACTATTTCAGTAAGTGCATTGATAGGGATAATTATTTCAACGATATTAAAATAGTAAGCTTCTATTCCAAAGGTCATCCCCAAGGAAAGCGCGACATTTGCCGCGAATTTCGAATATGCGTAAGGCCATCATTTACATGTTGATTTCGGTTTTAGGTTTTTCCCTGATGAACCTTACCGTTAAATACCTTGATCGGCTGCCCGCTACTGAGCTCGTATTATTCCGATCCATTGTCTCAATCGTTCTTAGTCTATACTTCATTAGGCGGCAAAATTTATCTCCCTGGGGGAATCAAAAGGCCTATCTCATTGGCAGGGGGCTTGCCGGGGTAACGGCGCTCTCCCTCTTTTTTTATACCCTGCAAAAGTTACCACTTGGATCCGCCATAACCTTGCAATACCTCTCTCCCATCTTCACCGCCCTCTTCGGCATTTTCATCTTAAAGGAAAAAGTAAAGTGGTGGCAATGGTTGTTCTTTGGATTAAGCTTCGGAGGAATTGCCCTGATCAAGGGTTTTGATAGTCAAATTAGCCCTCTGCTATTTGTGTTGGGAATCAGCTCCTCCATTTTCGCCGGCTTAGCCTATAACTTTATTCGCAAGGTAAAAGACACCGATCACCCCATGGTGGTGGTGTTCTACTTCCCCTTGATGGCAATTCCAGTAATGACGATTATTTCCTTTTTCAACTGGGAAACTCCCATGGGATGGGAATGGGCTTTACTTCTGTTGATGGGTATTTTGACCCAAATCGCTCAAGTAAATATGACAAAGGCCCTACAAATGGTCGAAGCTAATGAGATTACCGGCTTTAAATATTTAGGAGTGATTTTCGCATTGGGCTTTGACTTTTTCATCTTTGGCTACACTTATGAGTGGCCCGTGTTGATAGGTATGGTGCTGGTAGTTTCGGGGGTATTATTTAACCTCTTTCTTAAAGCTAGCTTACGCCGGAAGGCTAAGCGAAATGCTGCATAAGGATCCCTCCGGCAATCGCCACATTCAAACTATCAATTTCAGAATTTGCCGGACGAGGAATGGTGATTTTTTCCGCTACCTCAAGCCAGCCTTGAGAAGGGCCATGACTTTCACTGCCCATCACCAGCGCAATTGGAGTCCCATCCTCTAATTCAATTTCGCTAAAGTTCTGGCCCACCATCTCCGCAACGAAGATTCGATGTTCCCCCAAGGAACTTAAAGCATCATCTACCGATAGGTAGTCGATTCTTAATCTTGCTAAAGAGCCCATAGTACTTTGCACTGTCTTAGCATTGTAGATGTCGGCCGTACCGGGACTACAGATAATCCTCTGAAAACCGAACCAATCAGCCGTACGCAACAGTGTTCCTAAATTTCCAGGATCATTGATACCGTCTAAAATTAGGCAGGAACAGTTATGGCTAATTTCCACCTTGGGAAAGGGAAAAATGGCCAGGGCCTGATTAGCTGTGCTCAGATGGCTAAGTTTTCCTAATTCTTGTACAGAGATTTCTTTAGCACCTTCCCATTCCTTTGTGGACCAAATTTCTTGGGCTTTAAGTCCTGAGTCGAGCAAGTCTTTAATTAACTTCGGACCTTCCGCAACAAATAGCTCCTCCGACCAGCGGTTTTTTCGTTGGCGGAGCTTGCGGATTAACTTTTGAGAAGATAGACTGGGCATGACGTACTTTTGCCAAAATTTAAAGACCACATGCTGAAACGCTTGTTGATTGGGATCTTGCTTTTGGGTGGCTTAGTGGGCTGTAAATATAGCCGATATGTGCCGGATGACCGCTACCTACTATGGAAGAGCGAAATCGACCTCATAGATGGCGGCCGAGCGGATGCTTTGGCAAAAAGCGTAATACGTCAGCAGCCTAACAGCAAACTTCTTCTTTCAAGCATACGCCCAGGGCTTGCAATTTATTCGTGGGGAAATGGAGAGGAAGATAATTTCTGGTCCAGAATGGGAAAGGCGCCGGTAATATTAGATAATGCCAAGACCGAGCGCAGCGCAGAACAATTACAACTGTATTATTTCAATAAAGGTTATTTCCAGGCCTCTGTTAAGGTAGAGACTATTGAAGGTGATGGGCAAAAAGCCAAGGTCGTTTATAAAGTAAATCGAGGTCCACGCTATAAGATAGACAGTATACATTATGACCTACTGCCAGCCCTAGAGAAATTGCGACTTAGTACTCTCAAAGAAAGTGAGCTCGAAACAGATGAATATTACGACCTGGCCACTTTGGATCGTGAACGCCTTCGCTTGAAGAAACTCTTCCGAAATAACGGTTATTTCGATTTCAGCGAGAGCTATATAAGCTTCGATGCCGACACCAATGGAATCCCGGGTCAACACAAGATGAACCTTACCATGCTAATCCGAGGGGTTCCTCGGAAACAAGGGGACAGCATTGTTTACCGGGCTATGAAACCCCATTTCATTAGAAATATTAGCGTCATCCCTGACTTTAACTTTCAGGTCCAGAAAAAACCTTCGGACAGCTTAGAATATCTGGGCTATCGAATAAAATATGATACCCTCAAATACATCCCCAGATATTTAACCGATGCGATTCATTTTAATAGCGGTGATTTGTTTAGGCAATCGACCGCTAATGCCACTAGCTCCCACTATATTGGCTACAAGGGCTTTACCGTTACCGAATTAAACTACGAGGCCATTCCAAGCGATACAGGTAGAGATCAGCTGGACTTAGAAATCCGCTTGGTGCCTCAAAGTAAGCGCAGCTTCAACACAGAGTTTGAAGTCACGAACACTTCTGGAAACTATGGTATTACGGCCTCGGTAGGGATTGTAAACCGCAATCTCTTTCGCGGAGGGGAAGCTCTGAGCTTCAAAATCAATGGTGGTTTAGAATATCAGCCTACGGTAGCAAATACGGAAACCCTCTCTAGAACCCTAGAATACGGAGCGGAAACCCGAATTGATTTTCCGAGGTTTCTCCTTCCCTTCAATACCATTGGGATTGTTCCAAAAAGAATGTTACCTCGGTCTAGTATTACCTTATCAGCGAATCGAACCGCGAGGGTGGAATTTGACCGGGAAACCTTTGGCGGGAGCTTGGCTTATGAATGGAATGAAAGCCCCCAGAAAACACATCAGGTTGAACTACTTAGTCTGAGCTTTTCTAATTTACTGGACATTGAGGACTTTTTCATCAACCAGCTCGATCCAATTCAATTTTTAGCCTTCCGCCCAGAATTTATCAGTAGCACCTCCTGGAAATTTACCTATACAGGACAGGAAAGTGTGAGTCAGCGATACTATGACTTCTTTAGCTCTGACCTCGAACTTGGAGGTAATTTGCAGTCGACCTTTGCTCGCAGCTTTGGTAGCGAAGATGCGGGGACCGGTTTCACCACTTTATTCGAGGTACCGGTTTATCAATTTGCGCGAATAGAGCTGGATTACCGCTATTACATTCACCCCAGCCGCGAGCAGTTGTATGTTTTTCGCATAAATGGTGGTTACGTCCTACCCTATGGGATCAGCGACGTCGGTACCGGCGAAGATGCCATCCGACTACCACCTTTTAGTCGATTCTTCTTTATTGGTGGTACCAATGACTTAAGAGCCTGGCCGGCTTATCGAGCGGGAGGTGGCATTGAAACTGTCTCAAGTTATACCGACACCAGCTCCAGCTTTGCAATTGGCACTATGAAGCTTCTTAGTAATATTGAGTACCGTTTCCCAATTTATAGCAGTCTTAAAGGCGCAGTATTTATCGACATGGGGAACATCTGGCTTAATGGTGGGCTTGAAACCGAGGAAAATGGATTCAGCTTCGCCAATCTAGGTCGTGATCTATATATCGGCTCAGGGCTTGGCTTTCGCTTAGACCTGGATTTCTTTGTTATTCGGCTTGATTTCGGCTTGCGTTTAAGAGATCCCGGCTACTATTCGCGAAATGAAGAATGGGTTATTCAAAGCCAAGTATTTTCAAATAATATCACCACAAATATCGCCCTCGGATATCCTTTTTAATTGCGGGCTTTCTCGCATCGAAAAAAGTCTATTTTTGTATCGATTTAAAAATCTTAAATCCAAATTATGAACGTCAACCAGATAGAAGAACTTTTAGGCGGAGATGCCGACAAGCTCCTTAATTATCAATCCCAAACGATTGACAAGAGTCTGCTTCACTTACCAGGCCCTGATTTTGTTAACCGAGTATTCGCGGACTCAAACCGTACACCGCAAGTGCTGCGCAGTTTACAGGATCTTTATGGTACTGGACGTTTAGCAAATACTGGATACCTTTCAATCTTACCAGTGGACCAAGGGATTGAGCACTCTGCCGGAGCCTCTTTCGCTAAAAATCCCATTTATTTTGACGGGGAGAATATTGTAAAATTAGCTATCGAAGGCGGCTGTAATGCCGTAGCTTCAACCTTTGGGGTTTTAGCCAGTGTAGCTCGTAAATATGCGCATCAAATTCCTTTTGTGGTTAAGATCAATCACAATGAATTATTGACCCACCCAAATACTTTCGATCAGATTATGTTTGGCAGCATCCGCGATGCTTGGAACATGGGCGCTCGTGCAGTAGGGGCAACCATTTACTTCGGTTCCGAGGAAAGCAATCGCCAAATCGTTGAAGTGGCGGAAGCTTTTGAATATGCGCATGAATTGGGTATGGCAACCATCCTTTGGTGTTACATGCGTAATCCTGCATTTAAAGCGGACAAAGATTATCACGTAGCAACTGACTTAACTTCTCAGGCAAATCACTTAGGAGTTACCATTCAAGCCGATATCATCAAGCAAAAGCTTCCTGAAAACAATGGTGGCTACAAGGCCTTGAACAGCGGAGACAGTAGCTACGGTAAACTAGATGAGCGAATCTACACTGAATTAACTAGTGATCATCCGATTGACCTTACCCGTTATCAAGTAGCTAACTGTTACATGGGTCGTGCAGGCTTAATTAACTCTGGTGGTGCTTCAAGCGGCGATGCTAACAATGACTTAGCGGAGGCAATCCGTACCGCAGTAGTAAACAAGCGAGCCGGTGGACAAGGTTTAATTTCCGGTCGTAAGGCTTTCCAAAAGCCATTTAATGATGGGGTTGCTTTACTCAATGCCATTCAAGATGTATACTTGGAAGACCAGGTAACCATCGCTTAAGCATTTGTGATTATCACTTTTTTTAAAGAGTTTTGATATAAAGTCTGCATTCCATGAGCGGTATGCAGACTTTTTCACTTTAATAAGATTTCTATGGGTTGGTTTGTACGAAACAAAGAAGGAATTACCACCAAAACAGAAGACAAGAAAGAAACTCCCGAGGGATTATGGTATAAATGCAAGAAGTGTAAAGTGATTTCCAGTGTGGAAGATCATTCTGCGAACTTGTGGGTCTGCCCAAATTGTGGCTTTCACGAAAGAGTCAATGCCAAGGAATATTTCAGCATTCTGTTTGATGAGGGTAAGTTTACCGAGTTAAACGCCAAAATGACTAGTGGTGATCCTTTGAAATTCGAAGACACCAAAAAATATGTCGATCGTTATCAGGCCACGGTTAAGAAAACCGGAATAAATGAAGCGGTAACCACAGGATATGGCAAGCTGGACGGTCGCGATGTTACCATCGCTGCTATGAACTTCAACTTTATTGGAGGTTCCATGGGTTCAGTGGTGGGTGAGAAAATCGCCAAGGGAATCGATCACTCCCTGAAACATCAGAAACCTTTTATCATGGTTTCTAAAAGTGGCGGTGCCAGAATGATGGAAGCAGCGTTTTCCCTTATGCAATTAGCTAAGACAAGTGCTAAGTTAGCACAACTTGGAGAAGCGAAAATTCCCTATATCTCCGTGCTTACCGATCCTACAACCGGCGGTGTAACCGCTTCCTACGCGATGCTTGGAGACATCAATATTGGAGAGCCTGGTGCCTTAATCGGATTTGCGGGACCAAGGGTTGTAAAAGAAACCATTGGCAAGGACTTGCCTGAAGGCTTCCAAACTTCAGAATTCCTCTTAGAACATGGATTCTTAGATTTCATTTCTGAACGAAAAGACCTCAAAGCGAATATTTCGAACTTCCTTCGCATGACGCATGGCGAAGTTAATTCCAAGAGCAGCAATTAATTAGAAAAGAATCACTAATTTTGCAGGCCAATTTTTATTGTACATAACATTCATCTAAAGGATTTTGAAATGTATTTAAGCCCAGAGAAGAAACAAGAGATTTTCAAGAAACACGGAAAATCTGAGAACGACACCGGATCACCCGAAGGTCAAGTAGCATTGTTCACTTACCGTATTAATCACCTAACTGAGCACTTGAAGCGCAATCGTAAAGATTTCGCTACCGAGAAAGCTTTGGTTGATTTAGTAGGTAAGCGTCGTCGTATTTTATCTTACTTAAAAGATCGCGACATCGAGCGCTACCGTGCGATTATCGCCGAGCTCGGAATTCGAAAGTAATTTTCTCTTTAAAGAAGGCAATTCTTCGGAGTTGCCTTCTTTTATTCTGATCCATTTACATTATTTATAAAGATTACATGATTCCAAACGCAATTACGCAGGAAATCAAATTAGCAGACGGGAGAACCATCACCCTAGAAACCGGCAAATTGGCTAAACAAGCCGACGGTTCAGTAATGGTTCGTATGGGAGAGACCATGTTATTAGCCACCGTAGTTTCCAACAAGGATGCTATGGAGGGAGTTGACTTCCTACCCTTAACTGTAGATTACCGCGAAAAATTTTCCGCCGCCGGCCGTTATCCTGGTGGTTTCTTAAAAAGAGAAGCTCGTCCAAGTGATGAGGAAATCTTAGTAATGCGCCTAGTAGACCGCGTATTACGCCCATTATTCCCCAAGGATTATCACGCCGACGTACAGGTGATGATTTCTCTAAACTCTTGGGATCCCGAAGTGAAGCCTGATGCCTTAGCGGGTTTGGCAGCTTCAGCCGCGATTGCCGTATCGGACATTCCATTTAATGGTCCTATGTCTGAAGTACGCGTGGGTCGTATCAATGGAGATTACATCATTAACCCTAGCCCAGCGCAAATGGAGGAGTCCGACATCGATATGATGGTTGGAGCTACCGCCGATAGCGTTGTTATGGTGGAAGGGGAAATGGATGAAATTTCCGAACAAGAAATGTTAGGCGCAATTCAGGCTGCACATGATGCCATTAAAGATCAAGTACAAGCACAGTTGGATTTAGCCGCTCAAGTAGAGAAAGCCGCTGTTAAGCGCGAATACAGTCATGAGACACATGATGAAGAATTGCGCGACAAAATCATGGCTGACCTTTACGATAAAGTATTTGAAGTAGCGAAAAGCGGTTTAAGCAAGGAACAGCGTTCTGAGCAATTCCGTGCAGTGCGCGACGAGTACATGGAAGCCAATTTCAGTGAAGAGGAATTGGAAGAGAAATTAGGTTTAATCAAGACCTATTACCATGACGTGGAATACCATGCCATGCGAAATATGATTTTGAATGATCGCCAGCGTTTAGATGGTCGCCAACTTGATGAGATTCGCCCGATCTGGACAGAAGTAGATTACTTACCATCTACTCACGGTTCTGCGATTTTCACTCGTGGTGAAACCCAGTCGCTTACTACTGTAACATTAGGAAGTAAATTAGATGAGAACCGTATCGACAATGTAACCTTTAGTGGTTCCGAACGTTTCTATCTTCACTATAACTTCCCTCCTTTCTCTACCGGCGAGGCCCGTCCTATTCGTGGCACCAGCCGTCGTGAGATCGGTCATGGAAACCTAGCACAACGTGCCCTTAAGGGTATGATTCCCGATGATAACTACTACACCATTCGAGTAGTTTCTGATATTCTAGAATCAAATGGTTCCTCATCAATGGCCACCGTATGTGCCGGTACTCTGGCCTTAATGGACGCAGGTATCAAGATGAAAGCTCCGGTATCTGGAATCGCCATGGGATTAATCACTGACGACACGGGTAATTACGCAGTATTAAGTGATATTCTAGGTGATGAGGACCACTTAGGTGACATGGACTTCAAAGTGACTGGAACCGAGAATGGCATTACCGCTTGTCAGATGGATATCAAGATTAGTGGTTTGAGCTACGAAATCTTGGAAAAGGCCTTGATGCAAGCTAATGCAGGTCGGATGCACATTTTAGGTGAAATGCTTAAGACCCTTGATGCTCCACGTACCGAATTGAAGCCTCATGCTCCGAAATTACATCAGATGAAGATTCCAAAAGACTTCATTGGTATGATTATCGGTCCTGGTGGAAAGAATATCCAAAAATTACAATTAGATACTGACACTACCATCACCATCGAAGAAGATGGCGACTTTGGAGTAATTGAAATCAGCGGTACCGATGCGGCCAAAATGGCGCAGGCCGAGGCCCGTATTAAAGAAATTGCTTTTGTTCCTGAGGTTGGTGAAGTATATAATGGCCTCGTGCGTTCCATTCAGCCTTACGGAGCTTTTGTTGAGCTTGCTCCCGGCACCGATGGTTTATTACACATTTCCGAAATTGAGCATCGCCGTTTGAAAACCGTAGATGAAGTTCTTAAGGAAGGTGAACGCGTAGAGGTTAAACTAATCGGTAAGGATGACCGTGGTAAGTTAAAATTATCACGTAAGGTATTATTACCTAAACCTGAGCGCGAAGAAAAGCCTAAGCAAGACAAAGAAGAAAACTAAAAACTGAGGTTTTTAGTTATTTATACGATTACTAATTTTTATTGTAGCCAATGAGACAGTTAAAGATCACAAAACAGGTTACCAACCGTGAAACAGCCTCACTCGACAAGTATCTTCAAGAGATCGGAAAAGTAGACTTAATTACTGCCGAGGAAGAAGTTGAGTTAGCGCAACGGATCAAGGCCGGTGACCAGGTAGCTTTGGAAAAACTAACCAAAGCCAACCTTCGATTTGTGGTTTCTGTGGCCAAGCAATATCAGAACCAGGGATTAACCCTGCCGGATTTAATTAACGAAGGAAACCTCGGATTAATCAAGGCCGCGCAACGTTTCGATGAAACTCGCGGATTTAAATTCATCTCCTACGCCGTATGGTGGATTCGTCAAAGTATCCTGCAAGCCCTGGCGGAGCAATCGCGTATTGTGCGTTTGCCCCTCAACAAGATCGGTTCGATCAATAAGATTAATAAATCTTATGCGCAATTAGAACAAGAACATGAACGTGCTCCTTCTCCCGAAGAAATCGCGGATAACCTTGAGATGGGTGAAAACGATGTAAAGGAGAGCATGCGTAATAGCGGTCGTCACATTTCCATGGATGCTCCACTGGTAGAAGGTGAAGACAGCAACTTGTATGATGTATTGAATACGGGTGAAAGTCCAAATCCGGATGACACCTTGATGCAGGATTCATTGCGTACTGAAATCGAAAGATCTTTAGCCACATTGACCCCAAGAGAAGGTGATGTGGTACGTCTCTACTTTGGATTAGGTGGACAACACCCGATGACCCTCGAAGAAATTGGTGAGAAATTCGATCTCACCCGCGAGCGTGTACGTCAAATCAAGGAAAAGGCGATCCGCAGATTAAAACACACTTCAAGAAGTAAGATTTTGAAAACCTATTTAGGTTAATTGAAAATCACAAGAATAAAACCCCGACACGCTGGTCGGGGTTTTTTATTTTTGCCCAAATTATCAAGATATGGCTCTTATTGCTCCCAGCCTCTTAGCGGCAGATTTCGGAAACCTGGAACGCGACTGTAAAATGGTCAATGAAAGTGCGGCAGACTGGTTTCATCTGGATGTTATGGATGGCCTTTTTGTTCCCAACATCTCCTTTGGGATGCCCGTCATAGAAGCTATTAATAAGGTCGCTACCAAAACTTTGGATGTCCACCTCATGATCGAGAAGCCAGAGCGCTATATCAAAGATTTCCAAGCCGTAGGAGCTGATGTATTAACCGTGCATTATGAAGCCTCAACGCATCTTCATCGGAGCTTACAAGCTATTAAAGCGGAGGGAATGAAAGCCGGGGTTGCCCTTAACCCACATACTCCAGTTAGCCTTTTGGCTGATGTAATTAAAGATGTGGATTTAGTCTGCCTGATGAGCGTTAACCCAGGTTTTGGCGGGCAGAAATTTATTGAACGCACTTACGATAAAGTTCGGGAGCTCAAAGAGATTATTAATAAGAACGACAGTCCTGCCCTCATCGAAATCGATGGCGGAGTTAATAGTGATAATGCTCCTCGCTTAATTGCTGCCGGTGCCGATGTTTTAGTCGCCGGAAGCTTTGTCTTCCGTTCCGAAGACCCCATATCCACCATAGCGGATCTCAAAAAACACTAAAAGCTAAAAGGCTATTCGGCGGAAGCGTTGGTCACGATATGATGTGGCCCTCGATACTCAGAATTCGTCTTGAAATTATCGATATAGCGATTAAGGCGCGATGGATCAACATCCGAGAATCGGATCAGAATCCCTGTTTCCTCCACATTACCAAAATTTGGATTGAGCGCGGTCCCAAAGCTGCGCATAGTGGTACTTAATGACATATAGCTATTGATAAGAGGGGGAATAGTTTCACCTCTTTCTTTTAAAGCTGCAGCCAGAACTTTACGACCTTCCTTATATTCTAAACCGGCAAAGTTTTGAGCCAATGGTTCCAGTTTAGAAGGGTCCACCAATGCGGTGCGCGGGCGAACGAGCTCTTGTGGATCAGGGAAATAATGACGCATAAAGGCCAAAATCATATCCCTGCCTTCACGATCATAATGAGGATACATGGTTACTTTTCCGAACATGTATTCCAACTCTGGGTGTACCAGCATTACCGCCGCCAAGCCATCCCACAAATTATCCAAGGCAAAAATGCTTTTTCGAGGTGCCGTGCGTTGGTATTTAGGCTGCACAAAGGAGCGACCCAATTCTACCGTCACAGGCAGGAAATCCTCGATCATCTCATCAGAAAGCTTAAATAACTTACTAGTTGCGGACTTCAGCCTCCCAGCTTCATCACGTTCCCCATCGATGCACTTAAGCACTCTATATCCCGCTAATATTTCTTGGTCTTCAGGATCCCAGACAATTAATTGTTGATAAGGATGGTCGGCACTCAAATCATATTGATCTAAATCAGCCTCCTTACCGGTTCCACCACCCGCTGCACGGAAAGCCTCCTCGCGCAAGCGCCCAATCTCTTTCACAATATTGGGAGCGGTGCGGTGATCAGCTAAATAGAGCTGATTACCCCCTTTGGAGGTATTGGTGAGGAAGTGTTCTTCCGTTAGTTCACTTATAATAGCATCCCTGCTTACGGGACTTATGATGTCCTTCATCCTTGCTTGTACTTTTCGGGTAGGCTGTAGGTCAAAGACCTCATATGCTTAGCCCACTCCACCAAACTTTTCGATTTATCGAAGCTCTCCCAGGAAACAGGCTCTCCAAAGGTGATAGTGATGGTTTTTCCTCTTTGCTTGAACATTTCATCAGCGAGGTAAAACATCTCAAGATTGGCTTTGATGCCTAATTTACTACGCCAGCGCGAAAGATTATAGAACCAAGGCGAATTTTTACCATCAATATGCACTGGAATGATGTCCTTTTGATATTTCTTGGCCCGGGCGATGAAACTTTTTTGCCATTCCAAATCACCAATACCCTCTGGAAGCTTGCGACTTACCATCCCCGAAGGGAATACTAAAACCGCGATATCCTTAGCATAAGTTTCTTCAATTACTTTTAAGGCGGCCCGAGCATTCGTCCCGACCTTATTCACCGGAATAAATAGAGGTTGAAGATTTTTAATGTTCATAAGGATATCATTCACCAGGAACTGAATATCCTCCCGCACCTCACCTACCGCTTTCATAAAAGCAATACCATCGAGGCCTCCTAAGGGATGATTTGAGGCTAAGATTATTCCGCCATCCTTTGGAACATTTTCTAAACCAACTGTCTTGACCGTAGTATTTAGATAATCCAGTCCCGCTCTCACGAAGGGAAGACCTTCCTTATCTCCATGGAGGGCCATTACCTCATTCATCTCATCCTGATGGATAATACGCTTGATGTAATTTACCACGAATTTGGGAAGCCATCTAGATAAGGCCGGGTTCTTTTCGGCGATTACCTTTTCCAGTTCGATGTACTTTTCAGGGGCTGACTGTAGCTCTTCGGTCATTACTGCAAATTTAGCTTAAATGCCTAAGAGACATAATCCTTTAGATAGGAAAATCCTTCAGTTAGATTCCCTGCCAAATCTGTCTCACTGGCCATAGCTAAAATGCCCTTTTCATCTCCGTTAAAGAAATGGGGGATAATATTTTTAATTAACTCGTTTCCAAAATCTTCCGAGGCGTCGCGAGGCAATTCTCCAGGTAAATTGTCCACTGCACTCACCGCAATTGAGCCCTCAGTACCAAATGAAACCTCCTTCTCTGCATGGGCATCGTAACCATAAAATGGGTCGGCGATGGTAGAAGGACGGATAGTACTTGCCACAGGACCATCTATATCGCAGGAAATGTCGGCCACTAAATTGATTTTAAAGCGGGGGTCTTTGGCATCCTCTCGACTAAAAATTAAAGGTGATTCATCCGCCCAGTAGTGGCAGGCAATGTACATGTCTGCATGCTCCGCGAAGGCCATGAAATTAGACTCATATCCGCGATTATCCTGATAAAAGTCCTTTCGAGTAAAAGCCTGCCCATCCTGACGTCGGAAATAATCCTGCACATTCAACTGAGTAAAAACCGCTTCCTTATTAAAATCTTCTCGGATAAATTCATCCGGATAAACCTGGGTTACTTTTAGGGCGGAAAGGATTTCCATCGCACCTCCTGCCACTTTACCGGCACCAGTTAGGGCAATTCTAAAATTCTTCGGCAAGACTACCTTGGCCAATTCTTGTTCCAATTCGCGGCGATCCCGGCATTGATAGGCGGGCTTCAATTCAAATTGACCACTCAATTTACCATAAGCACGAAAGCCATTATAGGCCCCCACGATTCCAGCGTAACGTCCAAAACCTAATAGCCTTTTCCCTCCCGGATCCTTCAGCATTTCATAATCGATTAAGCGAATCTTGCGGTCCAAAATGCTGCGCAATAAATCTCGATTATATTCCTGTTGCTTATAAGTATGAGAAAAAAACAGATAGGTCTTATTCGGCATGAGCATATCCACCGGTACCTCCTTCACCCCAAGCAAAACATCGCAGTCTGACAAATCTTCTTGCACGACTATACCTGCCTCGACATATTCTTGATCTTGGAAGGCCCTTATCGGACTAGCTTGCACGACCAAATCCAGATTTGGATATTGGCTCAATAATTGTTGACATTGTTGCGGACTAAGGGGAACGCGCTTATCGGGAGGATTCTTTCCTTCTCGGATAATTCCGAACTTCATGTTTGTCTGGATTTCGGGTAAAGATACCTAAATTGCGCGGCCTTTCTAACGTTCTTGAATTTATGGGGCTGATCGGTTTCGACAGCAAGATGAAGTGGAATGTAAGCATGTCGGGACATGGAGATGTCTCCCGTAAATAGATGCTTCAAACTATAATTGGCGAAAATAACTTCGCACTTGCCGCCTAAGCACTCTGAATGAGGCTTTGTGCTAATCCACGCGTAAGACGCGGGAGCAAGTCATCCCTCCGAACCTAAGTCTGGTTGGTTTAGATTAAGGGGTGTCATTAAATCCGGACTAAGAAGTAAAGCGTTACGTAGTACTTCCGAAATTTAATCCGTAACTAAGCTAGTACTCGGGTGTTTGTTCCCAGGTCCTAGTCGAAAACTGAATAACAAAATAAGCATGTAGAAAGCCTTTTACTTCCTTGTTTGCACCGGGGTTCGACTCCCCGCAGCTCCACTATTCCGAAGCCCTGACCACCTATGGTGGCTGGGGCTTTTTTTTTTGGCCTTATTCGAAACTCGACCTCAGCCTGCTCCAAATTGCCTATCTATCTCTTCACGACTTTAAGCGGCAGCAGATCTGGATATTCCGGTAGGTGTACAAAGTAGATACCGGCCTCCAGCGTGGATAAATCCAAGGAATGCACACCCGGCGTGCTGGACTCATGGATTTCAGATTTGACCAAAGAACCGTTCATAGCCCGTATTTCAACATTTTGGACTTTCAATTCCCTAGGAAAAATAAGCTGGGCTATCCCATTGGTGGGATTGGGATAGAGCTCCATGCTCATGCTCTTCTCTTGCTTGTTTAATCCTAAGCTACTGGATTGATAAATACGCACATAATCGATCTCCAAAGTATCCTCCAAGAAACTTGGATCAATACCAGCTTCGATGGCGATGTTTAATAGAATAAATTGGGGATCATCAAAGGGCCATGTGCTTGCATCCCGAACCGCCGGCTCATAGACATAGTGCACAATACTGTCTACACTGAACACCATCTTTGTTGGGCTCCACTCTAAAGCGTAAACATGAAAATTATCCGAAACTCCTGGAATTAGACGTCCCCCTTTGTTAATAGTACCGCCAAAGCTTGATGGGGTATGCATGGCGCTCTGGACAAAATCCTGGTTGGTCCCCCAGTGCTCCATAATATCAATTTCACCGCAAGCTGGCCAAGGAGTTGTTCCATAACCCTGGATTTGCCAATAGGCCCCAGGCTCATCAATATTCTGTCCCAGCATCCACATTGCAGGCCAGGTTCCAGCGCCCCGCGGCATAATCGCCCGAATCTCCACTCTACCATAGGTAAATGCGAATTTCGAATTTAATCGCGCCGAAGTGTACTGTTTGGTCACACCTTGATCCGTGAAAGTTTCCTTCTTTGCCACTAATTTCATGGTACCATTGCTCTGTGAGGAATTAACCATTCGATTGGTATAATGCTGAATTTCCCCATTATACCAACTGTTCCCTAAAGGCAACTGCGTTTGTTGAAACCACTTACTGGTATCAATCATTCCGGAACCATTAAATTCATCGGACCATACCAATTGATCAAACACGATTGGACCTGAACCACCGCCACTGCTGGAGCTAGTGTCTACATAAACAAAATCATCTAGATAAGCCAAGACTTGATCATTATTGTTCTCCCCATTTAATTGAAAAAGAACCCGGTTAAAGTCAGTTCGCTGAGTGGGAGGTAAAGAAGTCGGATCAAGATTAATAAAGGGGTCCGTGGCAAAGTCAAAAGTGATGGTTTGCCATTGATCAAGGACAATGGGCTTGATGATTTCGGACTGGGTTTGCCAAGGACTAGCCTGGCTTCCATCTTGCAATTTCAGAGAAATTTGATTCGCTTGATTTCCGGTAATCCCGCTCGATGGCACATAGACTTTTACCACAAAAGTGGAATGATTGGCAAGGTTTAGATTTTGTCCGGCATCAAAGCGAACATTAGCGTATTGCCCCCCTATATCATGGTACTCCAAAACGGTGGCGGAAGTATTTATACCTTGAGAATAAGGATTAGATTTAGCAATATCCAAATTACAATCATCCCCATACCAGGTGGTGATATTTCCTGCTCCTTCAAAATCATCCTGCAAAGTTTGAGCAGAAATAAAGCCAGGGAAAAAGAGAAAAAGAAAAGGGTACAGATACTTCATCTTCGAAACAAATTTGCCTCGAATATACTTATAGTAAAATTAACAATAAGCTTTAGCGGATAAAGATTATCAATTGTCGCTAAGGAGAGCCAGCAACTCTTCCTTGCCTACTGGTTTAATGAGGTAATCCTTGACGATAGGATAATTCTTCGCCCGTTTTATATCTTCCTCATACATGGAGCTAGAAACAATATACACCTTGGTTTGAGAGAAGCGGGCATCCTTAAGAAGTAGAAAGTCGTTTAAAAAATCCCAACCATCCATAACCGGCATGTTAAGATCTAGGAAAATAAAGTCTGGAAAGACTCCATTCTTCGAACAGATTTGTTGGCAGTGCTCATAGGCTTGTTCTCCGTCCGAAAAGCTATGGAGTTCATAGTCCTGGCCAACTAACTTAAACATAGCCTTAAAGGTGAATTGGTAGATGGGATCATCATCGATTAAGTAGGCAATTCCCTTAGTCATCAATGTTCACTAATTGGCTTAAAGGTTAAAATAAAAGTAGAGCCTTCTCCGGGGGTACTTTCCAGACTCACGCTCCCTCCCATGGCTTCCATCTGCGCTTTTACCATATAGAGTCCAACTCCTTTAGCATCAGAGTTTTTATGGAAGGTTTTATGCAGGCCAAAGACCTTAGACCCATGTCGCTCCAAGTCAATACCTAAGCCATTATCTTTCACCGTAATATGTGGAATTCCCTTATCCATAAAAGACTTGATTTGCACAATTGGCTGTCGATTGGGGTCCTTGTATTTAATCGCATTGCCCACCAAATTAAGCAAAATGCTATCTAGATAAATTGGTTGCGCATGAATTTTTTCGAAACCCCAGTCCCTTTCCACCTCGGCATCAGTATGCTTAATGATTTCGGACAAGCTGGTGAGTACTGATCGTAAAACTTTTGGCAGATTACATTCAATCATATCCAAGCCCGTCTTACTCTGAATTACGAGGGATTCTAATAAATGATCCAAAGTGTTTTTCAGATCATTTGTAGAAGTTAATACCATTTCGAAAATCTCCTCCCTAAATTTTTGATCATCAGACTCTGCATAGAGATCATTTAGCATCATCAAATTTGCTACCGGCGCTCTTAAATTATGAGAGCTGATATGGGCGAAATCGTTAAGGCTTCTATTTTGTTCAGTCAGTTTACTGGTCAACTGTTGTAAGTTGTCATTGGCTTCCTCGAGAGCTAACTCTTTTTCTTTCTGTTCAGTGATATCCTGAAATACTCCATAAGCCTTATGAACTTCGCCCTGAGCATCTAACTTCACCTTGCCAATAGTTCTAACCCAAAGTTCCTTACCTAAATCGTTCACCAATTGAAGTTGCAAATCGTAGGGCTCGTGGCTGCTAAGTAAGTGTTGGAACTTTTCGATTATGGTATCCCGAGAAAAACCCTCCTTATAAAAAGTAATGCCCTCTTCCGCCGGTATATGCCTTTCTTGAGGTACGCCATAAATCTTTTTGGTAATGTGGTCCATTACCGAGGTGTTGGTCTTTGGATAATACTGCCAACTACCAATCATAGCGGTTTCCTGCGAGTCCTTGAGGGTTTCCATAATCTCCTCTTTTTCAGACTGCATCTCGTAAAATTCTGTCACATCTTGGTTTACACCAACAATGATTTGCCCGCCATCAGCATCGAGGGTTGAAATGCGCGCATTGGCTTTGATGTAACGAAGGGCCTTATCCTTCTTCCTGTAAATGCGAAAGGTATAAACAAACTCACCTTCAGTACGAATAGACTCATTAAATGCTTCTGAAGCACCTTTAATATCATCAGGGTGGACCCGATCACTCCAGTCTTTAAATACATTGGTGAAATCATCTTCATCTACCCCATATAATTTATACATGGGTTCATCCCAATGAAGATAATCAGTTCCTACATGGTATTGCCAGATGCCTATATCTGCCAAGTTTTCAATAAGCGAGAATACTTCTTCTCGATTTATTGCTAGTGGGGTGTTTTTCATTTGAGTAGAGTTAGAACTAGCAATAGTTCAAAGCGCATTTAAGGTATAAATAATTTCAATAACCCATCATGCACCTCAGCTATCAGCGTAAAACCTTCGTTTTAAGCCAAATGCCACTTTTACGAGTAATATTAGAGCGGGGACCTCCACCAGTGGACCGATCACACCAGCGAAAGCCTGACCAGAATTAAGGCCAAAAACGGCAATTGCCACGGCGATCGCAAGCTCAAAGTTATTTCCCGCTGCAGTAAAAGAAATAGCCGCGTTTTGATCATAACTGGCACCCATCCATTTGCTGAAAAAGAAGCCCAATAAAAACATAATGGCAAAATAGATTAGCAAGGGCACAGCTATTAAGAGAACGTCCATGGGTAGTTCCACGATTAATTCTCCTTTGAGGCTAAACATTAAAACGATGGTAAGCAAAAGAGCCACTAAGGTTAGAGGAGAGATGCGCGGTAAAAATTGATTTTGGTACCATTCCTCACCCTTCCAAGGCACCAAAATGCTGCGGCTTAGAATTCCCATTAAAAATGGGATCCCCAGATAAATGGCTACGCTCTCGGCAATAAGAGAAATGGAAATATCAATTACTGCTCCCTCATAGCCTAAAAGAGGTGGTACTTGAGTAATAAATATCCAAGCATAAAAACTGTAGGCGAACACCTGGAATATACTATTCAAGGCAACCAAACCAGCTCCGTATTCCGCTGAGCCTTCCGCCAAGTCATTCCAAACTAGAACCATAGCAATACAACGGGCTAGACCGATAAGAATAAGTCCGGTCATGTACTCAGGGTAATCGTGCAGAAAAATCAGAGCTAAAGCAAACATCAAAACTGGACCAATAATCCAATTAAGGATAAGAGAAATACTTAGGATTCTTGTATGCTTAAACACCCTGGGCAGCAGTCTATAATTGACTTTCGCTAAGGGGGGATACATCATTAAGATTAGGCCAATAGCCAATGGAATATTGGTGCTACCACTTCCACTTTTTTGGATTATTTCGGCGAAACTGGGGATAAAATACCCCAAGCCCACACCAATTAACATCGCCGCAAAAATCCATAGGGTTAAATACCGATCAAGAAAACCCAACCGCTTCTTAGCCATTCCTTAAAGATTTAAATACATAAAACATCTCCTTCGCTATTTGGAAGCACCGTTCATCGTAAGCCTGCGCTTCACGGTCTGTTCCATCAAAAGCCTTAGGGTCCTCATAGTTGAGAGCAATTCGGGCTTCAGTTCCAGGAATAAAAGGGCAATTTTCATCCGCGTGTGAACATGTCATGACTGCCGCAAAACCGCTTTTGGGATTGTGCTCATCATCATATAATTTGGAAAAAGCCAATACCGGCTGGGCATCTTCAGCAAAAGAAAAGTGGTACTTAGGGTTGCTATCAGCATCCTCCAGGATATTTACTTTTAAGCCCGCCCTCTCCAAAGCGGCCACCGTCCTTGGATTACAGGCAGTCACCTCCACTCCTCCCGAAAATGATTTCAAGGGAATATTGAAATGGTAAGCAGCTACTTGCGCCCACACTTGTGAAAACTGGCTGCGACGCGAATTATGGGTACAAATAAAATTTAGACCCAAGTCGGATTTCCCTCTGCAATAGTCAATTAACTTCTGTAAAACTGGGATTCGGTCGTCCTCTGGACTGGCCGGTAATTTGGCAATGTATGCACTTAAATCTTGATTCATCGTAAAGATCTTTAACAGCAGCCAGAACCTGGCGCACATTGATTTGCTGCTCGTAATTCACCTAAAGAAACCTTCTTTTTGACCTCTTCGCCGGGCTTCGAAGCATAAACAGTAATGCTGTAAATCCCTTGATCCTGGCCAAAGCGTTCGATTTGCTCCGGGTTCAGATATTGGCTTAGAATATCATTGGGAATCACAATGGGCTTTGATTTTTGTATTTGTACATTGCTGAAGCCGGCCTTTTGAATCAATTCCAAGTAATCCTTTTCTTGGATGGCTCCAGAAACACAACCCGCGTACATTTCTGCCGCATTCTGCAGAGGCTTTGGCAATTCACCTTTCAGCACTATATCAGAAATACTAAAATGACCGCTAGGTTTTAAGACCCGCATCATTTCCGCAAACACTCCTGCCTTATTTGGTACTAAATTGAGGACGCAGTTGGAAACGATTACATCCACTATGGAATCATTGACCGGCAGACTCTCAATATCTCCTTCTCTAAATTCAACGTTGTGAAAACCTAGGCGCTCGGCATTTTCCCGAGCCTTTTGAATCATAGCGGAGCTAAAATCCACCCCTATAAGCTTTCCTTCTGGCCCCGTTTCATGACGCGCCACAAAAACATCATTTCCTGCTCCTGAGCCCAAATCCAAAACGGTATCCCCGGTCCTGATACCGGCATATTGGGTAGGTAAACCACAACCTAATCCCAAGTCGGCTAGCTCTTGATATCCCTCGGTGGTGCTGTAATCATCGGTCATGATATTATACACTTCCGTAGATGCATCGCCACACCCACAGCAAGAGGCCTGATTAAGCGATTGATCCTGATTCGCAATCTCGCTGTATTTCTTCTTTACCATGGCCTTTATGGCCTGATCGGATTTCTTCATGCTTTTTAGCAACAATTTGATTCTTGATCAAGGGGCTCAAAAAAAGCCGCAAACCTTTGCCCCATCTCAGTCCACGCCACTTGATTTATGCAATAATTAACCTTGGTTCCTTCGATGGTTCCTTGAATTAGACCCGCCGTTTTAAGTTCTTTTAAATGCTGACTAATGGTCGCCTGCGCAAGACCTAACTGTTCAACCAAGTCTCCATTAATACAAGCCTTGCTTTCTAATAAGTACTTTAAGATAGCGACCCTAGCAGGGTGCCCGAGGGCCTTTGCCATCCCAGCAATTTCATTGGTTTGAGCGGAAAAGAGCTCACTTTTACTAATACCCATACGGCTTTATCGTTATATTGCAATATTACGATGATTATAGAAATCCAGAAAAATTTTCAAGGGATTGATGTCATACTTTTTGATTCTATTAAAAGCTTCTGCCGGATTAATTACTTTAGGAGAATGCAAAAGCCATTTCTAAGTATTCTCATTTTTCTCTTCTGGGGTCTAGAAATCTCTGCCCAATCCGCTTGCTTAGGTTCCGATACAATTAGGATAGTTGTAATCGGCTCCTCAACGGCCGCAGGCGCCGGAGCTAGTCCTTCGGATTCCTCGTGGGTGAATAGATATCGTCGCTCGATACAAGGGCTAAACGCAGCCAACGAGGTCATAAACATAGCCCGTGGTGGCTATAATACTTGGCGACTTATGCCAGACTATTTTTCACCTCCAAGCAACCGACCAAGTCCTGATACCCTAAGGAATATAAGCCACGCAATACGTCAGAATCCAGACGCGATCATTATCAACTTACCCTCGAATGATGCGGCTATAGGAACCGGGATAAATGAGCAAATGAGCAACTTCATTCATATGGATAGCTTGGCGGCCAGCCACGGGATTCCCGTTTGGGTTTGCACTACCCAACCCCGAAACCTCAATAGTAATGCCATCGCGGTTCAATTGGGGGTCCGAGACTCAATATTAAGCTATTTCGGAAATCGTGCCTTAGACTTTTGGACCGGATTGGCAAACACCCAAAATACCATTGACAGCACCTACGATTCCGGCGATGGAGTACATGTAAACAATGCTGGTCATCGCTTATTATGGCAAAGGGCTCTACAAGGTCAAATTCCAGATAGCCTGATAAGTGGGCCTCAGGGGATCGATCTAAAACCGAGTATACCCCAACTAATTAATCCAGAACCTTGCGGTCGTAGTCAGACCGAAGTCGAAATAGAAGTTGCCAATATGGGAGCAGATAGCTTAAATGGTAGCTTCATTCTGGAGCTCATTAGGGAAGACTTACTAAGCAACCAAACGGACACCTTAAGACAGTCCATCCAGGCCATTAATTCCTGTGCTTTTATTTATCCTCGTTTTACCCTAAACACCTCCTTTCAGACCCGATGGCTGTTGCGGGCACGAATAGTCTATGCTAATGATATTGAGCCGAGCAACAATGAGAGTGCCAGTCTTCGTTTAAATACGGATATGCAGCCTAGAGCTTTTGGTCGGGATACCGTCCTTTGCAGCAATGACAGTATCATTTTATCAGTCAACGGCACAGATGAAATGCGATGGTTTGCCGATGCCAGCCTAAATAATCAATTATACACCGGTTACAATTACCGAGTTTCTGGAACTCAGAGCGACAGCCTATTTATCCGTTCCTATCGAGGCCCCTTTTATTTCAATCAGCAATTGACCGCCGCAACCAGCAGCAATATAAAGTGGAACGGAACCATGTTCAATCTTATCGCCGGAGCCGATACCGTTTATGTAGACAGCATTGATTTTTATTCTGGTAACAGCGCCGACTTACAAGTCAACCTTAGAACCAAAGCAGGGTCCTACATCGGACACGAATCTAATCCCTTGGTATGGTCAGCCAGCCTTAGCGATAGCATTTATAATGCACAGGAAGATTCTTTATATACGCTCAATTTCGGGACGATTAAGATTAATCCTTTTGATACTTTAGGTTGTTATTTATATCTGGAAAATTCCAGCCATCGATTGAGCTATCAATGGTCTAATGCCCTTGCTGTTTTCCAATCGGCGGCCTTATCACTGCAAGCCGGCACTGGAGTCAGCCACACCTTTGGCAGTACATTTCATCCGCGTCATTTCCGAGGATCGCTACACTACCATCACGGTTACAATCCTGAAGGCCAATGCCAAAGTGAGATTGACACAATTATTATTAGAAAGTCCCTAGCCAATTTATACTTGGGGCCAGATACCAGCTTAGGGGATTTGGACTCCCTCATTTTACGCCTCCCAAGGGGCTTCGGGCAGGCACTTTGGTCTGATGGAAGTTTAGGAGACTCTCTTATCATTAGCCACCCCGCAAATTTAGCTGGCCGCAGCCAATGGTATTGGTTAGAAGCAGTAGATAGTTTAGGTTGTTTGCATCGGGATAGTCTACAAGTATTCTTCTTGGGCTTATCCTTGGTCAAAAATGCTACCCAAGAATTTGAGCTGTACCCCAATCCAAGTCAAAGGGGATTTTACCTTGAAGGAAATTATCAAGGACCGGTAAAAGCAAATATATTTAGCCTTAAAGGGACCCTCTTAAGAGAAGTAGAAATTCACCAGTCCCCTTACTTCTGGAATCCTGGTCTACCACAAGGTATGTACATTTTAAAATTAGAGGCTAAACAGCTAGAGCAATATTTAAAGATTATGCTCGAATGAGGCAAAGCAAGTATCTAGCTCAATTTGCCGCTTTAATATTAGCCGGAGAGGCAATATTCCTTTTACCCTTTGTTATCCCTCGGGTTTTTCGAAGTACCCTCTTGGAAGTCTATAATATCGATAATATTGACTTAGGAATATGTTTTTCCATTTATGGTCTCGTTGCCGTATTCTCCTACATATTTGGTGGACCATTGGCTGATGTATTCTCCGCCCGAAAACTGATCTCCCTTGCCTTGAGCTTGACGGCTATCGGAGGCTTGTTCTTAGCGGTAGAGCCGAGCTTGATGAGTTTAAAACTAGTCTACGGGTTTTGGGGCTTTAGCACAATATTTCTGTTTTGGGCCGCCCTGATGAAAAGCACTCGGCTCCTAGTGCAACCCGAAAATGAAGCAAAAGCCTTTGGTTGGGTGGAAGGCGGCCGAGGTCTCAGTTCCGCCTTATGGGCTGGACTAGCCGTTGCCTTATTTAGCTGGTTTTTCCAAGCAGAATCTGTTGATTCGGCGACCAGTAGAAATGAGGCCTATAGGATGGTGCTTTTTGCTGCTGCGGGCATTCTCTTCTTGATTGCCGCCTTTAATTATTTCATCTTACCAGAGAAGGAGGCGGGAACGGATCTGCGTCATTCCTTCGCTGGCTTTAGAGAGATAATTTCCAAACCTGGTATTTGGTTCCAAGGAGGCATAGTTTTCTTAGCTTATTGCGGCTATAAGACTACCGATGACATTTCACTCTATGCTAGGGAGGTTTGGGGCCTAGAGGAGGAAGCGGCTCTTCAATTAAGCAGCAATGCTCTTTACCTCAGACCATTAACCGCAATTTTAGCAGGATGGCTAGCAGACCGTTGGGCGGTGCACAAAGTCCTATTAATCAGCTTTGCTTGCAGTGCCATAGGAGCTCTGCTCTTGAGCCAAAGTTTTGCCGCCAGCTATGGAGCTCTAAGCCTGATCTACTTTGGCCTGGCTCTTAGCGGTGTCTACGCTTTAAGGGGGATATATATCGCTTTGATGAGGGAAAATAAGGTGAAGAGAGCTTTTAGCGGAACTGCCGTAGGTATCATTTCGGTGGTGGGTTATCTACCGGATATTTTTATGAGCCCATTTATGGGATATATTTTAGAATCCGAGCCTGGTAAAAAAGGTCACTATCAGCTTTTCTTGTTTTTAAGTTTACTGATGATAATGGGCATGATTTTATCATGGCTATGGCACCGAAAAGTCCTTAGAGCTAAACCTGCTTAATACTAAATTGCAGGCGTTTTCTCCCTAGGTCAATTCCTATTACTTTCACCATTACCTGCTGCTGCAGCCGCACTACTTCATTCGGATCCTTCACAAATCGATCAGCCAATTCACTGACATGCACAAGACCATCTTGCTTGGCTCCCACATCCACAAAGGCCCCGAAATTTGTGATATTACTGACAATTCCCGGCAGAATCATTCCTAGCTCCAAGTCTTGAATTTTGCGAATGCGCGGATCAAATTCAAAGAGCTTAGCCTTACCTCTTGGATCTCGACCGTGTTTAGCCAGTTCAGAAACAATATCTTTTAGGGTAGGCAATCCCAAATCAGCTGTACAATATTGCTCTAAGCTAATTTTCTCCAAAATTTCTTTCTGACCGATTAAATCAGCTAAGGATAATTTCAAATCCTTAGCCATATCCTTTACCACATCATAGGTTTCGGGATGTACCGCCGAATTATCAAGAGGGTTTCCTGAACCTGGGATGCGTAAAAATCCCGCACACTGTTGAAAGGCCTTTGGTCCTAATTTCGAAACTTTCTTTAGTTCAGCTCTAGATTTAAAGGGTCCATTTTCCTTGCGGTGATTAACAATGTTATCGGCCAGGCTTGGCCCTAATCCTGAAACATATTCCAGCAAGTGCTTACTGGCGGTATTCACATTCACCCCTACCTGGTTAACCACCATTTCAACAGTTTGATCCAAGGATGTTTTTAAGGCCGTTTGATTAACATCATGCTGATATTGGCCCACTCCAATGCTTTTTGGATCAATTTTCACTAGCTCGGCTAGAGGGTCCATTAAGCGTCTGCCTATGCTAACTGCTCCCCTAACCGTTACATCGTAATTGGGAAACTCAGCTCGAGCAATTTTTGAAGCAGAATAAATAGAGGCTCCAGCTTCATTCACCACAAAGGCTTGTAAATCGTATTTGAAGCGCACCTTGCTGCGAATAAATTCCTCGGTTTCCCTGCCGGCAGTCCCGTTACCGATTGCGATAGCTTCAATTTTATAGGCCTCCGCCAGATGGGCTACTTTGGCAGCGGCCCTCGATGTTTCACGCTGAGGCGGATGAGGATAGATCGTGTCATTATGCAAAAGGTTTCCTTGCGCATCAAGGCAAACTACTTTACATCCAGTTCGAAAGCCCGGGTCAATCGCCATTATGCGCTTCTGACCCAGAGGAGGACTCAAAAGCAATTGCTTCAGGTTTTCTACAAAAACACCGATGGCCTCCTCATCAGCCCTTTCCTTTGAAATTTGAGCAAACTCAGTTTCAATAGATGGCTGCATTAAACGCTTATAGGCATCATTTAAGGCCATACGTACTTGTTCCGAGGATTTCGAACTCCCCTTAATAAAGAAGCGCTCCAGTTTTTCCAAGCTGGAATTCGAGTCTGGACTAATCTTAACTCTCAAATACCCTTCCTTCTCTCCTCTGCGCAGAGCCAATAAGCGATGTGCTGGAATTCGTTTCAGGCTCTCTTGGAAATCAAAATAATCACGAAAGGCTTCGGCTTCCTCTTCTTTGGACTTGATAACCTTAGCCGTAATTTTCGCTTCGTGCTGAAAAATTCGCCGGAGACTTTGTCTTGCCGCGATGCGTTCATTCATCCATTCGGCCATAATATCCCTTGCTCCAGCTAATGCCTCCTCAGCAGATTTCAGCTCACCTTTCACAAATCTTTGAGCAAGCTCTTGAGGGTCTCCGTGATTCTGCTTCATTAGAATACCCGCAAGAGGTTCTAAGCCCAATGCACGTGCTACCGAAGCCCTGGTTTTCCTTTTAGGCTTATAGGGCAGGTAAAGATCTTCCAGATCACTAAGCACCCAACATTCCCGAATGGAATTAAATAATTCATCATTTGAAACACCTTGCTCATCAAGAGCCTTCAGAATGCTTTCTTTTCGTGCCGCAATTTTTTCAAATTGTTCTAAGGCATCTTTTATGCCTTGCAAGTCTACCTCATTTAGGGAACCTGTACGCTCCTTACGATATCGGGCAATAAAAGGAATGGTGGCACCTTCAGAAAACAAAGTCAAACTAGCTCTAACGGAGGCCTCCTTAAGACCTAGTTGCTTTGCGATGCGGCTTGAATATCTATCCATAAAAGTGAATAATCGGCCAAAGGTAAAACGGAGATTAATTAATCGGCTCTAAGCCATCCAAAACCCAGGGCATTAGTTCGGAAACTGTGGGATGAACTAAAACTACCTCCCGGTAATTTTTACAGGCTATGCCGCTATGCATGATTGCGGCAAACATGTTTATAATTTCATCACCACCAACTCCATGAATGGCAGCCCCTAAAATTAAATCGGTCTCCGCATCTACCAGAAGCTTAGCAAAGCCGTGAATTTCACCCATCTCCTTGGCTCTTGATATTCTACTCATTTCGCGAGTCGCCCTTAAAACCTTTTTTCCGCTGGCCAAGGCCTCCTTTTCCGACATACCCACTCTTCCTAATGGAGGATCAGTAAAGAGGGCGTAAATAGGTATACGATCGGCGGTGGATCGATGTGCCGAATCAAAAATATGATTGAGTACAATCTCGGCGTCATTAACTGAGGTATGGGTAAAGGCCCCCTTTCCGTTCACATCTCCCAAGGCATAAACTCCAGCTTGACTGGTTTCACAATTACCTTCCGTTATGATATAACCACGTTCATTTACATTAATTCCCGCCTTTTCCAGACCGATATCAGCTGAATTAGGTCGCCGTCCAGTCGCAACCAGGATATGACTGCCAGAAATCTCAAACTCCTGATCTGCTTGCTTGAGATTCAAACTTAGGCGATCCCCTTGTCCCTGGGCGGATAGGGTATCAGTAGACAAATAAAACTCTACCCCTTCCGATTGAAGTTTCTCTTGGACGGAGATTGCTATATCTCGATCCTCCCGTGGCATTATTTGTTCATTCCTTTGAACCACCTTGACTTTAGACCCAAGTCTATTATATACTTGAGCGAACTCCAAGCCAATATAGCCCCCACCGAGAATGATTAGCTCTTCAGGAATAGACTCTAAATCTAATAGACCCGCACTGTCTAAATAAGGCAGATCTTTTAAACCTGGGATTGGCGGTACCCAATGATGCGTCCCGGTGTTTATGAAAATAGTTTCGGCCGTCAACTCCTTTCCATTAACCATGATGGTCTTGGGGCCAGAAAAGCTTCCTCGACCAAATATTAGATTTACATTTTCTGCTCCTTCCATCCAAGCCTTTAAGCCATCCCTTCCCCCATTGCGGATTTCGTTCATCCGCTCTCGCATACGACCATAATTAATATTTATCCCTTCTGCTTTAAAGCCGTAAAAATCACCCTGCTTGGCCAAATGGAGCGCTCGAGCCGCAGCAACCATGGTTTTCGTAGGGGTACAACCAAAATTTACGCAAGAACCTCCAACCTGTGCGGCCTCTATTACCGCAATCTTAGCGCCACTTGGGATTAATCGCGCAAGCAAAGTTCCTGTTACCTGACCTGTACCGAGGAGTATATAATCGTATTTTTTCATCGTGACCTTTTTGTAAAAATAAAAGCCCTGACGTTTCCGTCAGGGCTCCTTAACAACCAAAAGAGAAAAACTTGGAAAATTAGGCTTCAACGGCGGCTTCAACAGCTACTAGTTGTACCTCACCTTCCAATTTGATCTCGTCGGAAACCAATAGGTTTCCAGCTTCATTTACGACGTGAAACTTGAGACCAAAATCTTTGCGGTTCATTTTACCTTTAAAAGAAAAACCCGCTTTAGTATTGCCCCATGGATCCTTGGCTACCCCAGCAACCTCTACCTGTAAAACCACCGGCTTGGTTACATCGCGAATAGTCATGTCTCCATGTAATTCAAATTCATTTCCATCCACCGCTTTAACCTCTTTACTTACGAATTCTAAGCGTGGATATTGTTCAGCATTGAAGAAATCATCACTTTTCAAATGACCGTCGCGCTCCTCGTTTCCAGTGGTAATAGAAGAGACATCAGCCGAGAAGCGAAAAGAACCACTTGCAAAGTCTTCACCTTCGGTCTCGACGGCGCCTTCAAAAGAGCCAAAACTACCGGTAACGGTAGTAATCATTAGGTGCTTTGCCTTAAAGTGAATGTTGGTGTGTGCGGCGTCAATCGCCCATTTTTGAGTACTCATGATATTTAGTTTTAATATTGATGTTTGAACATTGATGAGGCAAATATATAAAACAATGTTTGAACATTGATATAGAAAAAAGAAATCCGCTTTCGCGGACTTCCTATATCTATGATCTTAAATGCAGAGCTTGAGGGAATTGATAATCCCCTGCCTCCATTTCACCAATAACTTGTTTTAAACGATTCTTAAAAAAATCAGGCACCACTTCTGACAAGTCATTTAAGGTCTTCAAAGCTTCTTCCTTTTTCCCGGTATGGTATTGAGCAACACCCAAATCCAGTTTCACCACCCAATCATCCGACAAATCCTTTTCCAAAGCTTCCAAGTAAATTAATGCCTCTGAATACAGCCCATTTTGCAATAAACCAGATGCCCAAGTCAAACGTGCATTGCGGTCCCCCGCCAAATCCCGGGCGGCCTCTGCCCAATTCTTTTGGTCCTCTAAACGCCCCAAAGCCCCAAGGAGATTTAATTTAGTACCATAATTATATAGATTGCCATTGGCCCCAAAACCTCCCGAACCACCGCTGATGGAGCGCTCTACCCAAGTAAGTCCTTCTTCTAAGTGTTGTTGATGGTCGTAACAAAAACGGGCGGCATCATCCCATGCCTCCCAACGATAAGTGTTTAATCCGCGAAGCTCAGAGCGCAAAGAATGCATTACCGTTTTAACTAAGTCCACTTTAATCTCTATGGGAATTCTCCGGTCCCCCCATTCCAAACCTAGGATTAAAGTACTATCATTAAGATGGTCAAATTCAAAATCTAGCTTTTCACTGTATGTACAAGAGGTATCTTTTACCGATACTCGCAGACTTACATCCTTTAAGGTATCCAAATAATAGGACCCCCATAAATGATTAGCGTGTGCAAACAATACCTGATGATCATGACCATTCGATATCACGTGTAGACCGTATTTACCGGCGGCTAATTTCTGACCTTCAATATATACTTCGGTATCAAAGCTTATAGTGGTGTTCATGTTGGCACCAGCGCGCCAAGCAAAAGGTTCTCCATTCTGGGGAATAATCCTTGGATTCGTCCATACTTCCCTTCCTCTCGCACTGGGGCTCGAATAATCCAGACTTATTTTGGTAACGCCTAAGACTTGCTCCTCCAATACCGCTGGACTTCTTTGAGGTAATTTTAGAGTGTGAAATTGAGCATTAATACTCCAAGTCCCTAGTATGAGTACTATGGACCAAATAGTTTTCGTGTGCATAAACTATGGTTAAAACAGGCAGTAGCAGCCTTAAGGGTACATCGGTTGGAAAGCCAAAACTAAAAAAAGGAAATGCAGTTCAACCACGAGAATCGTTGATTCATCAACAAAAATACCTAGTTTTAACTACATATTTTGAGGTTTTAGGCAATCTCAACTTAATCAGAACCCAAGCAAATGAAAAAAAACTTACTTCCCCTCTTTTTTATCCTCAGCTACATTAGCCACGGCCAGAACCTTACTGCTCCTGTTGCTGAAGGGGTTTTCGGCGGGCTAGTGGGTGATTTCGAAACCTGGTCCTTTAGCGCGGACTCCATTTATGTCGTGACCAGCACCTTTAGTCCAAACTCCCTATTCTGGGCCAAAGCCGAACGCAATGGCAAGCGCAATAATATGGCCTGGCAAGTGGTGCCTTCCGCAGACGCGGATGATGGATTTGGTAGCTCCATCATGAATGTGGAAATCCACGCAGCGAGCAACACCATTTTCTTTCTATCCCAAGGGACTGTATATAGTACGAAATTCAATAGTAGTTCAGCTACAACGGTAGAAACCTTGGTGAAGGATTTCATCATTCATGGTGATACCATGGCCTTGGTGAGAAACAATCCCATGGCGGGTGGTCAAGATGTTCTGGATTTCGGTGCTTTAAATTCCTCCGGAGCGTACAGCAAAAGCGGCAGTATAAGCCTCCTTAAAAACTACACTGATCCGCCGCAAATGCTGATCCACCCTTCAGATATGCATTTGCACCTCTTCGAAAGAGGAAGTAGTCCGCATCGCTATAAATTAATGGATGCCTTCTACGCCATGACTAATTCCACTAGCCTCACTTCCGCTGTGAACCCAGCTCCTGTTCGCGCTAACATTGAGTGGCGCACCTATGCCTTTGACGCCAGTGGAACTTGGTATGTGGCGGGGCAACCTCCGCTTAATAACCCTACCAGCCTTGACCGCAGAATTGCCTTTAGTACCGACAATGGTTTAACTTGGACAGATACCACCATCAATACCCCAGGGCCAATCGGAGGTATTGTTGGAAACAACATTGTATTTACCGAAAATTCCGGTATACAATCATTGTATATCGGAAATGCCGTAGAACGCGATTTGGCTTCGTTCGGTAATTGGGTTAATCCAGGGGTGCAGTTCATTCAAGACTTGAACCGGGCTAACGATGGTTATACCAAACAGGATGCCCTGGATGGAAATATCGTTTACCATTCCACCAATATTGGATTTGGATATTCCACCGAACGCGGAGATTCTATTTTCGGATGGAATGAGGGCCTTACCGCCGTGCAAGTGAACGACATCGACATGACCGACGATTTCCGAATTGGATACGTGGCTTCGAAATCGGGCATCCGCAAAGTAACGGGCTACAATACCCCAAGTCCAAGTTGGAGCGCCCCACATTTCCCGAATTTTGACGGTGCTCCCTATACCGCGGTTGGGATGACTCCCGGGATGCCGGACACGGTATTTGTTGGTAATCAGCGTATCTATCGCACGGAGAATGGAGGAACTGCTATTGGGCCAATGAATGATGGATGGGCTCAGGTGTTTACCCCCGAAGATCCACCGCTTAATTATAATCGCATCAATACCCATTGTACCGGTATTGCGGTAGCTCCGGATAGCGCTAATATCATTATCGCTGGTTTCCGCATCGACTTTGGGGACAAGGGAGGCTGCTTTTACAGTACCGATGGAGGGAATAACTGGCAGCAGCTGCTCATTCTAGCCTCGAGTCCAGGGCAAGATGCTGATATCAGTGATGTTGTAATTAGTCGGGAATCAGGTAAGGTAGTAGCTTATATCGGATTAGATGCAGATCCTGTTACCGCCGGTCACCATGGGGTTTATCGCGCTGAACTGACCAGCACTGGATTTAGTGTAGCTGCAGATGGTTCATTTGGCGCAACTGATCAAACCGTAGATTTAGAGCTCAACAGCACTGGAGATAGTCTGTATGTTTTAAACCGTGACCCTGGTTTATTACCGGTTACGAATGTTTATATAAAGGACTTGAATACCGGAGGCTGGTCAAATTTCGCGGGGCCTTCAGCGGCAGGCCAAGCCACTGCCATTACCGATGGCGACGGCTATGTTTTCATTTCTCTTGACGAAACTATCTACATGAATTCCACCGATGGAAGTTTAGGCTGGTCCGTAGGCTACGCCTACCCGGTAGGAACAGAGATCAATGTCTTATTCTACGACGAGCTATTGGTTGGAACAGGCACAGGCCTATACGCTCATGACCTGAATCCTAATATAGGTCTCGAATCAGACCTGAATATCGACATGGGTTTACAGCTTTACCCAAATCCTGCCGATAAATGGGTTCAATGGGATGAGCCTGCCATGATATCCGTTTATGATTTAAGGGGCCTAGAGATTTTTCGTAGTGAAAAGCCAATCAAAGGTCTGTCTACCCAAACTTGGTCGAATGGAATCTACTTGATCCGCTTTGGTAAGGGACATTCAGCAAAAATCATTATTCAGCACTAGTCTTGAATCCAGTCGAAGAATTTATACTTAAGCAAAAAGGAGCTCAACAAGAGCTCCTTGCTTTTTTACATCCCTATTTGATAGAAAAAGGATTGAGGTCTCGAATCTCCTATGGGCTTCCCTTTTACTATGGTCATAAGTGGGTGTGTTATCTAAAACCAAATAAGGATGGAAGCTTAGACTTCAGTTTTCCTCGGGCCAGTGAATTCGCAGATCCTACGGGACTTCTCGAAATTCGCGAACGGAAGCAGATTAAAAGTCTCTTGCTCCATGATTTAGAAAGCCTTCCATTTGAGGCCATTGAGCAAATTATTACTCGGGCCATAGAATTAGACCAAAGTTCCTCAGCAAACTGATAAATATCATTTTTACTACTAGGAGAGGCAAGTACTTTTGAAGAGTCATTAGTAGTAGTTCTTTTATTACAGAATTCAGCCTTAGGCTGAGCAGTCCTCTGATAAGTGACTGCATTGTTTTCCGTGTCCGCCTAGGCGGATGCTTTTTTTGGTGTTTTTTTGGAACGAAAAAGCCGCGTCCCCGCGGCTTTTTCTTTTTTCTAGAAGTTAATTTTCTCTCCTCTTCTTCGTTCTGCTTCCCGTAGTAAAACCTTGCGTAAGCGAATACTTTCTGGCGTCACCTCCACATATTCATCTCCTTGAATATACTCTAAGGCTTCCTCCAAAGAAAACTCGGTATGAGGAGCGATTCTCATTTTATCATCTGCTCCAGCCGAACGCATATTGGTGAGTTTTTTAGTCTTAGTAATGTTAATGGTCAAGTCACCCGGACGATTATTCTCTCCTACAACTTGACCTTCATAAACCTCCGCGCTAGGTGGAATAAAGAACTTCCCGCGGTCTTGTAAATTGTTAATGGAGTAAGGGATAGCTTTCCCCGTTTCAAGTGCAATTAATGAACCATTTTGACGGCCAGGAATCTCTCCTTTAAATGGTTGATATTCTACATAGCGATGAGACATCACAGCCTCTCCTGCGGTTGCAGTCATTAGGTAATTTCTCAAACCAATGATACCGCGAGAAGGTATTAAAAAGTCAAGATGCATCCGATCTCCCTTTGGAACCATTTGGGTCAATTCACCTTTGCGCAAGGTAACGGCCTCGATCGCCTTACCGTGAATGGCTTCGGGAAGATCGATGTTTAATTCTTCCATTGGCTCGCTTTTGCGACCATCAATCTCCTTAAAAATAACCTGAGGCTGTCCAATTTGAAGCTCATAACCCTCCCTACGCATCGTTTCAATTAGCACAGAAAGGTGCAAAACTCCACGACCGTATACTCGCCAAGCATCAGCGGAATCAGTTTCCTCCACTCTAAGGGCCAAGTTCTTTTCCAATTCTTTATCCAGGCGTTCGCGAATGTGTCTTGAGGTAACATACTTGCCTTCCTTTCCAAAAAAGGGCGAATCGTTAATGGTAAAGTACATACTCATGGTAGGTTCGTCAATGCGAATTGTGGGCATGGCCTCTGGGTTTTCAATATCCGCAATGGTATCACCAATATCGAAGCCTTCAATACCCGTAATGGCGCAGATCTCACCACTACTCACTTCTTCTACCTTCCGTTTTTCAAAGCCTTCAAAGACAAACAGCTCTTTGATACGCGATTTCACCTGTTTACCATCCCGCTTAACCAGGGTAACCGGACTGTTCGCTTTTAAACTACCACGATGCACCCGCCCAATCGCGATCCGACCAATGTAGGAGGAGTAATCTAAACTCGTAATCAACATTTGGGGAGTCCCTTCACGCAGGGTTGGTGCCGGAATGTGCTCTATAATAGTGTCTAATAGAGCATTAATATTATCGGTTGGCTTTTGCCAATCTTCGCTCATCCAGCCATTCTTAGCACTTCCGTAGATGGCCGGAAAATCCAGCTGTTCCTCGGTAGCTTCCAGACTGAACATCAAATCGAAGACCATTTCGTGTACCTCTTCAGGAGTACAGTTTGGCTTATCCACCTTATTTATAACCACGATGGGCTTTAGACCTAACTCCAAGGCTTTGGCCAATACGAATCGAGTCTGAGGCATTGGCCCTTCGAAGGCATCCACCAAGAGGACAACGCCATCTGCCATATTTAAAACTCTTTCTACCTCCCCGCCAAAGTCACTGTGACCAGGGGTGTCCAGAATATTAATCTTATAGTCGCCATATCGAACGGATACGTTCTTGGCCAAAATGGTTATTCCTCTTTCCTTTTCGAGGTCATTGTTATCCATAATTAACTCTCCAGGATTCTCATGATCCTCGAAAATTTTACAGGACAATAACATCTTATCAACCAGGGTAGTTTTTCCGTGGTCAACGTGGGCAATTATGGCAACATTCCGCAGCTTCATAGGGCGTTTTTATTCAGCCGGCAAAGCTACGCTATTGAATCGGGTAATCAGCTACCTAGGAGATGACAATTTTACGAGTAACCGCACTAGCTTCGTTACTCATGCGCATGAGATAAATACCTTTTGGTAAATCACTTAAGATAAATTCGGTGTGATCCTTCCTCACCGTAAATACGCGCTCCTTTTTCCCAGCTAGATTATAAATCTCCACCATGGTATTTCCAGCAGGTACATTACGGAATTCAAGCACTCCATTACCATAGAAGAATTGCAAGTCATTAACATTATTCTCTGGTACAGAAATAGTACTTGCTGCACTTAAGGCCATACTGCGTGCCTGAGATTGACTCCCTCCAGTATAAATTATAGTGCTATCAACTGGACTATAAACAATATAACGTGGGGTACCCGCACTAAAGAAAAATTCACTGGAATCCACAAAAGTGTAGATATCCGACCAACCGTGATTGGAAACCCAATTGGACACTTGGTTACAGGATGGGATATTGCTGCTGTATGTTAGGGTCATAGCTCCCCATACTGTAACGTTGCTCGTATTATTACTAGCCCAATTTCCCCAACCTGGAGCTCTGGACACACAAATACTGCAATCAAAACCTTTGGAAGCGACAATTAACGCCTTGCCAGTCCCTAGGACTTGATAAATTGAGCTAGCGTTGCCATTGCAATCCGTCACACTATGGTCTGGTGCCATTTGCGCGGAAAGACTAAACATTCCTAAACCGAATAATAACAGGTAAAAATTCTTCATCCTTGAATTTGTTTAAATATAACAATTTAAGCGGAGACAACCTTATGCTCCTTTTTGGTATATAATTCTGTGCCAAAGTCAGCGAGAAGCTTTGCCCAATCCGATTGGTCATTAAGACAAGGAATTAAGGTAAATGATTCACCGCCGTTCTCTAAAAACAAGTCTCGGCCTTCCTCACCTATTTCTTCAATGGTTTCTAGACAATCCGAAACGAAAGCCGGGCAAACCACCGCTAATTTCTTAACTCCCTTTTTCGCCATTTCAACAATGGTCTTATCGGTATACGGGTCGAGCCATTTGATTGGGCCTAATCGACTTTGAAAACTCGTCGAATAGCTTCCTTCCTCAAGCTCTAATATCTCCGCCACCGATTTCGTAGTATCCACTGTTTGATGACGATAACAAAAGGTATGTATCGGGCTATCTTTTGCACAACAGTCTTCTAGACGGAGACAATGTGCTTTACTTACATCAGACCCTTGAATTTGTCGTTCGGGAACCCCATGATAACTAAATAAAATGTGATCGTAATCATCGGGAAGCCCTGCTTTTATTGAATTCGCAAGGATTTCTAAATAGCGAGGATCATCGTAAAAAGCTCGTTTTATTTTTAATTCAAGCTGTGGAAAATGTTCTTCAACCACTTCTCTAGCCTTAACCGCTACCGTCTCATAACTGCTCATGGCATAGTGCGGATAAAGCGGGATAAGGCTGATTTGTTCCAGGTCCGGATGCTCCATGAGTAGACCATCTATGGCATCCTTTATAGAAGGATTCCCATATCTCATGCCCAAGGCGACTGGCATTTCACTATGCCTCTGTACTTCAGCTTGCAAACGCTTAGAAATAACCATCAGCGGAGAACCCTCATCCCACCATATGGATTTATAGGCTTCTGCCGATTTAGGCGGGCGGGTATTTAGAATGATACCTTTTACCAAGAAGGTCCTAAACCACTTGGAAAAATCTACCACCCTTTCATCCATCAAAAACTCTCCTAAATAACGGCGTACATCTTTTACCGCATAAGAATCTGGCGAACCCAAATTCACTAAAACCATTGCTTGCTTCATTTGCAACTAGCGATTCATTAAATATTTCTTGGGAGTAACCCCGAATTTCTTTCTAAAAGCGGCAATAAAATGACTGGGATTGGTATATCCAATTTGATAAGCCACCTCATTAACCTTCATATTTGATTCATCTAAAGAGTGTCTTGCGACATCCAAGCGATAATCGTTCAAATACTTAAATACCGTTGTGCTATAAATGTTCTTAAAACCTTCCTTTAATCGATACTCATTTAAACCTACCTCCTTAGCAAGCTCAGGTATAGTGGGAGGATCCGTCATTCGGTCTATCAGAATTTTTTTCGCCAGACGAATTTTCTGGACATTATCCTCATTCTCCAGGAAGGGACAGGCCTCAATATCGGTTCCTTCCCGTCGGTTGAAGTACCACGCCAAGACTTCTAAGACCTTTGACTTTAGAAAAATCCCTTCCGCTGGACCATTCACCGGAGCCTGAAACATTTGACTTAATGCCACCATGCTAGCTGGTTCTAAGGCACTTTCGGTATAAAACTTCTTATCTACATTTTCTGGATTGATAAATGCGAGCTCCTCACTTTCGGCCACAAACATTCGATGCAAACGCTCCACAGTTAGGTATAGAAATAGAATTTTACTACCCCCTTCCACCTGAATCTCCATAGGCAATGCTTGAACAGGATTATAAAAAAGTAGGCAATGCTCTGATTTCAAATCCAAGCGATAACTACCCCCATGAAATAGAAAGGCAGCCGAACCCTCATATCCAAAATAAAACTGTATCAAACTTTGATCAATCTCTCGCTTAAGCCGTAAAGGACTGTCATCCAGGTTTTCTACCTGAACCATTGCCATGTCCTTGTTAATGGATTCGTACCTCACCCGACTTTTTCGGGTATTTATTTCAGGATTTAAGATTTCAAAATTCAATTCCATGGGGCAAAATTAGAACATGATATATATCATAGTATCAAAGCCTACGTTTAATTTATTCTTGCAAGACCAATACTGGCCTGTAAAACTACGAATTAAACGAGAATGATTCTAAATAAGCACCACACAACCTATCGGGTTATTTTTGATACCTATCAAGGTAATTTATGTGGTTCTGATTGGGATATTTTTGCCAACGTAATATGAAGGAGTTCGAAGTAAGTCGATTTGCTAATTTCTTTTTGATTGGAATTGACCATCAAAAAGCAGATGTAGCAACCCGCGAAAAATTCTCGCTCAGTCAAGAGCAAGCTCAGCATCTCATTCACGAGTACCAAAGTGAAGGCGGCGATGGGATAATGGTATTATCTACCTGCAACCGCACTGAACTTTATGCTTTTGCCAACTGCCCCAGAGATTTGATTAGTTTATTCTGCAAACACAGCGGGAATGACAAATCACAATTTGAACCCTTTCAAAACATTAAACAAAATCGCGAAGCTATCGAACACCTATATCGCGTAGGTGCAGGATTGGAATCGAAAATCCTGGGTGATTTTGAAATTATTGGTCAGGTAAAGAAGGCCTACCAAAACTCCAAAGACCAATCCGCACATAATGCCTTCCTCGATCGGATGGTAAATATTGCTGTTCAATGCAGCAAGCGGGTAAAAAATGAAACTGAGTTAAGCACGGGGGCCGCCTCCGTAGCATTCGCCGCCGTATTGCAGGTTAAGGAATATCTTAAGACTAATCCTCAGCCTTCAGTTTTGCTTTATGGTATGGGCAAAATGGGACGCACTACCTGTGAGAATTTGGTTAATCAAACGGGGATTGAGGACATTACCTTGATCAATCGCACGGAGGAAAAAGCAGTTCGCCTGGCCGATCGATTTGGTCTTAAACACTTGGACTTAGAGCACCTCAAAGAGGGCCTCAATAAAGCCGATATCATAATTGTCGCCACTGGTGCTTCAGGGGCTACCGTGCACAAAAGTGATTTTCAATTCGATAAACCGCGCTTATTCTTGGACTTAAGTATGCCAAGAAACATCGATCAAGATATTTACCGCCACGCCAATAGCAGGGTAATCGACATTGATCACCTATCAGAGATTGCGGCGGATAGCATTCGAAATCGTCAGGCTCAAATTCCATTGGCCGAGCATATAATCGATCAGAAAATTGAGGAATTTTACGAGTGGCTAGAAAGTCGCCGTGTGGCTCCTACCTTGCAGGCCTTGCGATCTAAAATGGACGGCTGGAAACAAAAAGAACTACAGAGCTTACAGAAAAAGTTCCCAGATTTATCAGTAGAACAGGCGGAATTCTTTGCCGCGCAAATGCTGAACCGAATCACAGGGCAGTTTGCTCGTCAGCTTAAAAGCGGAGAAGATCTAAACAACGATCTGCGCACCATCCATCACATTTTTGAGCTCTAATCAAGATGAAGACCTTACGCATTGGTACCCGCGATTCGGCCCTAGCCGTATGGCAAGCTAAAAAAGTGGCTACCGCTTTAGAAACTCAAGGACATAAGACTCAACTGATCGAGGTCAAATCAAAAGGTGATCTTGACCTTAAAACGCCTTTAAACCAATTTGGGAGCACGGGGATTTTTACCAAAATCTTGGACGATGCCCTTTACGCGGGAAAGGTTGATCTTGCTGTGCATTCTTTAAAAGACTACCCGACGAACGCTCCGAAAGGAATTATTATGGCCGCCTTAATGGAGCGCGGGCCGGTAGAAGACATTTTGGTTCACAAAGGCGAACTTCAATTCCTAGAGCAAAAGAATGGCCAGGTTGCTACCGGGAGTATCCGCAGGATCGCCCAATGGAAGCGCCGCTACCCTAGTCATGAAAACCCCAATTTACGGGGCAATGTGCAAACCCGCCTCCAAAAGCTGGCCACTAATGATTGGCATGGGGCGATTTTCGCTAAAGCGGGATTGGAAAGATTGGGCATTTTACCCGAGCATTATAGTATTTTGGACTGGATGATTCCCGCGCCTGCTCAGGGAATTATGGGCATCACCTGCCTTTCCGAAGATCTAGATGTGCTCGAAATTTTGGCCAGTATTAACCACACCGAAACGGCGCTTCGTGCTAAGGTGGAACGCGATTTCCTTAACCGCGTTGAAGGCGGGTGCTCTGCCCCAGTTGGAGCTTATGCCGAGATACAAAACGATGAACTTTCACTCAAAACAGGGGTTTTTAGTCTAGACGGCAAGAAAGCAGTACTGCTTGAAAATACGGTACCTTTGAATGAAGCGGAAACTCTAGGCATCAAAATGGCTGACCAAGCCCTTGCTCAAGGAGCAGCCGCAATCTTGGAAAATATTAAAGATGAGCAGCGTCCATAATCAGCCCCTAATTTTTGCCACACGCAAGTTACCAGATTCCTATTCGGAACAGCTGAAATCTGCCGGTCTTGCCCTACGCGAACAAGATTTTATTCAAGTCGAGCATATTTTTGATCAGGCCTCATTCCGAGAACGACTGGTAGAATCCGAAAGTTCGGCACGGGTCTTTACCAGCAAGAACGCAGTTCGCAGTCTTAAGAAACTATTACAGGCGGAGGCCAATTTGGAAATCCCCGAGAAAAAGACCTTTACGGTGGGCATCATGGCCACTGAAATGCTAGCAGAGCTAGGTATCAAAGCCAAAGTACGTTCCGAAAATGCTTTGCTTCTAGCGCAAATTATAGCCCGCAATGCCGATGTGAAGTCCGTGGATTTCTTCTGTGGCGATAAGGCCCTCGACGACCTACCGGAATATTTAGAAAGTAAGAATGTGAGGGTAAACAAAGAAATTGTTTACCACACGGAGATGGTTTACGATCAAGTAGAAACGCAAGACTTCTCTGGAATGATTTTCCTTAGTCCCAGTGCCGCCTTCAGTTTCTTTAAAAAGAATAAAGTAGACAGTAAGGTTCCTGCTTTTTGCATTGGAGCCACCACCGCCGAGGCGGTTAGACTGCGTTCCGATAACCCTAGGATTTGCGCTGAGGTCCCCACTCTCCAAGGCGTAATCGACCGTATTATTGATCACTTTGCCGCGAGGCCTAATTAAGATTCATGACTACACCCAAAAATGATCTCTTTCTCAAAGCTCTGAAAGGAGAAAAGGTAAGCCGACCACCAGTATGGATGATGCGTCAAGCTGGACGTTATTTACCTGATTTCATGAAATTAAAGGAGAAGTACAGCTTCTTCGAAAGAGCAGAAAACCCTGAATTAGCCACGGAAATCACCGTAATGCCTATTCATCAGGTAGGACCCGATGCTGCCATCCTATTCAGCGACATATTGGTAATCCCCCAGGCTTTAGATGTTGAAGTACAAATGGTACCTGGCAAGGGTCCATATCTTCCCGAACCTATTCGCAGTCCTGAGCAAGTGGCCGCTTTGCCTGATATTGATGTTAAGGACCGTTTACACTACGTATATTCTGCAATAGACTTAACTCTGGACGCCTTAGACAATGAAGTTCCGCTCATTGGATTTGCTGGTTCACCTTGGACCATCTTGTGCTATATGGTGGAAGGTCAAGGGAGTAAGACCTTTGATAAGGCCAAAGAGTTCTGTTACAAATATCCCGAGGCAGCCCATCAACTACTGCAGAAAATCACGGATGTTACCATCGCCTATCTGCGACACAAACAAGAAAGAGGCGTTCACGCCGTACAAATTTTCGATAGCTGGGGGGGACTGCTTTCTCCTGAAGACTATCGCATTATCTCCCTGCCCTATATCAAACAAATCGCCGATGCACTTCATGAGCATAGCCCAGTAATTGCTTTTGCTAAGGGTTGCTGGTTCGCTTTGGAGGAAATGAGCACCATGCCTGTAAGTGCTCTAGGGGTGGATTGGACCATTAGTCCCCAAATGGCGAGAGAGTTTACCAAATTTCAAATGACCTTACAAGGGAACTTTGACCCCGCCCGCCTCTTATCCCCAATCCCAGAGATAGAGCGACTTACGAAGCAAATGATTGATGAATTTGGCACCTATAAGTACATCGCCAACCTTGGGCACGGCATCTTACCGAATATCCCGGTAGATCACGCAAAGGCCTTTATCAATACCGTGAAAAACTATGGCTAGTCTAAAGGATTCCTTTGTAGACTTCATCAGGTCCCTTCAGGATGAGATTTGCGGCGCAATAGAAACTGTAGATGGTAAAGCCAAATTTGTAGAGGACCTTTGGGAACGTCCCGGTGGTGGAGGTGGTCGTTCTCGCGTGCTAAGCGGGGGAAAGGTATTTGAAAAGGCCGGAGTCAGCACCTCAATTGTGCATGGAGAAATGCCCGAGGCGCTCAAAAAGAACATGAAAACCGAAGGGGCAAACTTTTTTGCCTGTGGTATATCCTTAGTGATTCACCCGGAAAACCCAATGGCTCCCACCACGCATGCGAATTTTCGCTTTTTTGAAATGTACAATGAAGCGGGAGTCGTTATGGATGCTTGGTTTGGGGGTGGAAGTGACCTCACGCCTTACTATCTTTTTCAGGAGGATGCGAAGCACTTTCATCAAGAACAAAAGAATGCAGCCGATAAGCATGGTGAAGAATTATATCCACGCTTTAAAGCAGCTTGTGACGAGTATTTTAAAAACCACCATCGCCAAGAAGGACGTGGTATCGGAGGCACCTTTTTTGACTATTTGAAGGCCGATGCAAGTAGAAGCCTGGAAGATTGGTATCGCTTCACGACTGATATGGGTAGAAGCTTTCTCCCCTCCTACCTGCCAATTATTGAAAAACGCAAAGACCTAGCCTATACCGATGAGCAGCGCTATTGGCAAGAGCTGAGACGCGGTCGTTATGTAGAATTCAATTTAGTTCACGACCGAGGAACCCTATTTGGCTTAAGAACAAATGGCAGAACAGAAAGCATTTTAATGAGCCTTCCTCCCAGAGTCCGTTGGGATTATAATGTCCAAGTTGAAACTGACAGCCCCGAAGCGGAACTTATTGAAGTATTGCAAAACCCCATTGACTGGATAAACTCATAAATATGTTGCAGAGACCACGCCGATTACGTCAGAACGCCGCTATTAGGGGCATAGCACAGGAAACTCGTTTGCACCCCTCTAACTTCATCGCTCCGCTCTTCGCGGTTGAAGGTGAAAATATTAAAAGTGAAATTCCATCTATGCCGGGCTACTTCAGGTACAGCCTCGACTTATTGAAGGATGAACTTCTGGAACTTGAATCTCTTGGATGTACCGCCCTCTTGCTTTTCGTGAAGGTAGAAGACTCCCTCAAAGATAATGAAGGTAAGGAGGCATTAAACCCGGATGGCCTGATGCAAAGGAGCATTCGATTGATCAAGGAAACTGTGCCCGAAATGCTACTGATGACCGATGTGGCCTTGGATCCCTATTCCAGTCTTGGGCATGATGGCATTGTGGAAGATGGCCAAATCATCAATGACGAGTCCGTAGGCGCACTTGCTGAAATGGCGGTAAGTCATGCTCAAGCCGGCGCTGATTTTGTAGCTCCCAGTGATATGATGGATGGTCGAATCGAAGCCCTCCGTATTGCCTTAGATACCGCCGGATTTGAAAATGTTGGCATCATGAGCTATAGCGCGAAATACGCTTCTTGCTTCTACGGCCCTTTCCGGGATGCGCTCGATTCTGCACCGGTGGAGATGGAAAATATACCTGCCGATAAAAAGACTTACCAGATGAATCCGGCTAATAAAGCCGAGGCGATTCGAGAAGTCGAATTAGATCTTCAAGAAGGGGCCGATATGGTTATGGTTAAACCCGCTATGGCCTACCTCGACATTATTCGTCAGACTCGCGAAATTAGTAATGTGCCCGTTAGTGCTTATCACGTTAGTGGTGAGTACGCCATGATTAAAGCTGCCGCCGCCCAGGGCTGGATTAACGAGCACGAGGCCATGCTTGAATCTCTAACCGCTATCAAACGCGCCGGAGCCGATTTAATCGCAAGCTACTTTGTGAAGGACATTCTGAGATATCTAAAAGAAAATTAAGTTATCGTAATTGGCCTCTTTAGGTATATCGCAGCCTGCAAAATGGACCGCCACTTTTTAGTTAAAAGTTAAAATCGGAATATTAATCGTCCTCAACTTATAGATTGAAGAAAGGCTATTCAACAAATAATAATTCTAGTGGTCCGATCCAAACCACTCTCGATCTTGAAGCAATTAGATTATTAAAATGACTACTACCCAAAGCAAATCTCTTTTCCAAGAAGCCTCAAAGTATATTCCTGGCGGAGTGAATTCTCCCGTTAGAGCTTTTAAATCAGTGGGAGGCGATCCAATTTTTATGGCCAAAGCCAAAGGATCCTACCTCTTCGATGCGGATGGAAACAAATACATCGACTACATCGCTTCATGGGGACCAATGATTATGGGTCATGCTTGGGAACCGGTAATCGAAGCTATTCAGGCCGCTGCCTTGCGCTCTACCTCCTTTGGGGCTCCTACCGAAATGGAGATAAATTTAGCTCGGTTAATTGTGGAAGAGATACCCAATGTGGACCGAATCCGCATGGTAAACTCCGGAACCGAAGCTACCATGAGCGCCATTCGTTTGGCGAGGGGCTACACCGGAAAATCTAAGTTCATCAAATTTGCTGGTAATTACCACGGCCATGGTGATAGCTTCTTGATTAAAGCTGGAAGTGGCGCAATTACCTTAGGCCATCCAAGCAGTCCTGGTGTTACTCCTGGGACCGCCGCCGACACCCTTTTAGCGGAGTATAATGACCTTGCAGGTGTACGTGAGTTAGTGGCCGCCAATAGAGATCAAATAGCCGCAATAATATTGGAACCCATTCCAGGTAATATGGGTTGTATCCTCCCTGATGAAGGCTTTATTTCAGGTTTAAGGGAAATATGTGACCAAGAAGAAATCCTGCTCATCTTTGACGAGGTAATGACTGGATTTCGATTAGGATTTGGTGGCGCTCAAGCTAGATTAGGAATTGAGGCAGATCTAGTGACCTACGGAAAGGTGATTGGAGCGGGATTGCCCGTTGGAGCTTACGGCGGCAGAGCAGAGATAATGGAGTATGTTGCTCCGAATGGACCAGTTTACCAAGCGGGTACCCTATCCGGGAACCCAATCGCCATGACGGCCGGATATACCCTCCTAAAACATCTAAAGGATCATCCTGAGGTATATCAACAATTGGATGCGAAATGCGCCGCTATCGAGGCCGGCTTACATCCCATCTTAAACGAAAAGGGAATCGCCTACCAAATCAATCGACAAGGATCGATGATTAGCCTGCATTTTACCGATAATCCAGTGCGCGATTTTAATAGCGCTCAGTTGGGTGACAATGATTATTTCAAGAAATTCTTCCATAATATGCTTGATCGAGGAGTCTATCTACCTCCAAGCGCCTATGAGAGTTGGTTCTTAAATGCAGCCTTAAGTGATTCCGACATTGACCATACTCTACAGTCGGCAAAAGAAAGCATCGCGAACTTCTGATAAAGAATCAAATCCGACTAGTTTGCGCCGTAATGAATAGGGCAACACAAACGAAATATTCCTTTCTTTGAAAAAAATAACGCTATGCGCCAGCTGTTAAGTTTAGGAGCATTCATTTGCTTCGCCTTTTCTCTTACTGCTCAAAATCTTCCCCTCAGCAAAATCTACACCTACCATAGTGGTTCCTTTAACCAAGGTGGGACAGAAGTGCACGCATTTGACCCGCTCTCCCAGCGTTTATTCTCTACCAACGCCGCGGAAGATAAAGTGGATATTATCCTTTTAAGCGATTTGACTAAACCAGGTCGAATTGGGCGGATTGACCTTAGCAGCTATGGCGGTAAAGTGAACTCCCTAGCTTTTCAAGGCACTACGCTGGCAGTGGTTCTTCAAAGTAATTTTCCGCAAGGAGATGGGAAAATAGTATTCTTTGATACCAATGGCACTTATATCAATCAACTTATTGTAGGTCCTCTACCCGATATGGTAGCTTTTAGTCCTTCTATCCAACACATTTTAGTTGCTAATGAGGGGGAGCCCTCCGATGATTACATTAACGACCCCAAGGGCTCGGTAAGCATTATTAATTTCAGCAGTGGAAACGCGGCAAATCTCAGCCAAGCTGATGTACAAACGGTAAGCTTTGAGCGTTACGACACGCTGCCCTACCATAACTTAATCAATATTTACGGCAATAATGGGACAGCTACCTTTTCGGAAGATGTTGAGCCGGAATACATTACTTTCAATAGTAATGGAAGTAAGGCCTATGTGAGTCTTCAAGAAAACAATGCCATCGCTATAATCGATGTCTTTACCGCTCAATTGGACACGGTAATTGGACTTGGTTATAAATCCTGGGAGCAAGGAGCCTCAAAAATTGATGCTTCAGACCAAAGCTCTGGCATTAAACTAGAGCATTATTTCAATTTGATGGGTATGTATCAACCAGATGCCATTACCTTTCATAGTGATGCTAGCGGTGATTATATCCTCAGCGCCAACGAAGGTGATGCCCGCGACTACTCCGGCTATAGTGAAGAGCAACGCATCAATAACACCAACCTCAGCCCCATCACCTTTAATAATCCAAGTTTCTTACAAAACGATACCGTCTTAGGTCGTTTAAAAATCACTTCTAGTCTAGGTAACTCGGCCAATCAGTTTTTATACGATACTCTTTTCAGTTTTGGCGGCCGCAGCTTTAGTGTATGGGATGCTAATAATGGCCAACTTATCTGGGATAGCGGTGACGAATTTGAGCAAACCTTAGCCACCCTCCATGCTAGCTATTTCAATTCTAATAATGATGATAACTCCAGCTTCAAGTCAAGGAGCGATGACAAAGGTCCCGAACCAGAAGCCATTTGCGTAGGAGAAGTATTAGGAAGCACCTATGCTTTTATCGCCTTGGAGCGAATGGGAGGTATTATGATTTACAATATTGACGATCCTAGCAATCCTAGTTTTGACTCTTATATTCTCGATCGAAATTTCAATGTCCCCGCATCTGATACCGCGGCAGGTGACCTTGGTCCTGAATTCCTGAGTTTCATCGATCCTAGCGATAGCCCAAATGGACTGCCCCTATTAGTAGTAAGTAATGAGGTTAGTGGGACGCTTAGTATTTATCAACTGGGCTCTGGCCTTTCCAGTGAAGAGCATCGGGGTGAGCAAGAATTATCTGCCTTCCCTAATCCTAGTCAGGGTTTATTCCAACTTTCAAGTCCTACTCCCATGTTGCTCTATAATAGTCAAGGACAATTCTTAGGACAATTCGGCAGCGATGGCTCCGTAGACCTCAGTCAATACCCCCAAGGATACTACATTTTAAAAAGTATGAACGGCAGCAGTCTTCGGGTCCTTAAAAACTAGTCTATGCTAAGGGATAAAATCCTAGATTTCTACGCTCAGCTGAACCTTTCTGAGGATGTTCTTCCTGAGAAGGTTAGGGTAATGAATCCCTATCAAGAAGGTAATACCGAGGTAGATAGGCTGCTAAAGGAATATTACACCAAGTACTATAGCGATACTAATTCCCGGGGCTTGATCTTGGGAATTAATCCAGGTAGACTGGGGGCCGGGCAAACTGGCATTCCTTTTACAGACACACCAGCGCTCAGAGAAATTTGCGAAATAGACACGCAAATAGAAACCAAGGAAACTTCCTCCGAGTTTGTATATAAGCTAGTTAGGGCTTATGGAGGCCCCGAAATATTTTTCAATGATTGGTTTATTGGCGCGGCTTGCCCCTTAGGTTTCTTACACTTAAACGAGAAGGGCAATTGGATAAACTGGAACTACTACGACGAAGAAGAACTCTTTGAAGCGGTAAAACCATTCATGATCGCAAAACTTAAAGAGCAAATAGTGCTCTGCGGTGAGCCTTCTAGGGCCATAGTTTGGGGCACAGGTAAGAACCTCAAATACTTGAAAAAAATTAATCAACAGGAAAAGCTTTTCGAAGAGCTTATATCTCTCGAGCACCCGCGCTTTGTGATGCAATACCGTCGTAAACGGGTCGATGAATACCTTCAAAAATTTATAGAGCACCTAAAGCCTTGATAACATGGACCTGGACCTATTAATAGATCTACATCGTTATAATAAAAGGCAGGGACCAGGCAGCTCAGCAAATACCTTACTCGCTCTGCAAATGATTGGCAGCGATATCTCATCAGATTGGAGCATCGCAGATATTGGTTGCGGAACCGGAGCACAGACTTTAGATTTAGCCCGACTAAGTGGGGCTCAAATCAAGGCATTAGACCTATTTCCAGAATTCCTTCAAGAATTAGATTCCCGCGCGGCAGAACAAGGCCTGGACTCGCAAATTCAAAGCACACAAGGCGATATGCATAGTCTGCCCTTTTCACCAGAATCTCTAGACTTGATTTGGTCGGAAGGAGCGATATACAACATGGGATTTGCCAATGGACTTCGGAATTGGATTCGATACCTCAAACCGGGGGCTTATTTAGCCGTCAGCGAAATTATTTGGACCCAAGCGGATAGGCCTGCCGAATTAACAGATTTTTGGATGAAAGAATATCCGGAAATCGGCACCAGGGAAGAGAAAGTTCAGGTACTGGAGGAGAATGGCTTTGCCGTATTGAATCACTTCTGCTTAGATAGAGAATCTTGGCTTCAAAACTACTATGAGCCCTTGGAAGCAAGTATTCCGGACTTTTTAGAAAGGAATCATCAGGCGAAAGCCGCCCAAGATGTGGCCACCATGCATCGCTCTGAACATGAGTTTTACCTCAAAAACCAGGAACATTATAGCTATGGTTTCTTTATTGCAAAAAAGAAATGAGCTTAGTCTTCTTGCGCTTGGACAGAGGGCATAAACACTATCTCCCGCAAAGGCACCGAATCAATCAACCAGTGTAATTGAGCATCACCTTCTTTTAAGCGGCCAAATACTTCGACACTGCGAAACTCTGCTCCGTCATTGTCCTCCGCTGATTCTAATGGACCTGTCCCCACGTATTTACCGCCTTGGAACTCTAAATCGATTTCAAGTTCTCCAAGCTGCATTTTTTCAGCGACGATATTATCTTCCTTAAACTGGAAGTAAAATGTTTCATTGATTCCCGCAGCCTCGGTTCCTCCGACTGTACGGATGAAATAATATTCCGCCAGATTAGCCTTGACCACAAAATTTTTGGTGCTCGACCCACAAGCGGCCAAAAGAAGTACCGCTGCAATAATCCCAATCTTCCGCATCCTTTATTGCTTAATAAAATTAAAGGCCTTCTGGCTACCTGATTCATGATCCCATTCGATGATATAAGCTCCTGGCGCCAGTCCTTCCAAGGATATTCTATCCTTTAATTCGGCTGACTCTGCTTCCAATAAAACCGTTCCCTTCATATCAAGTATTCGGTATCGAGGAAATTGCAGAAGGTCTATTTCATCCACCTTCAGGTAATCTCGGGCTGGATTCGGATAAATCCTAGGCCAATTTAAATCGCTTTTGGCAATCGAAAAATTGTTGCCGATCAAGACCACCGAAAAATCCTCAGCCTCCCCATCGTAATAATTACAAGGATCTGCTGCCAGATTACTATCTATAACGCGAACCCTCATTCTTACGGTATCCGTATATCCCAAGTTAGGTGCCGTAATAGTTGCGTAGGCGAAATTTGTCGGATCTATTGCGGTGAAGCTCAATTCCTCACTTTCGGCAAACACACTATCCTTATTATAATCTATCCATCCACGAACAACATCTTCTGAGCCAGCGCCGGTGACTAATACGGACATATTATAGGTTTGATTCGCATTAAGATTAGCATAGAGATTAGTGTAATCCGTGTAAGCGGCACGACCGCCATAAGCCTGCATGTTCGATAGAATAACTTCTTCTATGTATTTGGTGGTAAAGGTATTGGGGTCACCCGCCTTGCAAAATCCGGTATCCTGTATTTCGTAGTGAAAACGGAAAGTGAAGCTGGTATCCATTTGATCTCCAACGGCAAATACCTTGAAATAAACATTTGATGACAGGGATTGATTTGGAATTGGTCGCGCTGTTTTCCAGATAGAATCTTGGGTGTAAACCATACCAATAATGCTATCCAAGGCCAAGCTATTAGCGGACCAACGCAAGTAAACGGTATCGATATTCCCACCATAAGCGATACCCGCAAAAACATCCTGAGGCATGGCGTCGGTAGGGGCCCAAAAATGAGGTGGAGTTTCCGCTCTAATATTTTCGATACGAGGATAAGTACCGCGATCTTTTAAGGGCGCTTGCCACATGCCCCGTCCCCAGGTTGCCGCCCTGAGTAAATTCGCTCCATGCATAATTTCCAAATCCTCAACCGCCACATTGGGTAAATTGGTATTGTACAAAGACCAGTTGTTGGCATTAAGAGCCTTCACGTAAACGCCTATTTCCGCTCCAACGTAGATATTATGATCAGGGCTGTCATCCATAACCACGCAACGGAGTGGCATATCGCCCAGGTTTGATGTTATGTTAGTCCAAGAATTTCCTTGATCGGTCGTCATCCAAATCTTACTGCCATTATTTTGATAGGTAGCGAAGGTGACCAGGATGATAGAATCTGAATGCGGCGCGAAGCTAATATCTGTTATGGTCGAATTTGGCAAGCCGGTTCGCTTTCTTCTAAAGGTCTGACCGCCATTAATCGAGATATCCAAATTGGCTCCGCGGCTAACGGCTATCACATCAGGATCATTAGGCGCCATTGCCGCTCTGGAGATGGTCCCATTGAAAAGAGGAGCCCCGATTTGCGTCCAGTTTAGTCCGTAATCATTGCTCTCGTACACCAAGTCTCCAAAATGATAAAGTGTAAGATGGTCCAAACTATTTCGATCTAAAGGAGCCTCCCAGCCACCGGTCTGTCCGCTCGGAGTGGCAGCCCTTTGACTGCGTCCCCCATCGAAGCTTAAACGCCTTGAACCGTATTGGACACTACCCATAAGCCAATCTGAATTTAGAGGATGGACCATGGCCTCCATTCCATCAGCACCATAAAACTCTACCCAGCCTTCTTTGCGATAAATACTGGTTCCATTATCCTGAGAACCAGCTACCGTGGTGTAGGGATCGCTCTGTGCAATGGCTATAGAATAGTTTTCCCGGATTCCCGTACCTCTGGAAAGTCTGGTCCAGGCGGTTCCTGCGCCGCTACTCTTAGCTAAGTAACCATCCGTCCCAATGTAAAAATCACCGTTGAAGGCTTGAATTTCGCGTAAATCCGCATGTACATACTGGTTATTATTAAATGGGCGTGCACCATTGATAAACCACCAAGTCACTTGGTTGAAACTCGCACCACCATCGATACTCTGGAAAATATCGAGCATGCCATAAATCATCACCGAAGTGTCCTGATCACTAACGGCAAATCCATCACAAGTACCCGAAGGATTACTCATGAACTGGAAATTCTGACCTTTATCCACACTTTTCCATACCCCATTAGGTGAACCCGCATATAAGCAATCAGGGCAAGCTGGACTTACCGCTATTTCTACATTGGCTCCATTGTTTCCACTTAAGGTTGCCGAGGCGGTAAAGGTCAATCCACCATCCTGAGATATCATAATCACATCACCATTGGCCCCCCAATAGTAATCGTCGTACACGTAGACGACACTCGTATCAGTGGGATGAAATTTAATATGAGTAATATCAAAGCTAGATTCTACCAAGGTCCAATTACTCGAGCTTAAATCATCATTGGAGATGTAGAGCCCGCGATTGGTCCCGATATACACCCTTCCCGGAATCTCGGGATGATAGGCTATTTGATAGACTTGCCCATTCTCCCCCAAGCCTGTCCAGGAAACATTACTGGGATTAAAGTCGGTAAGGGTCCAGCTCAATCCCCCATCGGTGGATCGATAGATTCCCTGGCTAGTTCCGTTTCTCGCATTCCTCAGGTTAATAAGCACCGAATCGCGATGATGAGGATTAACCGACATGGTATTGACGCCAGAAGCCGGTAAAAAGTCGGTGGTGGAAGAAAGCCAATTCACTCCGCCATCAGTACTTTTCCAGAAACCCCCACTTCTAGAACCCAAATACAGAAAATCAGTATCAGCAGTATCTACATAAAAACACTCTACCCGTCCAAGACCCGGCGAATAATGACCAGTAATGCTATCAATAGTATAAGGACCAAGTTCTTGCCAGCCTCCGGAACTCTGAACGCTTAATGAAGATTCAATCTTCGACCACTCCTTCTCCAGAAAATAAGGATCTACATTATCCCGGCGACCGTCGGGGTATTTATATTCATTAGCCCGAAGCCATCGTTGATAGCCTTTAAAACCTGAGCCTTCTCCATTGCCATGTTCTTCAAACCATGCTTCCGCAGATGCCTTCACCTCTTGTATGGTGAACTGCGGATCACTCATCATTGCTTTATACTCTTGGGCTCGCATTCCCAGCGCTAAAAATACCGCCATGCAGAGTAGGGCTAGTCTTTTCATCATATCCTTAGATTATCCTCAATCCTGCTAATTTAGGGCATAAATTTGGGCCATCTTGAAAAGCATACCCGAAGAGTATATTCGAAAAATTATTCACGTAGATATGGATGCCTTTTACGCTTCAGTAGAGCAAAGGGATAATCCTGAATTACGAGGAAAGCCCATTGCGGTCGGTGGCTCACGCGAAAGAGGCGTCGTGGCGGCTGCGAGTTACGAGGCCCGGGAATTTGGTGTAAGGTCGGCCATGCCCTCGGCGGTTGCGTATCGCCGCTGCCCGGATTTAATTTTTGTTAAACCTGACTTCAACCGGTATCGAGAGGTGTCCAAACAGATTAGGCAGATTTTTCATCGATATACCGATTTAGTAGAGCCCCTTTCTTTGGATGAGGCCTATTTGGATGTCAGCCATAATAAGCTAGGCATCGCCAGTGCTAGTAAAATTGCCCGACAAATTAGAGAAGCCATCAAAACCGAGACCCAGTTAAATGCTTCCGCTGGAATTTCCATCAATAAGTTTTTAGCCAAGGTCGCCTCGGACATCAACAAGCCAAATGGGCAAAAAACTATTATGCCCGAGGAAGTTATTCCCTTTTTAGAAGCCTTACCCATTAACAAGTTTTTCGGCATTGGAGCCAAAACCGCCGAAAAAATGAAACGACTGGGCATACACAATGGCTACGACCTAAAAACTTGGGATGAGGCCTTGCTAAAGCAAGAATTCGGGAAAGCGGGAGCTCATTATTTCCGCATAGTACGAGGTTTGCAAAAAAGCGAAGTTAAACCCAGTAGAAAACGGAAATCCCTGGGCGCTGAGCGAACTTTTGACCATGATTTGAAAGGTCTTAAAGAGGTTCAAGATGCATTAGTCCACATCTTTGAAATATGGATGCAACGCATTAATGACTCCGGTTTAGAAGGCCGTACCATCAGTCTCAAACTTAAAAGTCAGAATTTTGAAATAATGACCCGCAGTCACAGTTTAAACTTCAGCACTAAGGACCGAGATATACTATGGAAGGAGACCCAAGAACTTCTATTCCGCGAATACAAAGGAGAAGCGATCCGCTTATTAGGTTTAAGCCTATCTAACTTTAAAGAAGAAAGCCGGCCGGAAGTGCAACAACTCACCTTGGATTTTTAGCTTTGTAACAAAGATGACCCTATGCGTAAATTAAGCCTTACTCTAATATTTAGCCTTGTACTTTTCAGTTCCTGTGAAGAAGACACTCTCAATGATGTTCTGAGCGGGAACCTATCCACCGCCCAGATTGTTGATGGCCTAAAAATGGCACTTGAAGTAAGTTCGGATACATCGATTGCCAATCTATCCAAATTTGATGGGTACTTCGGAGACCCAGAAGTGAAACTTGATATGCCTCTTGGAACTCAGGCGGCAATTGCGGCTCTGCAATCAGCGAATATCGATTTAGGGATTGCCACCGTCAGTGGTCAGGACCTTTATAATGGCACCAGTATTTTAGGAATTAATATCCCAGGGATTGGCGCTCAAAATGATGCCGTGGTGGAAGGTATTAACCGTGCGGCCGAAAATGCGGCTAAAGTTGCCAAACCCATTTTTACTGATGCGATTTTAGGAATGAGTTTCGTGGATGCCAGCTCCATCTTACTAAGTGGCAGCGACACGGCCGCGACTGCCTTTTTAAGGACAAACACCGGTGCTCAAATGTACACGGCATATGAACCTAAGGTAGACAGTACGCTGAATAGCATTATGGTTGGCAATGTAAGCGTGGCCAAGAGCTACGAGGACTTTGTCGAAGATTATAATAATCTTATCAATACCGGCATTCCAACTTTTGGCACCATTGGCAGCCTGACCAATCTCAGCCCTATTGCCGTGGAAGATTTATCTGATTACACCACTAATAAGGCGCTTGATGGCCTTTATGATAAAATGGGAGAGGAAGAAACCGCGATTCGCAATGACCCCGCGGCACGGGTCAATGACTTACTCACCTTAGTTTTTAGCCTGCTCGATTAATGAGATATTTAGTCTTACTTCTTTTCATCCCTATCTGGGGCTGGGCTCAAAATAGTGAAGCATACAGTGACGAGGACCTAAAAAACTACTTGGAACTTAGTCACAAATTAAATGCTTTTAAAGCGGCGCAAATGGAGTTTGCCCATCGGATGCAATCTGAACTTCAGATTAGCGATCGCGAGATGCAACAAACTATTGGCCTGCTAAAGAAAAGAGGAAACTGGGACCTAGTAAAACCCGATTTAGATGAAGACTTCGCTACTCGATTCGACTCCTTAATGACTTACCGAGCCTTTCTTAAGGATCGAGTAAAATCCTATTTATCACAGGAATTAGTCCTACTCGGTTGGACAGAGGACTTTTACCAACACTTTCTACTCACTTTAGAGGCAGATCCGGCGCTGCAAGAACGTATTCTCAAGATCAAAAATTCAAATTCGCAATGAAAGTAGTTGGGATCCTTATGGGAGGTGATTCTGGTGAATACAAAGTATCCATTGCTTCAGGAAATGTAGTTTACCGCAGTCTTATTAATCAGGGTTTTAAGCTTTATCGCGTGGAATTGAAGCATAAGAAATGGGAAGCGATAGACGCACTAGAGCAGCGTTATCCAATTTCTGCCGATGATTTTAGCTTTCAAATAGATGATAGGAAAGTGCAGTTCGATGCGGTTTTCAATGCTATTCACGGGCACCCGGGTGAGGATGGCCCCCTGGCAGGATATTTTGATTTATTGGGTATTCCATATACCAGCTCGGGTCAATTTGCTAGCGCCTTAACTTTTAATAAGGCCGAATGCAACATCCTCTTGGAGCGCTTTGGCTGCAAAGTGCCTAAAGGAATATTTTTGCATGCCGAGCCACAACTCGGAGAAACGGAAATTATCGAGCGGTTAGGTTTACCCCTTTTTGTAAAACCATGCCGCAGTGGCTCTTCTATTGGGGTAAGTAAGGTAAGCTTCGCCGAGGATTTATCGGACGCCATTGCAAAGGCCAAAGCCGTGGATCATAAGGTACTACTAGAAGCAATGGTCCCCGGATTAGAATTGGCCTGCGGGGTTAGTGATCATACCGGGAAAGCGCAATCCCTAGCCGTGACTCACATTAAAACCAGCAATGATTTTTTTGATTATGACGCCAAGTACAGTGGTAAAGCAGAAGAGTCCACTCCAGCTGATATCAATGCGAGGGTATATGAGGCAATTATGCGCGAGACCGAAAGGGTTTATAGTCTTCTCGAGTTAAAAGGCTTAGCACGAGTAGATTATATTTTGGATGCTGAAGGTAACCCGGTCCTAATAGAAGTGAACACCGTGCCAGGCTTTAGTGAAGAAAGCTTATTGCCAAAGCAAGCCCAATACGCTGGCATCCCTCTATCCGAATTGTTTAAATCCAGCATCGAAAAAGTTTTACCTTAGAAAGATGAAAATTGCCGTTTTTCCAGGATCCTTCGACCCAATCACCCTTGGGCATGTTGATATCGTTAGTCGTGCCTTACCCTTATTTGATAAAATTATAGTGGCTGTCGGCCGAAATGCCAATAAGGCTTATATGTTCTCCGAGGAACAACGAATCAACTGGATTAAGGAAACCTTTAAAGAGGAGGAGAAAATTGAGGTAGATTCCTATACTGGCCTAACCACCAAGTACTGCGAGGCAGTGGAAGCACAATTCATCTTGAGAGGATTGAGGAATCCAGCAGATTTCGAATTTGAAAAGGCCATCGCTCAAACCAATCGAAAATTAAAAGCTGACTTAGACACGGTCTTCCTGCTCACCGCCAGTGGTTTATCATCCATCAGCAGCAGCATTGTAAGGGACGTTATTAGGAACGAAGGAGCTTACAGTCAGTTTGTACCAGCGGCGGTAAAGATTAGCTAGACGTTTCGCCGGCTAGCTCTTCATTTAATGCGTCGAGCACTAGAGCTATATTACCGTAAGTATTTTTACGGTTTTCAATTACCTCTTGAGGTTTACACCAGCTAGCATCAAGGATATCCTCTTCTAACTGAGGCACAAGAAAATCAAATCCCTGATCAATACGCATTCCATACCAAAAGGTGCGCTTCAAAATCAATCGATCATGCAAGGGATAAATATGATAGGTAGTGGGGAGACTGCTGAATATCTCTGGCTTCGGCACCCCAGTTTCCTCCTCAACTTCCCGCAGAGCTGCCATTTCCCGTGGTTCTCCCAATTCAATTTTACCCTTGGGTAAATCCCATTTTCCTAGGCGATATATCATTAAAAGCTCCCGCTCGGGATTTAAAACCGCGCCACCGGCAGCTTCAATAATTTTGAAATTCTGTTTGAAGCGATTCCACACCTCTTTTAGATTACGGGCAAAGACATAAGTTATTTCGGAGGGGCCATTAAGCCTAGCATTCACTAAGTTCATAATCTGGGCATCTCCGAGATAATCAATTGCGCCATCACGAGCCTCATCCCCGATTATGAGAAGCGAATCCTTGATGAAAACTTTATACATTTGACCCATGATTTTAGACCCTCGTACCGCGCATGAGACGGCCGCAAAGCTGATGCAAATTAAGGCAATAAAACTGCAACCCAAAGAACCCTTTACTTGGGCTAGCGGATGGCAGTCGCCAATTTATTGCGATAATCGTGTAACCCTCAGTTATCCAGAGCTTAGGAATTATCTGAAAAAATCTTTGGCCACCGCTATTCGCAACTTGTATCCAGATGTAGAGGCCGTGGTTGGCGTGGCAACTGGAGCCATTGCTATGGGTGCGCTGGTAGCTGAAGAAATGGGACTGCCTTTTTTATACGTTCGTCCGGAACCAAAAAAACATGGTCGTCAAAATCAAATTGAAGGTGAACTTCCCGCAAATGCCAAGGTCGTTGTGGTTGAAGACCTTATTTCGACTGGTGGCAGCAGTCTTAAAGTTGTGAATGTCTTGCGAGAGGCTGGAGCGGAGGTCATGGGGATGCTAGCCCTATTCACCTACGCCTTCCGAATCGCGGAGGAAAACTTTGAAAATGCTAAACTAGATTTACATACCTTGAGCGATTATCCGCACCTTCTGGAAGCACTAAAGGAAAGCGGTGATCTTGATCATGATACTTTTGAAACTCTAATTACTTGGCGTGAGGACCCCGCCAAATGGAAATTATCCTAAAATGAACATTGAATCTCCTTTTGTAAAAATATCCAAAACTCCAGCGGAGTTTTTCGCGCTGATGAGCGATTTAAAAAACATGAAATTGGTCATGCCAGAATCGGTAGAGCGCTTTACGGCTGATGACAATACTTTCGTATTTGGCTTAAAAGGCATGCCTGATGTTCGCCTCTTGGTTGACGAGGTCCGCGAACCCGATCTGCTTAAATTCACGGCGGCGAGTTCCAAGTTAGACTTCACCTTAAGTACCATACTCGAGACCCGAGAGGATGGCACCTATGTCAAATACTTGTTTGATGGAAATTTCAACCCCATGATGAAAATGATGGTGGAGCGTCCATTAACCCGTTTTATTGAAGACTTGAGCCAAAGTACTGGCAATCTATAAGTGGGAATTAAAGCAAAAAGCTAATCGCCTGATGCTGCAGCGTCTCTATGGCGCCATTTTCCCATTCAACTTTTAAAGCTCCGTTTACTTCGACCCGAAGACAGCGGAGTTTTTTCTTTTCCCCCGCTTGCATTACATCTACAAATTCATTCCTGCCATATAAAGACTGATTGAACTCCCGATGCTGTAAATCCCCCAATCCATGCTTTAAATCCAGGTAGCGCTGATTGAGTTCCTCAACTAATACTTTAAATACCACATCCCGATCAAGCTTGGTCCTCATTGCATCCTCCATGCTGACGGCCTGAGGGTGCTTGAAATTTTGCCGCTCCACATTGATTCCAATACCTACAATACAGTTCTCCATTTTCGAGCCTTTTAGCGTAGACTCAGCCAATACTCCCGCCAGCTTCTTCCCACCAATTAACCAGTCATTTGGCCATTTTATTTGAGTTTCTGCTCCGAAGTGCCGCCCTAGGTCTAACAAAGCAAGACAAACTGACATAGTTAAACGATAGGATTCTCCTGCTGGCAGAAAGTCGGGGCGCAGAAAAACGCTCATCAAAAGATTTTTACCCTTTTCGGCATCCCATTGCTTGCCATATTGTCCTCGGCCTGATGTTTGGTAGTCTGTAGTCAAGCAAAAACCCTCAGGCAAATCCCCCTGTTGGCTTAAAGTTTTGAGTGCAGTATTGGTACTATCGACTTCTTCAATTTTTTTGATTTTGGTAGCGATCAATTGGGTATTCATCCGGCTTTATTCATCTTTGGGGAAAAGAGCTTACTGACAATGCTTAATTTTGATCTTTCAAATTAAATAGATTTAATGTCGCAAACGAATTTTTCGAACTTAGTAGACGAAATTATTGAAGGTATGGACGACCTTAAGGCCTCCAACATTACCGTACTAGATTTACGAAATATTGAAAACTCTATATGCTCTTTTTTCGTTATAGCGGAAGGAACCTCAAACACTCAGGTTAAAGCTATCAGTAATTCTGTTGAAAAACGCGTACGTGAAAATCTAAGTGAAAAGCCCTGGCACGTGGAAGGCCTGGAAAATGCCGAGTGGATTCTGATGGATTATGTGGATACAGTGGTACATATTTTCCAGCCTGAAACCAGAAAGTTCTACGATTTGGAAAGTCTTTGGGGTGATGCTGAGCTTCATAATGTGGAAGCTTCTAACTAAAAACTAGAAATGGAAAACGAAAAAGATAACAAAGAACAGCTGCGTAAACTAAAAGAGCAGTTTTCTAAAAATAACGGTGAAAATCCCAAGGGCGACAACAAAGGCCCGGGAGGTGGAGATCCGCGTCGCCGGTTTAACTTTTACTGGATTTATGGGATTATCGCCCTCATCTTTTTAGGCATCCAGATCCTCAGTAGCATGGGAAGTAATCTGCAATCGACTACTTTTCAAGATTTCACCGAGATGATTGAGCGTGGTGATGTGAATCGGGTGAAAATCATCAATCAGAAACTCGTACAAGTTTACCTAACAGAGGAAGCCTTAAGTTCAGACTTAGATGTTTATAAGGATTTAGAGACTAATCCAATTAGCGGAGTAAACGGACCTCATTTCAGTTTCGAAATGCCTTATGAGGCCTACAAGGAAAATATGAGTTTCTTCTATGAAGATCATCCTGAGCTCAAGGCTAATCGCTTGGTTCCCGAATTTGAAGAAAGAAAAGATATCTGGGGAGAAGCCCTAGCTTACCTTATACCATTCATCCTCATTATTGGAATTTGGATTTTCATTATGCGCCGTATGAGTGGTGGTGGAGCTGGACCAGGTGCTCAGATATTCAACATTGGTAAATCAAAAGCTCAGCTCTTTGACCAAAACACCAATGTCAAGATAACCTTTAAGAATGTAGCAGGCTTAGAAGGGGCCAAGGAAGAAGTACAAGAGGTTGTTTCCTTTTTGAAGGACCCAGATCGCTACACCTCACTAGGTGGTAAAATCCCCAAAGGCGCTCTACTTGTTGGACCTCCGGGAACTGGTAAAACCCTTTTAGCAAAGGCCGTAGCAGGTGAAGCAAAGGTTCCTTTCTTCTCGCTTTCAGGCTCCGACTTCGTAGAGATGTTTGTTGGGGTTGGTGCCTCTAGGGTGCGTGATTTATTTAAGCAAGCCAAAGAGAAATCACCTAGTATCATCTTTATCGACGAGATTGATGCCATCGGTAGAGCCCGGGGGAAAAATGCCATCTCTGGGGGGAATGATGAGCGGGAAAATACCTTGAATCAGTTACTCACCGAGATGGACGGGTTTGGTACGAACGAACATGTAATTGTAATCGCCGCCACTAACCGCGCAGATATTTTGGATAAGGCATTGATGAGAGCAGGACGCTTTGACCGTCAGATTTATGTGGACTTACCCGAACTTACAGAAAGGAAAGAAATCTTCAAAGTTCATTTGGCGCCCTTGAAATTGGCACCAAAAGTGGATTCAGATTTCTTAGCGCGCCAAACGCCAGGGTTTAGTGGGGCTGACATTGCCAATGTCTGTAATGAAGCGGCCCTAATTGCTGCACGGAAAGGCAAAAAGGCTATCGAACAACAAGACTTCCTGGATGCCGTGGATCGTATTATTGGCGGCTTGGAGAAAAAGTCGAAAATAATCTCCCAGGGCGAGAAGGACATTATCGCCCACCACGAAGCTGGTCATGCTACGGTGAGTTGGTTACTCGAACACGCACACCCCTTAGTTAAGGTAACCATAGTTCCGCGCGGTCGGTCTTTGGGAGCTGCATGGTACTTACCTGAGGAGCGACAACTAACTAATACTGATCAGATTTTAGATGAAATGTGTGCTGCCCTCGGTGGTAGAGCGGCAGAAGAAATTATCTTCAATAAAATCTCCACTGGTGCATTAAGTGATTTGGAGAAAGTCACCAAGCAAGCCAGAGCCATGGTAACCATCTATGGTTTGAATGAGAAGCTGGGTAACATTACCTATTACGATTCCCAAAACGGCAACGACATGGGCTTCACCAAGCCTTACAGTGAGCAAACCGCACAACTAATTGACGAAGAAATCAGTAAAATCATTGAAAGTCAATACATTCGTGCAAAGCAGCTATTAACAGACAATAAGGAAAAACTTATTGAGCTGGCCGAATTGTTACTCGAAAAAGAAGTTATTTTTAGAGAGAATTTAGAGGAAATCTTCGGCAAAAGGCAATGGAAAACTCGTGATGAGCTAATGCATGCCGAAAATGAGGTAGAAGATGCTGAGGCTGTGGTGGAGAACTCCACTCCAGAAAATGAAAGCTCCGACCTTCCTGAGGCGTAAAGAGGATTTCTCGACTTAACGAATGTATGGCGGATAAGAAATCAAACAGAGGCTTCTTTGGTCGGTTTATGGAAGTTCTTTCCGGACGTCCAAGTCCGGAGAAGGAAGCGGAAGAGCTTAAGCCGGATATTGATTTCGCCATTCAAGAGTCGGACCCCACTGATTTAGGTTTTGTTAGAAAATTTACCTCCTCTGGAGGTAAATTCCTTTATTGTGAAGACGAAGGTGAGGCTTATCAGTACCTGAGTCAAATTATGGAAGAGTCAGGTATTCAAAAGGTCTATTCCTGCGAACCCAATCTGGTTTCGATTTTACGAAAAGCCAATATCCAGGTAGATGAAGAAGATTGGACTGGAAGCGAGGCCTTTTGCACCTCTTGCGAATATCTGGTTTCCTTTAATGGAGGAATAATGATTTCGGCCAACCAATTGCATGGCAAAAAGCTGGAGGATTTGCCTGAAACTTTCATCACCATAGGAAAGACAAGTCAAATTACTGATAATCTACGGTCCGCCCTTGCGGGAATTCGCATGCGGTATAAAAACAATTTACCCTCGCAAATCACCACTATTAAAGGCCCTATTAGGACCGAAAACTCGGAAGAAGTAGATCAAGGTAAAATCTGTAATAAGGAGATTTATTTACTCCTTTTGGAAGATCAGGTTTAATGAGCAATCTTGTCACTCGCGCCATTAGCGGCAGTATTTATGTTGCCTTAATCATCACTTGCATATTTTTCATTGGAAACGGTGTTTGGTACTTGGCTACCCTCCTAGCCGTTCCCGCCCTGATCGAGTGGCAGGGCTTTAAGGAAGAAGCTCATACTTCTCGAACCGTTCTCTTCTCAATAATCGCCCTCCTAGCCTTGTTGAGCTCCATGCACCCTGTAGCGGGTCCAATTTGGAGTAAGGGCCTTTTATTGGCTGCCCTAATATCGCTTTTGATAAGCTTTTTAATCAGCGTTTTTAACGGCGATGAAAGTAGCACAGGAATGGAAAGGCTATTTCACAATAGCTTTGGCTTGGCCTATATCAGCTTGCCATTTATGAGCTTAATTAGCCTAGGAGAATATAGCCCTTGGGTTATAGCGGGAATTTTCATCATGATTTGGTCCTTTGACTCCTTTGCCTACCTGGTGGGTAAATATTTAGGAAGGCACAAAATGATGCCCCGTATTTCCCCCAAGAAAACCTGGGAGGGTTTTGCCGGAGGACTAATCTTTGCTGCGCTAGCGGCAGCTTTAATCTGGAAATTTGCAGGAGCTACCGAGCTTAGCCTTAGCCAATGGCTGATGCTAAGTCTTATAGTGGTGGCGGCGGCTACATTTGGCGACCTATTTGAATCGGCATTGAAACGGCAACACGGACTAAAGGATAGCGGTAAAATGATGCCGGGTCATGGAGGAATCCTCGATCGAATCGACAGCCTCTTGTTCGCTATGCCAATCTCCTTATTATTTTTGAACCTTATTGCAAGCATCACAGTATGATACGCATTCACCACGAAGGATTTCGAATACTGCTTCAAACCTTAATAGGACTTGGGCTTATTAACGCTCTGGTTTTTTGGTTAAGCGATATAGAGTGGCTGACCAATAGTGTCCTAGTTCTAAGTTTGATTATTTACCTCTTGGTACTGCAGTTTTTTCGCAACCCCAAGCGATTCCCGCCACAAGGTGAGGATATCGTTATTTCTCCATGCGATGGCAAAATAGTAGCCATAGAAGAAATTGAGGAACCCGAATATTTTAAGAAGAAAATGCTTCAGATTAGCATTTTCATGTCTCCGCTTAATGTCCATGTCAACCGTTATCCTGTAACTGGAAAAGTTAAGTATTCTCAATATCACGCGGGAGCCTATTTAGTGGCTTGGCACCCAAAATCAAGCACCTTAAATGAGCGCACTGCGGTAGTAACCGAAACTCCTTCTGGCGTGGAAGTAATGCATAAACAGATAGCCGGTGCGGTTGCTCGAAGAATTATTAACTATGCAAAGCCTGGAGTGCAAGCGGTGCAGGGTGAAGATTCGGGCTTTATTCGTTTTGGTTCCAGAGTGGACATCGTATTACCATTGGATGCGAACATCTTGGTGAAAATTGGTGATAAAGCCCGAGGGGGTGAACAAATTTTAGCCGAGTTAAAGTAAAGTACATATGGCGGAAAAAGATCTAAACGAAGAGTTTTTAAAATATGTGGAGATCGGCAATAAAATGCCTCCACAAGCCGCCGACGACATGCTCATAGCCTACGCCTTCTACAAGCAAGCTACAGAGGGAGATGTAGAAAATAGCCGCCCCACCGAATCAAGTAATGTGGTTCAAACTTTTAAGCATGATGCCTGGCGTCGCCTTGAAGGAATGCCCGTGGATGAAGCCAAGCGACGTTATATCCAAACCATTATCGAATTACAGGAAAAAATGAAAAAAGGATTAGATTAAGCCCCGGCTTCCTTTGCCCATTTTAAGACCAAGCTTAATTGTTCCGCCCGAGTCATTTCCGAATTGTCCAATACTCTAGCGTCTTTAACCTGTAGAAGTGGGGAGTCTGCCCGGTTCTGGTCGAGGTAATCCCGTTCTGCGAGGTTTTGCTTAACCTCATCAAGACTTACTTCCTGGCCCTGACTTCGCAATTCTTCAAAGCGTCGTTTAGCCCTTATTTCGGCCTCCGCGGTCATGAAAATTTTCAACTCTGCATCGGGCATAACCACCGAGGCAATATCACGGCCATCCATCACAACTTGGCCAGCCGCAGCTATAGCCTGTTGCTGCGCTACCAAAAACCGACGTACAGCAGACACCTTTGCTACGAAGCTTACCTTAGAAGCTACCTCAGGGCCTCTTATCTCCCTTTCAACATCAAGATCATTCAAGTGAATATGCTGCTTTCCATCTACAACTAATCTAAAGTCTAGATGCACTTTTTCTAAGCTCGCCGTCAATGCCTGCTCGTTTAGGCCCTCATCTTTAAAGAAGCCTTCTTTTATGGACCAAAGGGTAAGCGCGCGGTACATGGCACCGGTATCTATATATCGGTAAGACAATTGGGCTGCCAGCTCTCGAGCAAGAGTACTTTTACCTGTAGATGAAAAGCCATCTATAGCAATTCGAATCCCTCTAATGTTGAATTTACCTAAACTCATCTAAGCTAGTCCGCAAGGTAATTTGATTGGCTCCGCCGGCAATGTGAAACATATTTCGGCTGTAATGCACGTAGAACTTGGAAATACGGATACCTCCTCCAACCGAAAACCCTGCCACGGTGCGACGACTATCCAGATTCAGCTCTTGCCTGCGTCGAAAGCTGTAACCAAACTGGAGATTGAAAGACTCAGAAGGGGCAAATTCGGCACCTACCACCACGTGTCTCAAAAGGTTGTTCCAGATTGATGGGAAATTTTCCTCCACCTCACCAGTAAATTGGTTTACGGTAAAATTAGTGGGGTCGGTGTATCGCAAATCGAAAGTTTCTAAATGTTCTAAGGTTATCTGCCATCTTAAAGGCATGTGCTCAAAACGGTTAGAAATTCCAAACTGAATCTCAAAGGGAAGATTTTCCCGCTCGTCGGCATAGGGATTTAATTGGAAGCCCGCATTCCTAAGGACCAAGGCCATGGCAATGCGCCGTTTGGGAATTTGATATGTTAATCCCGCATCCCATGCCAATCCCCATGAGCTCCAAGTATCGTAAACAGAATTTATGACCTTCATGCTTGCACCAAAAGACCAGTTAGAATCCAGCGTGTAACCATAACCAATGTTGAGGGCCATATCGTTACCGGTAAAGGTACCTTGTCGGATACCAATTACATTGGCGCGATCAAACTCACCATAATCGAAATACTGAAGCTGAACGAAGAATGTACCAAGGCTGTCAAAATGTTGAGCATAAGCGATATCAGCGAAGCGAATATCCGATACAAAATCTACCAGGCTGCTGCTAATTTGCCCGCTCATCTCTTCCTGTAGGAGGGACGGATTGTACAATGCAAAATTGAGGTCCGCGACGGTATTGGCAATTGCGTTACTTCCTTGTCCCGCGACTCTTGCCGAAGCTACATTATTTAAAAACTGAAAAGTAGTTCTTCCACCAATTTGAGCTGAAAGAAAAAGAGGGCTAAGAAGTAGAAATAATAAACTTTTCTTCATGCAGTGCGAAAGTTATGAAAAGAACGAAGATGCCCCTCTTTTATTTGGGATAAGAATCGTTCTTTTCAACTCAATATCACTTGGAGCCGAAACCTATGGCTTTAGCCTCCGCTTTTAAGGTCTTCGCATTTTCTACTAATTCATCCGTCAGGGCAATTTCTATCACTTCCATCATACCTTGAACATAATGGAAATTTAACCCTTGGAGATAATCCTCCCGGATTTCCTTTATATCCTTTTCATTCTGCTTAGACAGAATAATGTCGGTAATATTAGCCCTCTTAGCGGCTAATATTTTCTCTTTAATTCCTCCGACGGGAAGCACTTCTCCCCTTAGAGTTATCTCGCCGGTCATTGCTAATTTAGACTTCACTTTTCTTTGCGAGAATAGAGATGCCAATGAGGTAAGAATACTTATTCCGGCCGAAGGACCATCCTTGGGAACGGCACCTTCCGGGAAATGGATATGAATATCGTACTGATCAAATAATCGATAATCTACCCCAAAATCCTCGGCATGTGCCTTAAGATAGGCCATTGCGATACTGGCCGACTCCTTCATCACATCTCCTAAATTCCCAGTAATGCTAAGCCTACCCCTTCCCCGAGCTATTGAGGACTCGATAAATAATATATCACCGCCAACCGGAGTCCAGGCCAATCCTGTTACCAGACCGGCAATGGAACGCTCTGAATAGCGGTCCTTCATAAAGCGTTCTGAGCCCAAAATTTCTGCTACATTTTGCACCTTAGGCTTTTGATGATAGTCCTGCTCCATAGCAATACTTTTCGCCGCATAGCGAACCATCTTTGCAATCACCTTATCCAAACCTCGAACGCCGCTCTCTCGAGTATAGTGCTCTACAACATATTCCAACACCTTCTTACTTAGGCTTAGATGCTTTTTATCGAGACCATGCTCTTTTAGTTGCTTTGGCAACAAATGCTTGGAGGCTATCTCTACTTTCTCCTCAACGGTATAACCATTGATTTCGATAATTTCCATACGATCTCTGAGCGCTGGGTGAATGGCCCCAAGATTATTAGCGGTGGCGATAAAGAGGACTTTGCTCAAATCGTATCCCACTTCCAAGTAATTATCATAGAAACTACTGTTTTGCTCAGGGTCAAGTACTTCCAACATAGCCGAAGCAGGGTCACCATGACCTCTACCGGCGGCTAGCTTGTCAATTTCATCAAGCACGAAAACTGGGTTGGAAGACTCGGCCTTTTTGATGCTTTGCAACAAGCGACCGGGCATTGCCCCGATGTAGGTTTTCCTATGTCCTCTAATTTCGGCCTCATCGCCAAGACCTCCTAGTGACATTCTCACATATTTTCTACCAAGTGCCTCAGCCACACTTTTTCCCAAACTTGTTTTTCCAACCCCCGGAGGTCCATAGAGACAAAGGATGGGAGCTTTCATATCACCTTTTAACTTGAGAACCGCGAGGTACTCCAGCAGGCGTTCTTTTACTTTATCTAATCCGTAGTGGTCACGGTTCAAGATTTTCTCCGCTCGCTTCAAATTAAAATTATCCTCGTTCACGTCATCCCAAGGAAGATCTAACATGAACTCTAAATAATTCCGCTGGATACTGAACTCAGGTACTTGTGGATTTACTCGTTGTAACTTTCCTAGTTCCTTATCAAATAATTGCTGAACCTTCTCTGGCCAATTCTTTTGCTTTCCCTTGGTTCGCATTTCCTCTATCTCCGACTCGGTGCTACTGCCACCCAACTCCTCTTGGATTTGCCGCAATTGCTGCTGAAGGAAATACTCTCTTTGTTGCTTATCAAAATCAAGTCGAACCTTATCCTGGATTTCATTTCGCATATCCAGCATCTGTGCTTCGAGGTTCAGCAGTTTTAAAACCTCGGTAGCTCGATCCTTGAGATCGTTAATTTCCAATAAATGCTGCTTCCTATCTACTTCAGCATTCATGTTGTTACTCACGAAATTGAGTAGGAATGTATCACTATCGATGTTGCGAATAGTTTGAGCGGCTTCATTGGGGATCTCCTGAGATTTTTCAATAATATCTAAAGCCACATCCTTAATGGAATCCATCATTACCTTGAATTCCTGATCAGAATCCTCCGGGATACTCTCGTCAGATTTACGTACTCTAGCGTAGATATGAGGTTCTGTGCGACTAAAATCTTCTATGACAAATCGTCGCAGACCCTGTAAAATTACGGCAGTATGGCCATTGGGAAGTTTAAATTGGCGGATAATCTTTGCCACGGTGCCACTGCGGTAGAGGTCTTCAGTTTTGGGATCCTCGGTATCACCATTCACCTGACTCACTACCCCTAGTAGGCCCTGTTCCTTGCTAACTTGATTAAGTAGGCTGATGGACTTTTCCCTTCCTGCCGTAATAGGTATTACCACTCCAGGAAAAAGCACTGTATTTCGCAAGGGCAAAATGGGCAATTCTTCGGGGAGATCTTGATTTTTAAGACTTTCCTCGTCCTCTTTGCTCATAAGGGGAATATATTCTCCCTCTTCCCTCATTACTCCAAATTGGAGTTGATCTATATCGTTGAAGTTTATAAAGCTCATGCAATCTTAGTTTTGAGACCCTCAAGGTCCTGCATGAGCTTTGTCAATCCTTATGCCAAAGCCCTATTTGCTTCGATAGGAGGTCGTTTTGTCAAATACCACCTGCAAAATGTCACGCTCTACTTCGTCCAATTCAATCTTACGACGCTGCATTACGAGCTCAGCCGTTTTCATAGCTTTTTCAAAGCGGTATTCGGTAAATCCACCCGAACCACCCCAGCTAAAGGAAGGAATAAAATTTCGAGGGAAGCCACCGCCGTAAATATTCGCGCTCACCCCCACCACTGTGCCAGTATTGAACATGGTATTAATCCCACATTTAGAATGATCGCCCATAATTAGGCCACAGAATTGCAATCCTGTTTTCGCAAAGCGGCCATCAACATAATCCCAAAGTTTAACCTCTTCGTAGTTATTCTTCAGGTTCGAATTATTGCTATCCGCTCCTATATTACACCATTCGCCTAAAACTGAGTTCCCCAAAAAGCCATCATGACCTTTATTAGAATAGCCGGTAATTACCGAGTTATTCACTTCTCCCCCCACCTTTGAATGAGGTCCTACGGTAGTGGGACCATAAATCTTGGTGCTAAGCTTAAGCGTGGCGTGGTCGCACATAGCCAAAGGTCCCCGAACCACTGAGCCCTCCATTATTTCAGCTTCCTTTGCTAAATATATTGGCCCGGATTTAGAATTTAAAATCGCCCCTTCAACTACGGCTCCTTCTTCCAAAAAGACTTGATCTCCCAATAAGGTGTTGGTTCCCGAAATAGGAGCTGAGGTTCTGCCCTCGGTAAGGAATTCAAAATCCAGGTTAATTTCAGCGCCGTTTAACTGGAATAAATGATAGGGCCGGCTGATATAATTGAATTCCCCTTCGAATTCCAGGACTTCCGTGTCGAACTCTTCTTCCTCTGCTAAAACTTGTTTGGTACGGGTGGCAATTAACAATTCACCGGTCATCAAAGTTTGATCAGCTTTAAGACTCAAAACCGCTTCTACCAAGTCTTGGGTAGCACACACTGCAGGATTGATATACAAATCATCACCATTTTCTTGTAAGGGATACTTTATGGAAAGATAGTCCTCAGTTAGATAGGAATACTGATGAGCCTCCCCTAAACGCTTTTGCCACTTCTCCTCCAAGGTGAGAATACCACAGCGAAGCTTGGCCGTGGGTTTGGTATAAGTTAGGGGTAATAAATGATCTCGTTGATTATCGTCGAAGAAGATGATGTTCATATCCTGAATTTGGCTTGCAAGATAAATCAGGCACCAAAAAAAACCCCTTTCCTGAAGAAGAAAAGGGGTTTATAATTTTGTTAAGCCCGAGCTTATTTCTTGCGATTCGCGTAACGGCTGCGGAATTTATCAACCCGACCAGCGGTGTCAACCAATTTCACTTTACCAGTGTAGAAAGGGTGAGAGGCCGCAGAGATTTCCATCTTTATTAATGGATATTCTACTCCTTCAATTTCAATGGTATCACGAGTTTCAGCACAAGAGCGGGTAATGAAGTAATCTTCTGTACCCATGTCCTTAAATACACAAGGACGATAGTTTTCGGGATGAATTTCTTTTTGCATAACTTTTTAAATAGTGGTTAGGATTTTGCCCAAGCCAAAAAAGGGCTGCAAAGCTATGCAAATTGCTTTAAGCCTGCAAGATATGAATCCGGAAAAAAAATGAAGATTTGGCTCTTCTGCGGTTTCAAAGATAGAAAGTACTTTTGAGCCCCGCGAAGCGTTAATTGCACATGATTAAAAAGTCTTTTCTTTTTTTAGGTCTAGTCCTAATCATATTAGCCTCCTGCCGCAAGGAGGAGGTTATTACGACGGCCACTTCCGAGCTACGGTTTTCAGCGGACACTATATTTCTAGATACCGTTTTTGAAACCATTGGCTCAAGCACTTATGAGTTAAAGGTCTATAATGATAGTAAGGAGACCATTAGTATCCCCAATATCCGCTTAGGCGATCCCAGCAGTGCGTACCGCTTAAACATCGACGGGCAATCCAGCAATTCAGCTAACAATGTTGAAATCCTCCCTGAAGATAGCATCTACATCTTTGTTGAGGTTAATGCTGGCCAGGTCCAAGGAAGTCCGGAATTATTGATTGAAGATGAAATAATTTTTGAATTAAATGGTCGCTCGCAATCCGTAGAATTAGTAAGCCTAGCCAAGCAGGCTATATTCCATTTCCCTAACCGATTTATTGTCTTGGGTTCCGGGCCGGGCTCTGTAGTAATCCCCTACTCCATTATTGATTGTAATGAAACATGGGACGCTAGCCTCCCCCATGTAGTTTACGGATATGCGGTGGTAGACAGCGGTTGCACTCTTACGATAAACCCGGGGACCAATGTTCATTTTCATGAGAATAGCGGGCTATGGGTTTTCAATGAAGGACAACTTAATATAGCCCCGGGAGCCATACCGGGAAGAGGAGATTCGGTTACCTTTAGTAGTGATAGGTTAGAACCATTTTATGAGAATATTCCCGGGCAATGGGGTGGTGTTTTAGGTGGTTTATACATTGGCCAAAGTGCACGAGCCAACATTAATAATTTGGTTCTTAAGAATGCGGTAAATGGACTTCGCTCAGACAGTGCGATTTACACGGACCAATTAAGGATAAGTAATTCCTACATCCTTAATTCCTCCCGGACCGCTTTCTATGCGGGCTACAGCAATGTAGAAGCCCAAAATCTAGTAATTGCTAATCAAGGTCTTTACGGGTTCTACGCTTTTGGCGGCAATTATGAGTTCCGGCATTGTAGCTTTTTGAACTTCTGGAATCAGTCGACCCGCCAGGAATCCTCCGTTTTACTCACCAATTTCTTGGAGTTTCAGGATGCTGATGGCAATATTCAAAGGATAAGCCGCGACTTGGAAAAGGCCTACTTTGGAAATTGTGTTATAGATGGCAACAACGCTCAGGAACTAAGCTTCGCTGAAGATCCAAATGCCCTTTTCAGTTTCAGCTTTAATGAGGTGATGATGAAATTGGATAATGATGTAGAAGACCGAGGCTTTTCTATTACGGATCCAGGATTCAACAATGTGCTGGTAAATTTGGTAAGTGACTTTAAAAACGTGGCAGCCAATAATTATCAGCTGGATAGTCTATCTCAACTGGTGCAGCAAGGAAATACCAACGACGGCTTTGTAGTTCCGACCGACATACTTGGCAAGGTCCGTAATTTCAATGGCCTACCCGACTTGGGTGCCTACGAAAGACAATTTTAGAATATGGGATAGGAGTAGGAAACTAGCACTCCCCAGAAGGTATCGTTACTGGCAATGATATCTGGATCGATTTCCAAAAAGCCATCCATAGTATCTCCACCACTATCTGTAAAGCGTAGCTCCACGGTCAAAATACCTTGATAAGCGGCCCGGTATTTCATACCTAATCCATAGAAAGTACTGAAACCTGAATAGCCATTGGTTTCTACCTCGATCCCACTGGGAATGATGCCGTCTATAAAAAGCTCCGGATTCCAACCCGAAACCCCGGCACCCCCTTTAATGAATACCGTCCATTTATCTTCTAAATGATACTTACCAAAACGGATAAAGTGTATTTCCGTAAATACATTTGAATTCAAAAGACTAGTAGTAACCGATAGTCCTCGGTTAAAATTATTATGATTTTTATCCGCGGCCTGTAGATTAGCGTAGTTGATATCCACCCCCATACCAAACCAATCATTGAAATGATACTTGGCGAAGATTGAGATTTGCGGTGCGATTTCCTCTAGCACTGCATTCACATTAGAAGAATTCGCAATTTCATTATTCATATTTAAGGTTCCTATTCCCGCCCCAAACTCATAGTACTTGGTGCGCTTGGTCTGGGCCTCAGCATTAAGCCCAAGGAATAGGGCTAAGAATAAGATTGCGTATTTCATGCTGTTCTTCATTTCTTGTCTCTTAAAAACACCATTTTTTGATCTGCAGAGCGCTCGGTGTCGAAGTAGTATCCCGCTAAATTAAAATCTTTTAGCTCTTTCCAATCCTTAATTCGGTTTTGCACGATAAAATTTGCCATTAAACCCCTCGCTTTTTTTGCGAAGAAAGACAAAACCTTGTAGGCACCCTTGCTTTCATCTAAGAACTCAAACTCAATAACGGGATTAGCTAAGTTCAATTGCTTGATTACCTGGGCATACTCTTGACTAGCCAAATTCACAATGGCTTCCCCTGAATCTAACATCTCTGGAACTTGACTCTCCAAAACGGGTTTCCAAAAATCATAGAGATTCTTTTTCCTAGCTACTGGAAGCTTAGTTCCCATCTCCAAGCGATAAGGCTGTATTAGAGTATTGGGTTGCAGCACACCATAAAGACCTGAAAGTATCCACAGATGATCATTGGCAAAGTCCATATCTCCTTCTGTCCAATTCCAAGCCTCCATGCCTAAATAGACATCTCCTTTAAAAGCCAATGCCGCCTGTTTGCCAGTGCCAGCCTTCTCTAAGGACCAATCTAAATTTCGTTGTCGGTTCAATTTTGCTAGAGGAGCGCTGATTCCTTGCAATTTCATCAACTTAGGAGCGCTCAAGCTGGCCATTTTCTTAGCAATCTTAGCGCTACTTTCAGGAAAAAAGGGAAGCTCTGAATTTCCTATTTGAAGTTCATTTTCAAAGTCTAATGACTTGGCTGGTGAGAGTATTACTTTCATATTTCAAAGATAAATCGACCAAGGCGGTTAACCATTAACTTATAGACAGCCTTTAATGCCGAACATAAAAAAAGCGATACCGATGGTATCGCTTAAGAAAAATCTTATCAAATATGATTAACGTTCTACGTGCAAATTGTTCTCGTCCATAGACCAAGTTCTAATTGCGCTAATGCTGTTATTAAGGTAGGTGACCTCAATTAAAGTTTCACCATCCTCAGACCAGACAAACCAAACACCTTCTTTCTGACCATCCACATAAGTGGCTTCAATGCGAACCTTTCCTTCGCGAGTATATTCGGTCCATTGACCATGAGACTTACCATCCTTAAAGAAGCCCACCTCTTTCACTAAATCTGTTCCCTCGTAGTACTTGGTCACTTTGATTTGTTTTCCTACACGTTCGTAAGTGGGGCTCTGAGCATTTGCTGTAGCCGCCATCATAAAGAAGATCACAAAAATCCCGATTAACTTTCTCATGACTACAGTTTTTTAAGTTTCAACCCTACAAATATACTAAAAATTTTACACTTGGTTAACATTGGGTTAACATTAAGCGGGCCAAACCTAGCTTAAAAACTGATAATCAGCACTTTACCATGTTAACAAAAAGTAAAAAGGCCTGACAGATGCCAGGCCTTTTCTTTTCATGGGTTTGCAATACTAATCCTCCGCTAGGAAAGGGTAGCTGTAATGCTCTGGTGGCAGAAGAGTTTCCTTAAGTAAGCGTGGGCTCACCCAACGATATAGGTTCTGCTTTGAACCAGCCTTATCATTTGTACCAGATGCGCGGGCACCACCAAATGGCTGCTGTCCCACTACGGCTCCGGTTGGTTTATCATTAATGTAGAAGTTACCCGCTGCATTACGCAAGGCCTTTTCACCAAGCTCAAGCGCATAGCGATCCTCTGAGAATAAAGCTCCTGTTAAGGCATAGGGAGAAGTTGAATCTACCAATTTTAGAGTTTCCTCATATTCATGCTCAGGATAAACATAAATACTAAGTACTGGTCCGAATAATTCCTCTTCCATTGTTACGTACTTAGGATCGGAAGCAACAATTACCGTTGGCTCAATAAAGTAACCTTTAGACTTGTCATAGCCACCGCCGATAATTACCTCAGCATTACTGTCTGCCTTCGCTTGATCGATATAAGAGGCCAATTTATCGAAGGCCCCCTCATGGATTACTGCGGTAATAAAATTGCTGAATTCTCTGGGGCTCCCCATTTTAAATTCGGCCATGGTGGAAATCAAGCCCGCTTTCACATCTTCCCACATATTACTTGGGATGTAAGCACGTGAGGCAGCACTACACTTCTGACCCTGGAATTCGAATGCTCCCCTTACCAGAGCGGTAACAACCTGTTGTACTTTTGCAGTTCGATGAACCATCACAAAGTCCTTACCTCCGGTCTCTCCAACGATACGAGGATAGGTGCGATACTTTGAAATATTGTTGCCAATAGTTTTCCAAATAGCCTGGAATACCGAGGTTGAACCTGTATAATGTAAGCCCGCAAATTCAGGGTGACTAAAAACAATATCCGCTGTTTCCTGAGGGTCAGTAATAATCATATTGATTACCCCTGGAGGAACGCCGGCTTCCTCAAAAATCTCCATTAAGATATTGGCAGAGTAAATTTGGCTTAAGGATGGCTTCCAAACTACTGTGTTACCCATCATCGCCATACAAGTAGGTAAATTACCCGCAATGGCGGTGAAATTGAAGGGAGTAATGGCAAAGGTAAAGCCCTCTAGGGGACGATAATCCACCCGGTTCCAGATGGTGGAATGAGAATGCGTGTAAGGTTGCTCGGCGTAAATCTCGGTAGCGTATTGCACATTAAACCGAAGGAAATCAGCCAGCTCGCAGGCTGAATCAATCTCTGCCTGAAAAATAGTTTTGGATTGCTGGATCATGGTCGCCGCATTAATACGGGCGCGGTAAGGGCCCGCCACTAAATCCGCCGCTTTCATGAAAATCGCCGATCTATTAGCCCATGACATTGACTCCCACGCCTCTTTGGCATCTAGGGAAGCCTTAATTGCATCATGTACATGTTTTGCCTCTCCGTAATGGAAAGACCCTACATCATGTTGGTGATCATGTGGAGGAAGAACCCGCATCGTTTTGTCAGTGCGCACCCGCTCTCCATTAATCACCATAGGAATATCTATAGACTCGCCCCACATTTTGTCGTAGGCCGCTTGTACTTCCGCACGCTCAGCCGAACCAGGAGCATATCCTTTCACGGGCTCATTAATAGCCTGTGGAACTTGGTAAAAGCCTTTATCCATTTTAATTTTTTTAAGAGGTTAAAAAGGAGCACAAAGGTAGCGCTTATAAGGCGGGAAAAAAAGCTACTAAAACCTCCCCAAAATCCTCAGGACAATGCTATGCCTAAGCGTTATCCTTGGACTTTCGATCGACCTGTAAAACCTTAGGTACCGAACTACCATCTTGAAAATGGAGTGCGCTCAATTTCTGATGACACCAAGCTCCAGTGTCAAGGTACCAAGCATTTTCCTGGGGCTTAAATAAGGGTTTGCCCAGATCTATAATATTGTGTCCAATAATTTGAATTTTGGACAAGGGCTTTAAATTCTTTCTATTCTTTAATAAGCCATGTTCATCTCGCGGATCAAAGGGATCGACTGCGGCGTTCGATAGCCCGGCATGACTCACAAATAGCTTGTTCGACTCCCAATGCAAGGGCCAAGCGCTCAAAGCCGAATTCACTTCTTCGGATTTTAAGCCTTGTTTGTTTAAATCATCCAATAGACTCGAATAGGCTTTACTCTTGGATTTATGCCGGTAACTTTCCAGAAACCACTGTTCGTGATTTCCCCGCAATAAAATCACCTGAAAAGGATGCAGGCGTTTCAACTTGATGGCATACTTCAATGCCTTTGCCGAATGTGGCCCTTTATTGATAATGTCCCCAATAAGAATTAGGGTATCCTCCTCAGGACGCCAATGCTCTCGGAGCAGTTCCTTTAAGGTGTAGTAACATCCATGGACATCGCCAACGATAAGCTGGCCCATAAAATCAAATTAGGAGTTCAGCATCACTGGCATTACCAGCATTAACACATCTTCACCTTCTTCCAAGGCATCTGCTGGCAGGATGATTCCGGCACGATTTGGCGCCGACATTTCCAGATTAATATTCTCAGAATCAAGATTGCTTAACATCTCCGTTAGGAAGCGAGAGTTAAATCCAATCTCCATATCCTCACCTTGATAATTGCAGCTCAAACGCTCATGTGCCTTATTGGAAAAGTCCAAATCCTCGGCCATAATTTGCAGTTCACTTCCCGCTATTTTCAAACGAACTTGATGGGTCGTCTTGTTCGAGAAAATTGCTACCCTTTTGGCCGAACTAAGGAATTTGGAGCGTTCAATCTCCAATACATTTGGATTTTCTTTCGGAATCACCGCTTCATAATTGGGGTATTTACCGTCAATTAAACGACTACTCAAAACAATGTTTTCGAATTCGAAGCGGGCATTGGTTTGGTTATAATGAATCTTCACCTCGTCTCCAATGCTACTCAAGGTCGACTTTAAGATATTCAATGGCTTCCTGGGCATAATGAATTCGGCGGAGTGATCAGCCTGCACGTCATTGCGACGGTAACGCACCAGTTTATGGGCATCGGTAGCCACGAAAGTGAGATTATCAGGACTAAACTGAAAGAATACACCGGACATCACCGGACGTAAATCGTCATTCCCGGCAGCAAACAAGGTCTTGTTTATGGCTGTTGCCAAGATTTCACCGGAAATTGTGGTGGTACTCACGTCCTCCATCTCTGGCAATTGTGGAAATTCATCGCCTTCAACAAAGGCCAAGCTATAGCGACCATAATCTGAGGAGATCTCCACGGTCATGCTTGATTCATCTGTAGTGAAGGTTACAGGTTGCTCTGGTAAAGCCTTCAAACCATCCAATAACAACCTCGCTGGAACCGCTGCTACGCCGTCTTCATCACCTTGCACCTCAACTTTCGCCTTGATGGTAGACTCGAGGTCGGAGGCTGAAATACGCAGTTCTGAACCCTGTAATTCTAACAAGAAGTTATCAAGAATAGGTAAGGTGTTGTTATTATTCAATACTCCACCTACAACTTGTAATTGCTTCAGCAAAGTGCCGCTGGAAACGATGAATTTCATAGATCCGATTTGAAAATATTAAGTCACAAATATAGCCACTTCCACCACCTCCACTTCAAAGCCTGGGAAAAATTCGGAAGGTATTATTCTTGAAGAAGCTCTTCCTGCGATTTAAAGACATTGCGCAGAGCGTAAAATTGTAATAAAACCATCCGGTCATCATTTATAAATCCATGCATCCGATCGGGGTCAAAGAAAGTGCTAGGGTCATCATAATCAATAGTTTCTGGAGCGGCCTTAATCTTATAACCACTTACCTTAGTCTCTTCTCCAGCTACGCTACGCACCAACAACTTAAACACCGGAGTGGAACTTAGCAGAGAATCCCGACGATTGTAAATTGGGTCAGAGGGTATGATTTCCCCTTCGTATTTAAGTTTAGCGCAAGCAGCCAAGTACATCTGCCCTTTTAAGGGACTAAAACGCTCCTGGACCTCATTATCGGCAGAAAGCATGTAAATACTATCAGGCGAAAAGACCTTAATTTTAAAACTAGCCTCCAAGGAATCCGGATAAATCATTTCCACTTCCCTGATGTTTCGGGCATTCATTCGTACTAAATCTCGCGAACGCCATAAATAAGGCTCGGATATAAATCGGGTATTTAGAAAGCCATTAAAGCCGGGAATGTGCACCGCGTAGGGCAAATCGCCGTTCTCCAATTTCATATAAGTACCCATTTCGCTCTGGGTGGGGAGTCCAACATAAATGACCTTATCCAGTTTATCTCCTTTATAAATTTCTACTCGCTTTCCATAAACTGCCAATTGCCTTTCCACCTCAGGCACCATCTGCTGGGTAAGAAAATTCTTCATGCGCATTCGGTTAAGAGTCTCTAGCAGAATCTCAATCGCGTCCTTGCGTGCGGGATGTCCGCCCTCTAACTCCCAGCCATCAGAGGTACGCTTCACCGTCGCCGAGCTCGGGGTCTTATCGCTAATCACAATTTTTGTGACCGCAGCAGTATCGCTTACGGCGAAATCATAATTATCCGCTCCATCAAGGGTACTAGTACCAGGATCTTCGGTGAGTAAATAACCTGCCGCCGCCAATAGGACAATAAAAACGGTCAAGTAAAGTAGATTCTTTTTCATTTAGGATAAATATTTACGACGACGCCAGAAGTAATTTAAGATTCCCAGTAGGACAATCATTACTACCGGCACAACAGTATTGACCACTGACCATAAGGTGCGTTGCTTCTTTACCCGTTCTAAATCGAGTAAGCGAATTTTAAGCTCCCTAGAACGGATATCTATTAAGCCACTGTCATCAAGCATATAATCTATAGCATTGACGAGGAAATCTTTATTACCATACTGACTCCCCGTATACTGATCATAACCTAGGGGCAGTGGTGCTCCTTTCGGAATATCTCGGTTCACAATATTGAACTGATTGCGAATTATATCACCATCCGAAACTACCAGCATTTGATTATCCACGCTGGAAGCTTTCATTTTTAGAGGCTCACCATTTTCCCTCGGCTTAACTCTATTTTGATATAGTGACTGAAACTCTCCTTCCAGGAGTACCGCCATAGGAATTCCACTTTCCCGGAAACGCTCTGGAGGGGGAGCCTGATAAAGGTCCGCCAATGAAACTATGGCAGGACTGGCCCTCCTTGCACTATAAGGAGAGGTTCTGAGAAGCACCGTCTTCTTTACATTAGGAGCGATAACCGTATCCAGACTCGAACCAAATTGCATCCAAACCGCATTTAAATCCTTGGCAATTGGATGCTTACTTTGGGGCATCAACATGGGAAAATAAATCCAAGGTCGAACCTCACGCTGATCATTAACCCTCGCCGCAACGCGATCTACCACCAAATCTGTATTTAACCGTACCCCATATTTGAAAAGCAAATCGTTTAATTGCAATCGATCAAACAAAGGAAGACTCATGAATTGAGACTTTTCACTCAAGCTGTCCATAGCGGCCTCCACCCCATCTAACAACCAAATAGTACGCCCTCCATTCATCACGTATTGGTCCAGCAAATATTTATCAAGGTCGGTAAACGCCTTGTTAGGCTTGGCTATGATCATTGCATCAAAACGATTTAGTCTCGTTTGCTGCTCGGCTATACTCAAGGTTTCATTGCTGGAGTCGCTCTTAAATTCCCGGATATTAAAAAGGTTGATCTGATAATTCGCACTTAACTCCCGGGCAAAATCAGCTACCTCTCGTGGTCCGAGCTCACCATGACCTTGCATAAAGCCCACTAAGGGTTTGTTTCCCTGAACTAGACTCCGAATGGCATTAGCTAAATTGAACTCAAGGTTTTCAATACTGCTATTAATTTGTTGCTCAGGAGATGCAGCGATTTGCCCTTGTAATAAGGGTGCAGGAATTTCTTGATCGCCGTAGCTTAAAATTGCCCCGGGGAAAATAGTTTGCACCGCTGCGCCGCCCTCCTTATTTATAGAGAGCTGATAGGGTTTTAAGCCTTTAAACTGTAATTGCTGGAAAAGTGTATTAGTCTCTTCCTCACTCCCATTGTTAGCCGGATCAATAAAGCTGTACTGCAAGTTTGGATTATAGGCTCGGAACTCATCAAGCATCTGCTTCGTTTCCAGCTGAAGGCGTTGAAAACCTGCTGGAAATTCGCCATCCAAGTACACCTTGACCAGAATCACATCATCAAACTGCTCTAAAAGATTTTTGGTAGCATCGGAGAGACTATAGCGCTGTTCCGCGGTTAAATCCAATCGGAAAAACTTTAGGCTACCGATTACATTCAATAAGATCAAAATCCCGGCGAAGAGGCTAAATCGTATAAGATCTTTACGTTTCTTCATTACCATTTACGACTTTGAATTACCAATTGTGTTGCGCCAATAAATAGAGCAATTACACTTATAAAATACAGCAGATCACGACTATCAATAACCCCTCTACTCATAGAGACATAATGTTCATTGATTCCTAATTTTAGAATGAACAAATCGGCGGAGCCAAACAATTCGAAGCCCGCAATTTGATCAAAGCCATAAAAGACAAAAAAGCAAAGGAACATGGCTAATAAAAAGGATACAATCTGATTATCAGTTAAGCTGGAGGCAAACAAACCAATACTCACAAAAGCCCCCCCTAAGAATAAAAGGCCAATGTAGGACCCAAAAGTCCCGCCGCTATCGATATTTCCAGTGGGATTACCTAAAGAGCTGACGGTATAATAATAAATGAGCGTCGGTAATAGGGCGACCAAAAGCAATAATAATCCTGCGATATACTTTGCTAGCACGATCTGCAAATCAGAGATTGGTTTGGTGAGCAAAATCTCCATGGTACCCGCCTTCTTCTCATCAGCAAAGAGGCGCATACTAAGGGCGGGAACTAGAAATAAAAATACCCAGGGTGAGATCGTAAACAAGTTACCCAAAGAGGCATATCCGCCATCCAGAATATTAAAATTACCGGGAAAGAGCCAAAGGAAAACCCCATTAATCAAAAGGTAAACTAGGATTACTAGATACCCTATAATACTTCCAAAAAAAGAGCGAATTTCTTTTTGAATTAATGCTATCATCTTAAAGCTTCCATTTCTTGTGTACTCCAAGCCTCTGGCTTAGCATTAAATAAAGTTTTGGTAAAGGCCCAAACCCCTTTAAATAAATCTGAATGACGGTAATTTTCCAAATCGGCTTCTGACTGCCACCAGCTATAGGTGAAGAAAACGTTCGATTGATGAATATCGTTTAGAAGCAAAAGACGCTCACAACCAGGAAAAGCTCTAATGGAAGCCTTGTTCTTATGAAAATTCTCCAGAAAATCCTCAGTCCGATCTTCCTGAAAAGTCATTTTTACGATTCGTACGATCATTCGTAGTTGATAGTAATTTCGTTCATCACATTTAAGCCTAATAAACTGCTGGCGCCGTTAATATGTTGGCTTCGCATATCCCGATATGCAATTTCCAGCAAACCTAAAGAATTAATTAGGGCTAAAACTCCATCCTGACCAATATCCTGATAGCTACTAGAGATGCGGTCCAATGATCTGTTACGTGGCAGGTTTATTTCGATACTCGGTGAACGCAGAACTTCGTTTAAATCCTTTCGACTCAAATTTGTGATAAGGTTGCCGAAATTATCTACATAGATGATATGACCTTGAATGCGCTGCCGGGCTAAATCCACATTGGGTTTGGGCAATGAAGCTTGCTTTATGCGTTCAAGGGGCTTTCCCAATATACTTGCCGCACCCCCTTGTGCAAGGTGCACCGCTGCTTTGGCTAAAAAATCTCGACCAGGAAATAGCGATTTAGTCTGTTCTCCAATTTCGATTTTGTGGATACTCTTCGCCTTGCGTGAAGATTGAAGAATACTTAAGACCCCATTATCTGGAGCGATGAAAAATTGCCCCTCCATTTCCATAGCCAGATAAACGCCCGAACCCGAAAGTTCACTGGTTAATATTAAGTGTACCGTCCCAATGGGGTAACTGGCAAAAGAGTTTGCTACCACAAAAGCGGTCTCAATCAGGTTACCCGGCTGCAGTCCGTGAGCCAAGTCCAGAACTCTGAGCTCTGGCGCCAATTGGGCCAGCACCCCATGCAAAATTGCACGATGGGGATCTTTATAGCCGTAATCTGAACTCAAGGTGATCAATTTCATGCCCTCGGGAATCGCCGTTTTTGTTGTTATTTTGTAGCACAAAAGTATTTAAAACAAGCGCAAGCTGTAAACCCAAGAATTGCAAGAAATTTGAGTGAGAAAACCCTAAGAGTAGACTCTGTAGACCCCTTAGAAATTTATGGAGCTAACAACAAGTACCTAAACCTCATCCAAAAGTATTTCCCCGAATTAAAGATTATCGCCCGAGGCGCTCAAATCAAAGTTAATGGGGAAGAATCTCAAATCGTCAAATTCGAAGAAAAGGTAGCCGAAATCATAAACTACTTGCATCGGTACAACTCTCTTAGTATCAACCAAATGGATCGGATTTTAAAAGATGAGATGATTCTTGAATCCAATCATAAAGCCGGGAGTGATGTAATCCTGCATGGGACCAATGGGCAAGCTATTAAAGCACGCACGCAGAATCAGCGTAAAATGCTTAATTCCATCGATCACAATGATGTAATATTCGCCGTTGGCCCCGCTGGAACGGGTAAAACCTATACTGCGGTGGCTTTAGCGGTAAAAGCCTTAAAAAATAAGGAGGTAAAGCGGATTATCCTTACCAGACCAGCAGTGGAAGCAGGCGAAAATTTGGGTTTCCTTCCGGGAGACCTCAAGGAAAAACTCGACCCCTACCTACAGCCACTTTATGATGCTCTGAGGGAAATGATTCCACCAGAAAAACTAAGTTATTATCTTGAAAGTGGGACTATTCAGATAGCTCCTCTGGCTTTTATGCGTGGGAGAACTCTGGATCGGGCTTTTGTGATATTGGACGAAGCACAAAATACCACCCGGGCACAAATGAAGATGTTCCTCACCCGAATGGGAGCTTCCGCCAAATTTATTGTAACCGGTGATGCCAGTCAGATTGACCTCCCTCGAAAACAGGTTTCCGGACTTAAGGAAGCCCTAGGTATTCTGAAAAACATTGAGGGTATTGATATTATCTTCCTGCAAGAAAATGACGTGATTCGTCACCAATTAGTGAAAAATATAATCCGAGCTTACGACCAGAATGAAAGCACTGACCAAGACTAATTTTAACTTCCCCGGACAAGAATCTTTTTACCAAGGTAAGGTTCGTGACGTTTATGGCTTAGCCAACAACTTGCTGGTTATGGTGGCCTCCGATCGGATTTCAGCTTTTGACGTTGTGCTACCCAAGGGAATTCCCGGTAAGGGGCAAGTATTAAATCAAATCGCCAACTATTTTTTGGATGCCACCTCGGATATCGTACCCAATTGGAAACAAGTCATGGCAGACCCTATGGTTACCATCGGTGCTAAAGCAGAACCTTTTAAGGTGGAAATGGTAATCCGAGGATGTCTAACCGGTCATGCATGGCGCACCTATAAATCAGGAGCACGCCAACTCTGTGGTGTGGAGCTACCGGAAGGAATGTTAGAAAACCAGGCCTTTCCAAGTCCAATCATCACCCCCACCACCAAGGCAGACCAAGGAATGCATGATGAGGATATTAGTCGGGAAGCCATATTGGAGCAAGGAATAGTTAGCGAAGCGGACTACCTTGCTTTAGAAAAATATACTCGGGCTTTATTTAAGAGAGGGCAAGAAATGGCCCAAAAACGCGGTTTAATTTTGGTAGATACCAAGTATGAGTTTGGAAAAAATGCCGCGGGGGAGATTATTTTAATCGATGAAATCCATACTCCTGATTCCTCCCGATATTTCTATGCTGAGAATTATCAAGAAAGACTGGAACAAGGTTTAGCCCAAAAGCAACTTAGCAAAGAGTTTGTTAGAGAATGGCTGATGGAAAATGGCTTCCAAGGCAAAGAAGGGCAAAAAATCCCAGAAATGACCGAGGCCTTCGTCAAGCAAGTATCAGAACGATACGCCGAATTATTTGAACAAATTACTGGTCAGAAATTCCAGGCCTACCCGGAGGAGGAACTTGAAACTCGTATTGAGAATAATGTAATTAAGCACCTAAAAGCTCTATCATGAAAAAACTAGTTTCCAGCTTAGCATTTTTGCTTATCACGGCCACCATGAGCGCTCAATTAGACTTGGGCTTAAGAGCAGGGCTTGGCCTTGCGCAAACAGGAATCTCCAATCTTGAAACAGCCCAAGCTGCCTTGGAAACCGCGGATCGGGAGCTTAGCTTCCACGCCGGGATTTACATTAAGGTTAAAACTCCGGTGCTGTTTATCCAGCCCGAGGTGATTTTCTCGCAACTCAACCAAAGCATCAATTTACAGCAAGCTGGGGTGAGTGAATTGCGAAACATCGAACTCGACATGAATCGCGTGGATATCCCATTGTTAATTGGCAAGGAATTAGGACCGCTTCGTATAATGGCGGGACCCGTTTACACCGCCAACCTAAGCGACCTGAGTGGCGATATTAGCAGCGACATAGAAGCGGGTACCTTTGGTTATCAATTAGGCTTGGGCTTGGAGTTAAGCAAACTGATCATTGACCTGCGCTACGAAGGCGCTTTTTCACCTTGGGCCTCCAATTTGATTGTGGACCAAACCAATTACCAAGTTGACATGCGCACCAGTCAACTGTTACTTTGTATCGGCTTCGAATTATTTTAAGCTTTCTCCGGCAAAGGAAGAAAGTGGAATTCCCCCGACAATAAGCCTAATTTCAAATAATCGATGTAGGAATCTTGTGATTGAATCTCGGTCATCAAATGATGTACCCGTTCCCAGGAATTAAGCTTATCATTGAGAATATAGAAGAGGTATCCCCTAATTCGCCCATCTTCAATTACAAACACAGCCCGTTCGCTACTTTGTCTTCCCTTAGCTTGCACTAATGCTCTTTCGGGAAGATGCACGATTGACTCCAAAAGTTGATTCGCCCGGTCTTGTTTCTGACCACGTTGATACATCCGCAGCGCCCTTTGGCCTGCATTCAGATTTGTAGTCCTAAGAATGGGTTTCTTCTTACCTCCTTTATTGAGCTCTACGAGGCTAAGGCTTGGAGGCTTGGAGCGTTGATCAAGGTAAATGCCAAATTTGAATTCCACCGTTTGAATCCGGTTAAAAGATGGGCGAGAGTTCCTTAGCTCCTCTTCTTTCTTTATCCTCGCGACAAGCCAATTGCCGGTAGCCTCGACTTTTAGGCTATGACTTTCATCCTTTAAAGTCTTAATCCGATCGGTATCACCCATAAATAGGCGATTCACCGCAGCCTTAATATTATCCGAAGCTCCCAAATACAGCAATTTACCATGACGGTCATGCAGGTAATATATACCTCGATTATGCTTAACTGATCGAAGTAAATCGCGAATCTTATCCTTGTGATAGTCCCCTTCGAGGATACTCTGTTCGAAAGAATTGATCCCTTTACTCTGGTCCTTGTCCCTCAGGATGTTAAATAGTTCCAAGGTTGCTCTGGCGTCGTGTTCAGCGCGATGCTTTTCCGGTCTACTAAGCCCGAGCTCCAGACACAAATTATCTAAGCCATAGCTTTTGAGCCCAGGAATCAGGTTCTCCGCCAAGGCAATAGTATCCAAGGTAGAGCGTTCAAATTGATAGCCAAGTCTGTCGAATTCCTGACGAATCATTCGATAATCGAATTCCACATTATGACCAACAATCACCGCATCTTCTGTAATCTCAATCAATCGCTTAGCGATTTCGTGAAATCGCGGGGCACGCGCCAGCATTTTTTCGGTGATTCCGGTTATTTTAGAAACATAGGGCTGTACCTTTCGATGAGGATGCACCAGACTAATCAATTGATCAACCACCTCCTCACCATCGTAACGAAAGGCGGCTATTTCGATCATCGCCTCTTTGCCAAAAGGACCACCACTAGACTCGATGTCAATTACGCAAAACACTTGGCGAAGATATCCATTCTGTAAAAAAGTTAAGGGTATAGAATAAGTATGTCTTTACTTTGCCATGCCATGAGCTCGAACCGAAGCCTACATATCACATATAGCCTATTGTTCCTTTTCGCCTGCATGACTTGGGCCCAGGCACAAAGCGAAGCGAGCACGGTCGATTCGATATTGGAAATAGCCCGTAGCCATCGGGGAGAAAACCTAAAAAAGCACCATAGTTATAAGGCTCGTATTCGGGAGACCTGCCGTGCCCAGGTTCAAGCCATCCCATTTGATATTTGGCCGCTTTCAGGCGTAGTAGTGCCTGCTAAAAAGGATATTGGCATTGCATATTACAGCGAAGCCCTGATTGAGGCGCGCTATGGTGATAACTTGCACTATCGGCAAAACGTCCTTATAAAAAGAGAAGCCGGTAAACTTCCGATTCCAAATTGGCAGCAATTACCAGCTTATGATTTCAATCTCCTTCAAGAGCGAATTTATTTAAACGAGGCCTTCGACCGAGGTTTTGTGAGTCCGCTAAGTGAGGAAGGTCGAAATATGTATCATTTTCAGCTCGACTCCATCGATTCCATTGCTCAGGTGGCATTGATTCACTTCAAACCACGAAGAGAAAGATTTCCGGCACTCTCCGGTAAGGTTTTACTAAAATTACCAGAAGGTTTACCTCTGGAGGCAGAATTTAATATCTCGGCCAATAACCAGTTGGAATTGATGGACAGTATTGCAGTCCGGCAAATCTTCAACTTTGAAGATGGCTTATACCAGGCCGAGAAGCAGGAAATTGAGCTCCATCTTAATCTATTTGGCTACCAGGGTTACTATTTAGTGAGTCATAAATACGACCACTTTCGATACATTCAGAACTGGGAAAAAAGTGAATTTGATGACCTGGTTTTTGAACTGAAGGAAAAGCACTTTAATTCCGACACAAGCTATTGGGGTATTTATCAACGTAATCCGAAGGTTGAGGAGTATTTTGAAACCTATAGCATTAATTCGGAGCTGAAAAATCAATTTCGAACCTTTGGCTCCAGTCGCTTAGACCCCGGCCCTTATCGCTTTTATAAAAACTTATACCGAGGCTACACTCGTAGGTATGGCCATTGGTTTTGGGACCTACCTCCCATTTATAAAGGACTAGGATTCAATCCGGTAGAAGGTGCTTATTGGCGAGGACAGACCCGGTTTGGCTATGCCAAGGACAATAAGGAAATCAATATGCGCTTTCAGGGTCGAATTGGCACCGCCGATCAACGTTTCAAACCGGTGGCTGAGTTTAATTGGCAAAGCGATATCAATTACCCACTTAACTTTAGCCTTGAACTAGGTACGGACTACCAGCAATTTAATGAAGAGCAACCTATCCTACCCGTATTAAATACGGCCTACAATTTATTGCTTGCCCAGAATTTCATTAATCTATACGGTAAGGACTATTTAAAGCTTCGATACCAAGGGGAATCGATGAGCGGTTTAGCTCTGGGAGTGGAGATGGAGTACGCCTGGCGCTATCCTATTTTCAACAATACCACTTTCAATTTTATAGACGATGATCGAATTTTTGAAAGTAACAATCAAGGCTTTGCGCCGAATATAAGTCCTGGTGGCTTTCGGGCTCATAATTCGATGCGATTTGACATTAGCTTGAGCTACCAATTCTCGGACCGCTACGAAATGCGCTATAACCAAAGGTTTCAAGATGTTCTTAAAGGTCGTAAGAATTTAGTGGTCCGCGCCCCGAAGATCTATTACGATCTCAAAGTGGGTTTGCCAAGCTTCGGTGCAGAAACTGACTTCATTTATCACAGCCTTGGTGTTCAACATCAATTTAGATGGGGGAATATCGGCTTGTCCCAATTTGATATTAGCGGTGGGCATTTCCTACGTCGTAATAATGTACCCTTTATCGATTATACTCATTTTGATGGAGTGCAGATCTTTTTCCTCCAACCCAGTACCGACCGTTCGGCGAGGATTAAACAATTTAGCACACTCCCTTACTACACCTATAGTACCACCGAAGCCTTCCTCGAGTTACACTACGAGCACAATTTTGACGGTGCTCTGCTATCCAACAACAATTTCTTAAGACGTTATAAGATCCATAGCTTAGTGGGCTTCAACTCCTTGCACATTCAGAACGACCGAGATTTTATTGAAGTCTTTTTCGGCTTTGATAATATTTTCAAAATCCTCAGAATAGAATTCGCCGGGGGGCTTGATAATTTTCGACGCCTAAGACCCTCGCTAAGAATAGGTTTCGATTTCCGCTATGATTACTATCAAAGAAACCGGAGATAATTTCTTTTTTCATTCCAACCTTTGATTAGACTGCGTCATCTAAGGACAAAACGCAGCTATGAAACAAATTGCTATTACCGCTCTGCTGGCGCTTTTCATGCTGAGCAGCTGTATTGGTCCAGACTGGGGTGATCCCTACTATGTAGAGTCGGCTTACAAGCCAATCATCATGGAACGAAATGCCCTAGAGAATTCCGTAAAACTTACGGACCCGCAAACCATCAGTGATTTCGGCAAAATATACCGCTATGGCAATCTCCTATTTATCAATGAAAGATTTGAAGGAGTTCATATTATCGAGAATAGTGATCCCTCTAATCCCGTGAATATCGGTTTCATCACCATCCCTGGAAATATAGATATCGCCATAAAAAACGATTACATCTACGCCGATAATGCGGTTGACCTAATCGTGATCTCATACGATGGTCAACGGGTGCAAGTGGTGGATCGCAACCGAGATGTCTTCCCCGAAATCGGGGCCCCGGATGGGTTTTACAGCAGCGACCTTGATAATCGTCCTGAAAATTCAGTAATCGTAAAATGGAAAGAAAAATGAAAAAGTATCTAGTTTTTAGTCTTCTTGCCGGATTACTTTGGTCTTGTGCTGAAGATGGCGGTGATGTTGCCTCAGCGGGAGGTGCGGGAACAGGACAAGGAGGTAGTCTCGCTCGATTCACCATCGCTGGTGATCATCTTTATGCCGTAAATGGAAGCAGCCTCAATGTATTCGATATTAGCAATAATTCAAATGCCGTCTACTTAAGCAAACACGAACTCTTTACCACGGTTGAAACCATTTTCACCCGCGACACCAATACCATATTTATTGGCTCTACCACAGGAATGTTTATTTATGATGTTAGCGATGCCCCAAGTATTCAGCGCTTAAGCACCTATCAACATATAGTTTCCTGTGACCCAGTGGTTGCAGACATGGACTACGCCTACGTCACTTTACGAACAGAACAGAATAACAATTTCTGCTGGCGCGGGGTAAATCAATTAGACATCGTAGACATTCGCGATCTCACCAATCCCAAATTGGTAAGCAGCTTCCCCATGGTAAAACCCATAGGCTTGGGAATTTATGGCGATACATTACTGGTTTGTGATAATGGATTAAAGGTTCTCAATGTTGCCGATCCTTCAGCCATCAAGATTTTGGATGTAGACGAGGACTTCGATGCCTTTGACGTGATAGTCTACAATGATTTAGTTATTGCGGTCGCTCCAGATGGCCTTAGCCAATACCGATTCCATAAAGGAAAGTTGAACCTATTAAGTGAATTGTAATGAGATCAGTACTTATACTCTGCCTCGCTTTAATTTCTGGCTTTCGCCTGATGGCCCAAGGGTCAATGTCAACAGAGGAACCTTCTACCCCAAATTGGCAAGTAGGACTTGTCGCCAGCGAAATAGTGGTACCTGCTCTTAGCTTAGATGCCAGTGTTGGCTTTATGCCCGGACAACATATAGGGATAAGGCTTTCCCGCCCCTACTATCAATCCTTTGATGAGAGTGATTTATATCAAAGGGTGAATTGGGCCTTTAAGGGAGGAGTCTATCACAAAATCTTCGTACCCATTAATAAGTATGACATGCTCACCATACGTCACGGGGCCCGCTTCGGTTTTTCCGATTTAGCATTCGATGCTACGGTATGGGACCCTTACACCAATTTAGGTAATACCTTTTACGAGTATCGGGATGTCACTTTTAACGACCAAGTCATAACCATGGGATATGAACTCCTAGGAGGTTGGCAAAGTAGCTACCGATCTTTCTATTTTGAGATCTACGGGGGTTTGAGTTACGAGTTCTTTTTAAATAGTGACGAGCTAACCGTCTTTGACTATAAACCAAGCGACTTTAGCCTAGATTATTTTGGCCCCGGTTATGAATACAATAGTGGAATTCGTCCGGTTCTAGGGCTGGTAATCGGCCTTACCGACCCCTATTGATTTTAGGGTGAGGAGTGAAATCTTTCCTAAGGCGCCATCAGGTGACGTACACTCCCATGTCAATTAGACTCGGCCCTTAGGCTAGGAAATATAGATCCAGATTTAAGCTCGGGCGCCAAATATACTGGAGCCTACTCTCACCATAGTTGAACCTTCTTCTTGGGCAATTTTAAAATCACCGCTCATACCCATGCTCAAGGTGTCGAAATGCTCCACTGGGTATTTCTGGCTCTTGAGCTCGTCAAAGAAATTCTTCAGCCCTTTGAATTCAGCTCGAACCTGATCCTTATTTTGGGTAAAGGTAGCCATCCCCATTAGGCCTCTGACCCTAAGATTTGGAAATCGCTGCTCTAAATCAGAAGTAAACAGTTGGCGCGCTTCATGGTAATCAAAACCAAATTTAGATTCCTCCTGAGCGATGTGAATCTGAATTAAACAGTCTATGGTTCTATTATGCTTAGCTGCTTCTTTATTTAGAGATTTAAGCCGCTTCTCCTTATCCATACCATGCACCATGGAAACGAAGCCAGCCATATATTTAATCTTATTATCCTGTACGTGGCCAATCATATGCCACTCTATATCCTTGGGAAGCACTTCCCATTTCTCTGCCATTTCCTGAATCCGATTCTCACCGAACACCCTTTGCCCAGCAGCATAAGCTTCTTCCAGGGCCTCTAAGGGTTTGGTTTTAGAAACCGCAACCAATTCTACACCGCGGTTTATTTGTTTTTGAACCTCTTTTAGATTAGAAGTAATAGACATATCCTAAGATTAAAAAAAAAGCCCCTCAACTCGAGGTTGAAGGGCTTCAAAATTATTAAGACTTTATCTTAAAGTCCATTCACGTGCAAAGCTAAGCTTGACTTAAGGTTTGAAGCCTTCTTAGAGTGAATTACGTTTTTCTTAGCAAGTTTGTCTACCATAGAAATAACTTGTGGAAGACGACTTTCAGCAGCTGACTTGTCAGTTTCGGCGCGTAAGGCACGGATGGCATTACGAGCAGTTTTATGCTGATACTTGTTTAAAACACGCTTCTTTTCATTAGCGCGTACTCTCTTTAATGCGGACTTGTGGTTTGCCATAACATTTTTAATTGCAGCCCCTAGGAGAATCGAACTCCTCTTTCCAGGATGAAAACCTGGCGTCCTAACCGATAGACGAAGGGGCCTTGGGTGTCCCGTTTAATTTTGGGTTTGCAAATGTAAGTGCATTTCGGAACTCTGCAAAGGTCTAGAAGAAAAAATATTAGCTTTTTTCTGAATTTTTCACAAATAGCTGAAATACAATATATTGCATTAATAGGCTTTAGCGAATATTACTCTACCTTGACTAGGATTACCGGAGTATACACAGCTACCACTTTCCTCATCTCGACTAAGCGGAATACATCGGATTGTGGCCTTAGTTTCTGATTTTATCTTTTCCTCAGTTTCTGCGGTACCATCCCAATGGGCCCAAACAAAACCACCTGCTTCTATCTTAGCCTTAAAATCCTCCCAATCATTAGAGGTGTAACTATGCTCTTCTTGGAAATTTTTGGCCTTAACTAAAAGGTTTTCTTGAATCTCTTCTAAACGACCCGCAATCAACTCTTCTATACCATCCATGGACACCACCTCTTTGGTCAAGGTATCCCTTCTGGCCAGTTCCACGGTATTATTATCGAGATCGCGAGGACCGATCGCAATCCGCATGGGCACTCCCTTCAATTCATATTCCGCAAATTTCCAACCCGGCTTATGCGTATCCCGATTATCATATTTAACCCGGATTCCTTTTGCCCTTAAAGCGGTCTGTAGCTCCTTAACTTTATGGCTGATTTGATCTAGTTGCTCCTCGCCTCTATAAATGGGCACGATAACCACTTGATAAGGGGCTAAATTCGGAGGCAATACCAATCCTTGATCATCAGAATGGGTCATTACCAAGGCTCCCATAAGGCGAGTCGACACTCCCCAAGAAGTGGCCCAAACAAATTCTTCCTTTCCTTCCTTTGAAGCGTACTTTACATCAAAAGCTTTGGCAAAGTTTTGACCTAAAAAGTGACTGGTTCCTGCCTGAAGGGCCTTACCGTCTTGCATCATCGCTTCGATACAGTAGGTTTCCTCCGCGCCTGCAAAACGCTCACTTTCTGTTTTTATCCCTTTTACAACTGGTATCGCCATAAAATTCTCCACAAAGTCCGCATATACATTTAGCATAGTTTCTGCCTCCTCTACGGCTTCTTTGCGGCTTGCGTGCGCGGTATGACCCTCTTGCCATAAAAACTCCGCCGTACGAAGGAACAAGCGAGTACGCATTTCCCATCGCACCACATTGGCCCACTGATTTATCTTCAGCGGTAAATCCCGATAGCTCTGTACCCAATTTCGGTAAGTGTCCCAAATGATGGTCTCCGAAGTCGGTCTAACAATGAGTTCTTCTTCCAATCGTGCTTGTGGATCAACTACTACTCCCTTTCCCTCTTCATCATTCTTTAAGCGATAATGCGTAACCACCGCACATTCCTTGGCAAAGCCCTCAACATGGCTAGCCTCCTTCGAAAAGAAGGATTTAGGAATAAATAGGGGGAAATAAGCATTCTCATGTCCTGTTTCTTTAAACATGCGATCCAATTCCGCCTGCATCTTCTCCCAAATAGCAAAACCATAAGGTTTAATCACCATGGATCCTCTTACTGCACTATTCTCCGCGAGGTCTGCTCGCACCACTAATTCATTGTACCACTTCGAGTAGTCCTCCGAGCGCTTGGTTAACTTCTGAGCCATTAATTTGTAACTTGGTATGGAGTTTGTATTTACCTGAACGGCAAAACTAAGTATTTAACGAATCCCCAAAAATGAAAGTCATGAAAAAGCTAGTAGCCTTATCAATCGCAAGCATATTTACCCTTGCGGCTTGTGGCTCCAAAAATCAAACGGTAAATAACTACTATGACGATGGTTTATACGGAGAAACCGTAGCCACGCAAAACGCACCAGTTAACCAAGCTAATAGTGATTTTCAACTTGAAGATGTAGATCCTCAAGCCAATAACACAGACCAATTAGATTACTTTGATCCAAATGATAATTCCGCAAGCAACCAAGCTTTAGCCGGAAGCAATGGCACCACTGTAATTAATAATTATTACAACGGGTTCCGTGACCCAGGATTCAATCAGCCCTTTTTCTACAACAATTGGGCGGGAAACTTTAACAACTTTTATTACGATCCATTTTGGGATCCTTGGTATTGCAGTGCCTGGGGACCATCTTGGGGATGGAATAACGGCTGGGGCTGGAATGCCGGCTGGGGTTGGAATGCTGGCTGGGGTTGGAATGCCGGAATAGGCTGGAACGCAGGTTGGGGCTGGAATAACGGTTGGGGCTGGAATAGGCCTTGGGGTTGGAATCGTGGATTCAACAACGCCTATTGGGCAGGTTTCAACAACGGATTCTTCGCGGGAAATGACTTCTACGGAAGAAATCGAATTTTCACCGGTCCGAGAGGTCGATTTGGCAGAGCCGGCTCCTACAATTACTACCGTGGAGGTTTAGTAGGTCGTCGCACCGCTTACTCTAATACTGGTAGAACCAACAGGGGTAAAACCTACGCTTCCACCAGCGGTAGAACTAATCGTTCGGAAGTACGTAGCAGTCGATTCAGCGATAATAGTATTAACCGACGTTCGGCTAACAATCGCACCAGAGTAAGCAGTACCGGTCGCACCGCTCAGAATAGCAGCAACCGCGGAGTACGTACAAGTACTTATAATAGCGGATTAGAGCGCACCAATCGCTACGCAAGCTCAACTGGAAGAACTAGCAGTACCATGGCAAGAAGCAGCTCTTCAAGCCGCAGTTCAGCTAGCAGTACCAGAACTAGTAGTACGAGAACTAGTAGTACCAGATCAAGCGGAAATACGCGCAGCACTACGGAAAGGGTGAATACCAATAGCGGTCGCACCGCTAATCCTAGCAGCAGCACAGATTACCAAAGTCGCAGTCAAAGAAGTCAAAACTTCCAGCAGCAGCGAAGTACGCAGAGTCGCACGCAGACTTACAGTCCAAGTTCATCGAGTCGTAATAACTCTAGCCGAACTCAGACCCAAAGTCGCAGTCAGAACCGCAGCTACACACCCAGCGGCTCTAACCGCAGTAGTCAAAGCCGCAGCTATCGTCCTTCTAGCTCTTCAAGAAGTTCAGCCGGTAGCCGTTCTTCTGGCTCTTCAAGAAGCTCAGCCGGTAGTCGCTCTTCA
>Ga0207422_1000654_pt1 | contig 98610 bp, 128 predicted proteins | sample MarCyaLeptolynsp_FD_187757 | JGI IMG/M metagenome (GOLD analysis project Ga0207422, IMG submission 187757) | Marine cyanobacterial communities from Panama - species 1 Leptolyngbya sp. (SPAdes) | ecosystem: Environmental > Aquatic > Marine > Unclassified | place: Panama: Panama City | collected...
GGGTCATTCTTTGTCTCGTTGTCAGGCCGGCGAACGGACCGGCGGAATCATCATGATTTGGAGGGAATCAACACAGGCGTTTCCGCACATTTAAGCGATTGCAAGCCCGACGGCAAACCGTTCCGGCAAGAATGGTGAAAAAGCGCGGTTTTTGCGTCACCCGCTGCACGGTTTCTATATAGTACGGGTTAATCAGCGCTTACGCCGATGTCGCAGCCCCTCCTCCGGGCATCCAGCGAATTCAATCTAACTGTCCACAGACCCTAAACCACACCGGAACCCATCCATGCCATTCAACAAGCTTCATGTCCCCAAGGGTCTCGCGGTCGAGACGTGCCATATGATCAACGACGCGCTGCATGCCAGCCTCGTGGAAACCTGCAATGTCAATCAGGACGACGATTTTTGTCTGATCACCCGATACGAACCCGGCGACATGATCCTGCATCCGACATTTCTTGGAAATCGCGATCCGCAGTCAACGATCGTTATCGAGATCGCCCTTCTTGCCGGCCGTTCGGATGACCAGAAAGAAGCGCTCTACAAAGATGTGCGCGATCGGCTTCGACAGACCGGTTTCGATCCGAACAATTCGATCGTCTTCCTGCTCGAGAACAATCCTGTCGACTGGTCCTTCAGTGACGCGGGTTCAGTCAAGTCCGTTCTGAAATTGTAGCGGCGGGAAGCGGCGCGTTGCCTTGGACCTTTTCCGGTCAGTCGAAATCAGCGGTTCAGAAACCAGGGTTATGCGAAGAATAAGCCGCGGTTTTCTTTTATCACAACTCGACGCCAACAAGGGTGTGATCCTGGGGAGCCGACGCAATCGTCTCTCGAACGCTCGGGCGCGATATCTCTTGTTGAACTCAACCGGTTCTCGCAAATCCATCGGCTACCGATCCAGATCGCAAGCCGATGGATATTCTTTGTTTTACGAGTGGGCTGATCTGCACAAGCCAACTCTGTAGGGCGACGGATTTACATCCGTCAGGCCGCTTCTACGGCAGCAAGGAAAGTCTCGACCTCGCGGCGCATGTCAATCGATTTCCTGGAGAGATCTTCCGACGAAGACAGAACGGTGTGCGCCGATGATTTGGTTTCGGCGACCGCCGAGTTTACCTTGTCGATATTGTCGCTCATCGACATCGTTCCATCCGCGGCTCCTTGAATGTTTCGCGCAATGTCGGCCGTCGCCGCGGTCTGCTCCTCAACCGCTGTCGCCATGGACGTCATAAACTCACTGATGTCGCCCATAGAAGTGGCGATGCCACCAATTCCCACGACCGCGTCATTGGTCGACGATTGGATCGCATTGATTTGCTTGGAGATTTCTTCCGTGGCGTTCGCGGTTTGCTGCGCCAGTGATTTGACTTCGGAAGCGACAACTGCAAAGCCTTTACCGGATTCCCCGGCCCGCGCAGCCTCGATTGTCGCATTCAAGGCAAGAAGATTGGTCTGTTCGGCGATATCGGATATCAATTCGACAACCTGTCCGATTTGATGCGCCGCCTCGGACAGGGACGTGACTTTGCCGTCAACATCCTTTGCGCTTGCCGTTGCATCGGCGGTCTGTTTTGCCCCGCTGGCAACCTGGACACCGATTTCCTGGATCGAAGACGACAATTCTTCTGTCGCGGAGGCCACTGTCTGCACATTTGCGTTCGTTTCCGACGATGCTGTCGCGGCACTGCCGGCAATCGACTCCGTCTCTTCGGAAATTGTATTCAACTGTACCGCGGATTGTTTCATGTTCTCGCTGTCGGACAACACCTCCTCGAGGACATTGTGCATAGTTCCGCGGAATTCATTGATGAGCCCCTCAATCGTGTTTTGACGGCGGTTCTGCTTTTCATTGGCTTCGGCGGCTTCCGCCTCGAGACGCTCGCGATCAAGACCGCTCTGGCGGAACACAGCAACCGCACTTGCGATTTTGCCGATTTCATCTTTCCGGCCACCATGCAGCACCTCCACTGAGAGGTTTCCACCCGCAAGTTCCCCGACAACCGTGGTAATGTCATTGAGCGGACGGATCACGGTCCGAATGATGATCGCAATCAGGCCACACGCAAGGCCCAGCGTCAGTACGCCGATTCCCACGAGCAACAACGTCGCGGTGTTCACCAGTTCGGCCGCCTTTTCATCCGCACCGTCCGCGAGAACATCTGCCGCATCACCGATGACGTTGATCTGGTTAACCAGATTGTCACCGATTTCATCGACCCTTTCGGCTAACTCATCCGCCAGAACTTCGTTTGCTAGGGTGGAACGATGGATATCAAACATTTTGCCATCTCCGCTCGCCAGAGCCACCCAATCCGCAAAGTTTGATCTCAAGTCCGAAACGATAGTGCGGTCTTGATCTGACTCGACATTGTTTGCCAGCGATACGAAGTGCGGTTCGGCGGTCGCAGCAATCTTCAGATAGGCGTCTTCGAGGCCGTCTAATTTGCTGGCATCTTCCTCCGCCATAACTTCCGCAACTGCAGCTTCAAGCCCATTGACAATTGAGCGCAACTTCAAAGCTGCTTCCACCATCGGATAGTCCCGCTCAAAAAGCTCGCCGAGGATATCGTTCATCTGCCCAACTGTAGCCGTGCCACTTGCTGCAAGATCGTCACCCCGGTTTTCCGCAGCAGCCATTTCGGCCTCATTGCTTTCGGAAAGTGCCAGGAGTTGTTCGGCAAGCCGATCGCCTTGCTCATCCATCCGAACTTGTTGTGCTTCAGCTTCAATTTCGCTTTCGAGCTCGAGGATATGCGCCTTGTACATATTTCGTGCGGTCGCAGACAGCGCGGCTCGCTCGTCGACAAGCGCGGCAACACGATCTTTCATTTCGGCCGAAACGACCACCGTCGCCAACTCGTTTACGGCAGCATTAAACTTCGTCTCAGCTGCTTCGAATTCGCCTAACAGTGTATTGACGTCTTCAATTTCTTCATCAGCAAGCATCTCTACGACGAGTTTCTGCATATCTGTCGCGAAATAAATTACATCATCGCCAGTTTCAATTGTTGGCGTCACAACATCGGAAATCTCATTGATTTGCGCCTCAATAGTTTTCACCTGCCACAATCCTAGTGCACCACATAGAATTGCCAATATTGTCAGGCTCGTCACACCGGCCAACAGCTTAGTTTGAACGTTCATGTCTACTTCCGCGCTTCTATAAAAATCTACCGAGTACGTATTAGTTCATACGCACAACAACCAATATGAAGATATTATAAACAAGTTATTAATAACGTATACAAAGAATTCTAATGAAATATATAACATAGTAATTATTTACAATAATTTTTCCATTAGCCATCAGATTTGAAAGAGTTCAATTTTATTAAGATAGTATATATAAATACGCAAAACAAAATTTACTTGATTTTCAAGAATATGAAGTCAACTCAGTTCCAAATTTGCCAAAAAATTTTATTTTTCCCAATAAAAATAAATTGTTTGCATTACTTCTTTAATAAATCGCAAGTATCTATAATTCATAAAATTCTTCTTTTTCACGAGATAATTGGACAATAACAAACGATATGCGCTAGTGAGCTCGAAATTAAACCCGTTACGGGCGATTTAACACAACTCTGAGGGAGGAATATCCACGCGCGTTTTGCCAATCCTGCGAAGTGGACGCGGACCGGTCGGAGCATTCCGCCAGGTCTACCGACACCGCGATGCAGATTGCAGGCAGGCGGTTCGGTTCTTCGGGACGCGATCATGCGTCGGTCCGCGAGGCAAAGCACACCGCGACCAGCACAACAAAACCGCCAAGAAATGTCGCAGCGCTTGGTATTTCCGAAAGCAGGAAGAATGCGAATACCGGGGCAAGAGGGGTTTCAAGGGAACTCAAGAGAGCCGCCTGACCCGACGGGACCCTTTTTGCGCCTTCTGCAAGGGTAACCGACGCGATGGCAAACAGCAGTCCAAATGCCGCAAGAACACCGATTTCCATCCGGTCGACATCAAAAGGGTCCCCAAACATCGCGGCAACGGGCAACAGGAGAACAGACTGCAATACTTGCGGGCCCGCCCCGGGCGTATCCGGGTATTTGCGGTAAATGACCATAATCGACGCCATGGCAACGGTCATCGACAGTGCCAGCAGGTCACCACGCAGGCTGATTGTCCCCAGGGAGCCGGACACGATAACAGCAACTCCCAAAAGTGCGCCCGCACAGCCCGCCATGGTCCTGAACGTCGCTCTCTCGCCGATGGCAATCCAGGCGAGCAATGCGGCAATCAGAGGGGAAATCGCGTAGATGAGCGAAACATTGGCAATGGTCGTGAACTTGAAGGCCGGAATAAAGGCCGCGGTTCCAAGGGCGCCGACCACCCCGATCGACACCCCGCTGAACCCCATGCCCAGGAAGTTGCTTTGCAACGTTCCCCGCTTCATGGTCCAGGCTGTTGTCAGAGTAGCGGCAAACAGCCCTCGCCAGAATATGACTTCCCAGGCCCCGGCCTGCACACCCTTGGTGAACAAGCCCGCCGTACTGAACGTTATTGCAGAAACGACTACAAGCAGCGCTCCGACATAATATTCGGATCGAATGTTTCCAATCATGCCGGAGTTTCTTTCACCGCGCTCATGCCTGGTCCGGGAATTTCAGCAAACCCGTATCTGGTCCCGCTGATATCGGCTGCGTCAGAGCACTGCCATCCGGCGACCGCGTCCGGCAACAACAGATTGCCATGGACACCGTGAGCCGCCGTCGGATCACCCGGAAGCGGCCGACCGGTGAACCGGTCGACGGTTGCAGTGATTTGGTATCGGTGCAGTCCGACATCCGCCAGGAGATGATCGCCGAGACCGTGGAGCGTCCGGATCGTTTCTCGCCGGCGGCGGAACGCCATCACCTTATCGACGCACCGGCGAAGGGTCACTTCCAGAACGCCGATCTCACGTGAAGACACAGTGCCGAGGTCGACAAGCGAGCGAGAGGGCTTCATGGGATCCTCCTTTTGTTTCAAAAGCAGATCATCGTCAGCACTCCATGCACAAATTCTTTTTGCATCATGAGGAATATCAGTTATCGAGATGCCAAGGATGATCTTGAATTAACACATAAATACATATACTTATGAACATCAACAAACGAGAATATCTCTAAATATCTGTTAGAAAAATTTGAACATAGTCCATGCCAAGATCACTCCCTCCACTCACCGCTCTAAGAGCCTTTGAAGCAGCGGCAAGACATCTCAGTTTTACCAGAGCGGCCGCGGAGCTGCATGTTACCCCGGCCGCGGTCAGCCATCAGGTCAAGGGGCTCGAGGCGCTGCTCGGAGTTACATTGTTTCGCCGCGTAACCCGCGCTTTACGTTTGACCGATGCCGGACAGGCCGCGCTTCCGACACTCACCCAGGGGTTCGATACATTGGCCAAGGGCGTCGAACAGATGCGCGCTCACTGCGAACGCGGGGTCCTGACGATCAGCATCAGCCCGTCGTTCGGCGCCATGTGGCTCGTGCCCCGGCTCGAACGTTTCCGAAGCCGGCACCCGGAGATCGAAATCCGCATCGACGGCACCGACCGTCTGGTCGACGTGGCACGTGGCGATGCCGATGTCGCGGTGCGATACGGGCCCGGCGGGTATGACGGGGTCCGGGTCGATTTTCTGTTCAATCAGGTCAATACGCCGGTCTGCAGCCCCGCCCTGCTGGCCGGTCGACATCCCCTGCACCATCCCGATGACCTTCGTCACCACACGCTGCTTCACATCGACTGGAAAGATGCCGAGGCAAGCTGGCGCATGTGGCTGCTGGCGGCAGGCTTGCACGACATAGACCCGGCTCGCGGGCCGCATTTCACCATGGAGACCATGGCGGTTCAGGCCGCGCTGGACGGCCAGGGCGTGGCCTTGGTCGGCGATGTGCTGGTGGCCGACGACCTCGCAGCCGGCCGCCTCGTGCGTGCTTTCGACCCAAGTCTCAGCACGCCGCTCAGTTTCTCCCACTATCTGCTGAGCGCCGAGGCAGGCGCGGACCAGCCCAAGGTCATTGCTTTCCGTGACTGGCTGCTTGAGGAGGCGCGCGCCTCCCGTTCAGGCAACGAGATTTGGACCGGCCGAGTGGGATCGTCCGAACAGACGGGCCAAATACAAAACTTGTAACAGGTGTCCCGACAATCGCCGACAGGGCCTCGACAGTTTTTGGCGGACCGGGCCGCTCTCAATTTCCCATATCAAGCCATTCGCCGATCTCGATCGCGCGTTCAGCGGTCATGCGCATCACGCAGTCGGCGGCAATCGGTTGTGCCATCGTTCCACCCTCGAAGAATATCCTCGGAAAGGCGCATTTCGCGTCCTTGTATTTGATCCAGGCCCGCTGGATGTCACGCAGCGCTTCGCTGCCCTCGGAGGAAAGGTTACCGCGAAGCGTCCCGTACAAGATGTTCAACTGACCATCCCACCATTGCAGCTCCCGCGACGTACAGCCGACCATTCCAACTGTTGTCTGGTTTTCCTCCCGGTCGAGGCAGGGGGTGGCGATCGTGCCGATGCAATCATTCAGACTGGCTTCTTCTCCCGAAGCGCGCATGTCGCGCACCGCTTCATGGCACTTTTGCATCTGGATCTCATCGCCCTCGGTCATTGTGAAGGGATCATCGGCCCACGCGGCGGTCACCCCGGTCACAGCCATAACCATGCATGCAATTTTTAAAGTATCGAGAAACATTCCCTGCTCCGTCATTTTCCATCAACTGCGCCGCGCTCCCAACGTCATCTCATAATCGGCGCCGATGGCGAAGAACAATCAACTTACGGTTCGCGATGAACATTGTTTTCGCACCGATCCAGGCCATTTATTCGCCCGCTGCACTTGTTTTATCGAATCTAAACTGAATATATTTCTGAACGATATGGTGGGCAGCCTGTGTAAAAGCCGGAAGCGGACGGACCTTGCAACATCCGAAACCGCCTCCGACGACAAGCCAAGAATCGGAATGACCGTCGGTCACAACCTTCCCTCATGTCAATTTGGAAAGCACTAATTGCCGGACGCATGTCACTGACAATCCGGCTGACGGAGACCAGGAAATGCGTGTGACTGGAACGGTGAAATTCTTCAATTCCGAAAAGGGGTTCGGCTTCATTACCCCGGACGAAGGCGGCAAGGATGTGTTCGTCCACATCTCCGCCGTCGAACAATCCGGCATGCAGGGCCTGCAGGACGGACAACGGGTTTCCTTTGACACCGAGCCGGACAAGCGCGGCAAGGGTCCAAAAGCCATCGATCTGCAAACCGAAGACTGATCAAAAGGGTAACAGCCGGAACCGGCTTCCGGGTCGCGGCCGGCTCGTCAGGACTGCGAGCCGGTTTTTTGCGTCCCTCACCCGGTGCGATCAAACAACTCCCGGCCGATCAGCATCCGGCGGATTTCAGAAGTGCCGGCACCTATTTCATAGAGTTTGGCGTCGCGCAGGATGCGCCCGGTCGGATAATCATTGATGTATCCGTTGCCGCCGAGGCACTGGATTGCCTCAAGGGCCATCCAGGTGGCCTTTTCCGCGGCATAGAGAATGGCGCCGGCGGCGTCCTCGCGCGTCGTCTCGCCGCGGTCGCAGGCCTGTGCCACCGAATAGACATAGGCCTTGCAGGCATTCATGGTCACATACATGTCCGCCAGCTTGGCCTGCATGATCTGAAACGTGCCAATCGGCTGACCGAACTGTTTGCGATCGTGCAGGTAGGGAATGACGATATCGAGGCAGGCCTGCATCAGCCCGAGCGCGCCGGCCGCGAGAACCGCGCGTTCGTAATCAAGGCCGGACATCAGCACATGCACGCCCTTGTTGACTTCGCCCAGCACGTTCTCTTCCGGGACCTCGCAATTCTCAAATACCAGTTCGCCGGTCTCCGAGCCGCGCATGCCAAGCTTGTCGAGTTTTTGGGCAACTGAAAATCCCTTGAACGTCTTTTCGATCAAAAAGGCGGTTATGCCCTTCGATCCGGCATCCGGATCCGTCTTTGCGTAGACGATCAGGGTTTCAGCCTGCGGGCCGTTGGTGATCCAGAACTTCGATCCATTCAAAACGTAGGTATCGCCGCGCTTGTCGGCGCGCAGACGCATGGAAACCACATCGGACCCGGCATTGGGTTCGGACATTGCAAGCGCACCGAGATGGTCGCCCGAAATCAGGTTCGGCAGATAGCGCTGCTTCTGGTCGGCATTGCCCCAGCGCTGCAACTGATTGACGCACAAATTGGAATGGGCGCCGTACGACAGACCGATCGATCCGGACGCCCGGCTGATCTCCTCCATGGCGACGCAATGATCGAGATAGGTCAGTCCCGAGCCGCCGTCCTCTTCCGGCACCGTGATCCCATGCAGGCCAAGCGCTCCCATTTCTGGCCAGAGTTCGCGCGGAAACCAGTCTTCCTTGTCGATGCGATCAGCCAGCGGCGCGATTCGATCCTGGCTGAACGAACGCACACTGTCGCGCAGCATGTCCGCGGTTTCGCCGAGATTGAAATTGAAGGACGGCATATCATTGGGGATCATGGAACTCTCCATACAGAGTTGGTGGCGCACCATGGCGCGCGCACGTTAGAGACCGACGGTTTCAGCCGGAGCCGGAAGTGATCGCGATCATCGAAAGCAGCGCCGTGGCAATCATGACATCTTTGCCGTCCCGGTGGGCAAAAACATCGGAGCGACACACGGTCAGTGTCCTGCCCGGTTTCACAACTCTCGCCTTGGCGACAATCCGGGGCCCGTCCGCCGGGCGTAAGAGGTTGACCTTGAATTCCGTCGTCAGGACCTCCTCGCCGGGCTTGAACAAGGAAAAGGCCGCATACCCGGCCGCGCTGTCAAGCAGCGCAGTGGTTACGCCGGCATGCAGGAAGCCGTGTTGCTGACAAAGGTCGTCGCGCTTGTCCAAAGTCAGATCAACCTCGCCCGGCGCAAGATGCGAAATTCTCGCGCCAATCGTTTTCATGAAGGCTTGGGCATCGAAGCTTGCCTGGACCCGCTCGCAATAATTCGGTGCCTGAGGAGTGAATCCGGTCACGATCCTCCCCCGATTTCCTTCAGGCGTGCCCGGATCGTCACCTCCGCATCTTCCAGGTCGCTCATTGTTTCCTCAAGATCACGGCGCTTCTGCACCAATGCGTTCTTTCGTTCCTCTATCGCAAGCAGCAAGGCCTCGATCTGACGGCGTTCCCCTTCCGGTGCCTTGAACAGCTCAAACAGATCCCGGATTTCGGACAGGGAAAAGCCAAGGCGTTTGCCGCGCAGAATGAGTTTCAGGCGGGTACGGTCTCCGGCGCGAAAAAGCCGCTGCCTGCCCTGCCGGACCGGCCGCAGCAACCCCTCGGACTCATAAAACCGCAATGTTCGGGTTGAAACGTCGAATTCGCGGGTCAGTTCGGAGATCGAATAGAAGTCCTGGCCGTCAACACTGATCATGGCGCGACCATACTGTCTTTTACGTAAAAGTAAATCGGGAAGCGTCGACATCCGAACCGGCAATTGCACCTTACAAAATTGTAAATCCGGTGAGAGGCGCCTGAAAGGTTCGCACCGCACATAACAATCATCGAGCCTGAGCACCCCGTTCAGGCGCCAATCCAAGAGGATTTCAGATGCTGCCCTTTCGCCCCACCCATATCGCGCTCGCAACCGCTACGGTTCTGGCGCTCGGACTGGTCTCCGCTCCTGTCGTCATGGCCGACAGCGATGACGTTCCCGAAGGATTCGAGACGGTGATTTCCATGGAACAGGCCATAAAGATCGCCGAAGACGGGACCTCCGGCAAAGCGACGGAAGTCGAACTTGAAAGTGAAGACGGAGTTGTCGTCTACGAAGTCGAGGTGACCCTGTCCGACGGAACCGAAAAGGAAATGCTCGTTGACGCGATGACCGGCGCATTGTCGGAAGACAGCGAAGAAGATGAGGACAAAGAAGCGGGATAACCCGCCGGTACTGGCCTGCCCGAGCAGGTCTGACTGTCCCATCGCATCGGTTCCGGTCGTCCTTACTCCGCCCCCCAGCGAAGACCGGAACCGATGTCGCGAAGAATTTGACAAAGACGCCCATTCTTCACAAGGCTTGATTTAGAGCCGTTCATTCAAATGCGTGAAACCGGCAAAACAGACAGAGATCCGATGCGCCTGCTCCTCGTTGAAGACGACCCGCAATTGGCGGACTATGTGTTGACCGGCCTGCGTCAGGAAGGACATGTCGTCGATCATCTTGCCGAAGGTGGCGGCGCGTTCGCCATGATGATGGAGACGGCATATGATGTGGCCATCCTCGATCGAATGCTTCCCGGCCTCGATGGTCTGACACTGGTCAAATCGTTGCGGGCGGCGTCGATCCAGACACCGATCCTGTTTCTGACGGCCTTGTCCGGCGTTTCCGATCGCGTCGAAGGACTGGAAGCCGGCGGAGACGATTATCTGACCAAGCCCTTTGCGTTCACCGAGTTGCTGGCGCGGGTCAACGCATTGTCCAGGCGCAGAACACCACAAGCCGTCGACACAAGATTACAGGTCGGAGATTTGATTCTCGATCGCATGGCGCGCACCGTGACCCGGGCCGAAAAAAGTCTCGACCTCCTGCCGAAGGAATTTCTTCTGTTGGAAACGCTGATGCGGAACAAGAACAGGGTCGTGACAAGGACCATGCTTTTGGAACAGGTCTGGGATTTCAGCTTCGACCCCAAAACCAGCGTCGTGGAAACCCATATTTCCCGGCTGCGAAACAAGGTGGACAAGGAATTCGAAACCGCCCTCATCAAGACGGTCCGCGGTGTCGGATATCGGATCGATGCGAGCTAGACTTGTCGCCGCCATACGCGATTTCAGACGCTACTCGGCGTTGCGGCAGGCATTTCTCTTTGTGTTTGTCTTTCTTGCCGGCCTGACAGCCGCCGGTATACTGATCCACGGATCCGTGACAGGCGAACTGACCGAAGCCGTTGACGACCGGCTGGAGCAGCGCTGGCAGACGCTTGCCGCGCACCTGGTCGAGGATGGCTTCAAAGAGATGGATGAGATTGTTCCCGCAACAATCCGCACCGGCAACACACACACTCTCGAAGTCAGCCAATTCAATACCCTGTTCGATCAAACAGGAGGCCGCATCGCCGGAGATGCCGTGAAATTCCCATCCGGCAGCGGATATGCGTTGTTTTCGGCCAGAAAACTGGGAATACCCGACGATGACGTGTTTCGAATTCTCGGCAAGCCTCTTGGCGAGATGACCCTGGTTGTCGGCGAGACCCTCGACCCGATCGAGGACACATCGGAAACACTTTTGACAGCCTTTGCCTGGGGTGGCGGATTCATAACGTTTTTCACGCTTCTCACCGGCTTTGTTCTGGGCCGGTCGATGCAGGTTCGGATTGCGGACATCCACCGCACGCTCGAAGCCTTTGCCAACGGTCGGTTCGACGCGCGAGTCGGCGGCCCGCCGGCCAGGGACGATATCGGTCACATCGCCCAGTCTGTAGATCATGTTCTGGCGCGTTTGCAGGCCAGCATTGGTGCCATGTCGGACATGTCCGCCAACATCGCCCATGATCTGAAAACACCGATTTCCCGCTTGCAGACGTTGGCAGCGCAAACCCGCGATCCAACGCGTTCGTCTCATGCACGCGATGAGTCCCTGGCCAGAATCGAAGCCGAGGCCGATACGATCGCCAAAACGTTCGATGCGCTTTTGCGAATCTCCCAGATCAACGCCGGCAGTCGGCGGGAACGGTTCGAGGATTTTCAGGCCGGCGAAATCATGGACTCCATATTTGAAGTCTATTCCGCCGTCGCAGAAGATGCCGGCAGGACATTGATATTGGATGAGATTCACGATGCCGGAACCCAGGTCCACGGCGACCGCGCCTTGCTGTTTCAGGTTCTTGCCAACCTGGTCGAAAACGCGTTGGAACACACGCCGCCCGCAACCGAGATCGCACTGTCGGTCAAGACATCCGGCAACATGATATCGCTCGTCGTCAGTGACAACGGTCCCGGAGTTCCCGCATCCGATCTGCAACGGATTGTCGAACCGCATTTTCGTGCGGAAAAAAGCCGCTCGACGAAGGGATCCGGGCTCGGGCTCGCCCTTGTGGATTCAATCGTCAAATTGCACGAAGGTTCGATCGAGATCGAAAATACCGACCCGGGGCTCAGGGTTACGATCCGGCTGCCGGTCGCCGCTTCCTAAAGCGGGTCATCCAAGGCGAACCGGATCAGCCAAGCAGTCCGAACGCCACGGTCGCCATGCCAAGAAACACAAAAAAACCGAACATGTCCGTGATTGTGGTGACAAAAACGCCGGATGACACGGCCGGGTCCGCCCCGAGCTTGTCGAGCGTCAACGGAACCAGAATTCCAAGCAGGGTTGCCAGCATGACGGTGAGCAGCATTGCCGCCGCCAGCACAAGTCCGAGTGTCAGGTCCTGAAACCAGAGTCCGGCAACACCACCGGTCACAACAGCGAGCGCGGCCCCGTTCATCAGCCCGACCAGGGCTTCACGCCCGATGATCCTTGGCGCGGTGGCCGGCGAGATATCCTTTGTCGCGATGGCGCGCACGGCAACCGTCATGGACTGGGTTCCCGCATTGCCGCCAAGCGCCGAGGCGATAGGCAGGAGAATTGCAAGCGCAACGATTTCCGCAATTGTCGCTTCGAACACACCGATCACCGTTGCCGCGGCAAACGCCGTGACGGAATTGATCAGCAGCCATGGCAACCGCAGGCGCGCAGTTGTCAGGACACTGTCCGAAATCTCCTCGTCCCCGACACCGCCCAGGCGCTTGATGTCCTCGTCCGCTTCCTCGTGGATCACATCGACGATGTCGTCGATCGTCAAAACACCGACCAACCGGTCTCCCTCATCCACGACGGCGGCCGACAACAGGTTGTACATTTCAAACACCCGGGCCGCATCTTCCTGATCGTCGGTCGCGCGCACAACCGCGCGCGCATCGTTGACAATATCCTGAATCAGGACCGGTCGCTTGGTCCGCAACAAACGATCGAGCGCCACCGTTCCAACCAGCCGGAACGCCGGATCGATGACGAAAATCTTGTAGAACTCATCCGGCAGGCTGTCATCCTCGCGCAGCGCATCGATTGTCTGACCGACAGTCCAGAACGGCGGAATGGCGATAAAATCGGACTGCATCCGGCGTCCGGCGGACTCTTCCGGATATTCCAGGCTTCGCTGCAGCTGAATTCGGTCCTGAACGGGGATCTGGCTGAGGATGTCGTCCTGGTCCGGCTGGTCCAGGTCTTCAAGGATGAAGACGGCATCGTCCGAATCCAGGTCCTGGACTCCTTTCGCCACCGCGGCATTCGGCAGGGAATCGACAATCTCCAGCCGGATGGCCTCGTCGATTTCCGTCAGAACCGTGTAGTCAAAATCATCCCCGAGCAAAAACGCCAGCGCCTTGCGCTGTTCACTCGAAAGATCAGCGAGCACATCGCCGAGATCGGCCTCGTGCAGGCCCAGAGTCAGGTCGCGGAGCGTCAACGTGTCCCGGTCGGCGATTGCCGCCGAAAGACCGGTCAGAAACGCCTTTGAAATCTCGCCGTCGTCATCGCGCACGGCGGGACCGGACGAGGCCCGGCCGTTTTCATTTGCTGTATCGAGATTTTCAGCCACGCCGCCACGTCCCGCCATAAGTCCTTGTTCACGCGCAAATCATCTAAGACAATCGGACGTGGGTATACAAGGAATTCCGCAGCCGGCGGATGGCACTCCGGTCGATTCCTCCTCCGCCTGCAAAGGGATGTTGGCCCTCTGGTGCCCCGGACCGGTCAGGACCGATCCGTCGGCGAAACGCGGCTGCGAACGCCTCGTTTGATCGCGGAGCCAAAAACGCCGTCGAGCACCAGGTGGTTCAATGGACGATCGAAACAGAACGGTTTCACTCAAACGGCTGCATTGTCAGCAAAGCCAGCAGGACTCCGGGATGGTCGCCTCGGAGACCGGATTGCCGGCGCCTATCCAGTCGATGATGCCATTCTGAACGTTGGCGACCCGCGTGAAACCGGCTTTTTCCGCGAGATATTCCGACAGAACCGCACTGCGCTGCCCGCTGCGGCATAAAAGGACCACCTCGTCGCCGGCGCCGGCGAGCTTCGACATTTCCTCAAAAAACCCAGGATTGGCCTGACCCTGCTGGTCGAAAAAGGTAATCAGATGACTGCCTTCGATCACGCCGGTGGCCTTCCATTCGTCGGGACGGCGGATGTCGATGACGGGAATACCTGCTGCGATCTTCGCCTTCAGCGCTTCGTTGTCGAGATCGGAGAATTTTTTCCCCTTGACGCCCAACAGTTCGACCTCGAACCGCAATGTCGCGTTCGGTGGAATGACGCCCCCTGCTCCGCGGGCCCCGTAGGCGAGTTCAGGCGGAATGATGAGTTCGCGCTTGCCACCGACCTTCATGCCTTCGATGCCCTGTTCCCAGCCGGGAATGACCCGTTTTTCGCCGAGGGTAAACGAAAACGGCGTGCCGCGGTCGACACTTGAATCGAACTTGTCGCCGTCCAGCAGCCAGCCGGTGTAATGCACTTCCACGGTTTCGCCGACATTGGCCTCTTCGCCGGTTCCGATTGTGATGTCGGTGATTTTCATCTCGCCACCTGCCGCAGGCAGGGTGCCGAAAACAAGCAGCAGAAGCAGGCAGCACAGTTTTTGCATGGGGTCCTCATGGAAATCGATAGCCTCGTCGGTCTTGGTGTCACGGGTCGTGCCGCATCGATGCGGCAACAGGATGGCCGGCGAAGGCAGCAAGTCTAGACATGGCGTATGCACGCCTCGGAAACAAGGCCGAATCGAGACGGAAATGGCGGCCAATGGCCGCCATTGCGCGCGTGGCGTGCCCGTCGGCTCAGGTTGCCAGTTGATCTCCCACCGGCAGCGCGCGAATACGCTTGCCGGTTGCATTGAAGATCGCGTTGGTCAAGGCCGGCAGGAACGGCGGGACCGCCGGTTCGCCCACACCGGTTGCATGGACCTCAAACGGATGCGCAACAATGTGCGTGTGCACCTGCTCGGGGAAATTGTCCGAACGCACCATGAGATAGTCATGGAAGTTGCTTTCCTGAACCGCCCCCTGCTTGTGGGTAATGCCGCTGTGCAGGGCTGCGGTCATGCCATAAACGCAGGCGCCCTGGACCTGGGACCGGACCCGCTCCGGGTTGGCGACGAACCCGGCATCGAGCGCAATATGCGCTTCCGGCACACGCACCGTGCCGTCGGCATCGACCCTGGCGTGCACAATTGCGGCCACATAGGTGACGAAGCTGCGATGAACCGCAATCCCGAGCCCTTCGCCTTCCGGCAGCGTCCGGCCCCATCCGGCCTTTTCTGCCACGAGTTCAACGACATGACGCAAACGTCCGGTATCATTGGGAAATTCCTCGTAGGGCTCGCCATAGTTCCAGAAACCTTCGGGAATGCCCGACGCCTTGAGATCGAGAACACGCGGGTTGCCGATCATCTCCAGCAGGAAATCTTTCTGATCCCGTCCGAGTTCATCCGCCAACTCGGCGACAATCGATTGGACGGCGAAGGCGCGCGGAATATTCGAAACCGACCGGTACCAGCCAACCCTTGTATGGGCCAGTGCCTTGCAGTCCTCCGCCCTGATATTGGCAATGTCGAACGGCATGTCGGACAGGCCCATTCCGGCTTCGATCGGATGTTTGAAACCTTCGTCGGGCGCGAAAGTCGACAGGAACGAGGGCGCGGCACTGCGGTGCCGCCAGGCGAGCGGCCGGTTGTCGGCATCCAGTCCGATCTCGATGCGTTCGACGGATTCAGTGTGGTAGAAACTGTGTTGAATGTCGTCTTCGCGGGTCCATTGCACCCGAACCGGCGCGCCGATCTTCTGCGACAGGAGCGCCGCTTCGATGGCATAATCACACTTCGACTTGCGCCCGAAGCCGCCGCCGAGCAACGTGACATGAACCGTCACCTTGTCGACCTCCAGCCCAAGCGTCTTTGCTATGTCTTCGCGGGCCGCGGAAGGACTTTGCAACGGCGCCCAGATTTCGGCGGTCCCGTCCGCAACGTGCGCCAGAGCCACCGGCGGCTCCATCGGCGCGTGGGCCATATGCGGCTGATAATATTCACGGGCAAAGACCTTTGCCGCTCCGGCAAGCGCGGCCTCGGCATCTCCCTGGTCGCGCATGATCTTTCCCGGATTCGAGACGCTTTCCTGCAATTCCTTGCGATAGCTTGCCGTATCGTAACCGCCGTGCGGACCGGCCTCCCACTCGATCTGCAGCGCCCTTCGCCCCTTCAAGGCGGCCCAGGTATTGTCCGCGATGACCGCGACTCCGCCCTTCGGAGCGAACTTTGCCGGTGGCATTGACCCTGCAATGGTCTCAACCGCAACGACGCCGGGAACCGCCCGCGCCGCTGTGTCATCAACGGATTTCACCGTTCCTCCGACGACCGGCGGTCTGACCACCATGGCGTGTTTCATCCCGGGCAGCGAAACATCGGCACCATAAACGGTTTTGCCGGTGGTGATGTCGTGCAGGTCGACGATCTGCACGGTACCCTTGCCGATGTAACGGAACTGTTTTTCATCCTTGTAACTCAGGGCATCGCGTTCCGGCACCGCCAGGTCCATGGCCGCCTCCGCCAGATCGCCATAGTCAAGGCGTGTGCCAAGCGCTTTGTGGACGACCTGATGATCAATGGCTTCGATATCGGCCAGGTCCGCGTTCCATTGTTTTGCCGCAGCCTGACGCAGCATCAAGCGAACCGCAGCGCCAATGTCGCGGGCCGGCTGAATGTGGTGCCTCAGGCTGCGCGACCCGTCAGTATCCTGATTGCCGTATTTCTTTTCATCGCCTTCCGCCTGGACAATTTTTACTCGGGCCCAGTCCGCATCCATTTCATCGGCAATGATCATCGGAATGCTAGTGCGCGAACCCGTTCCCATTTCGGAGCGATGCGCAACGATGGTAACGGTGCCGTCGCGATCGATGGCGACAAACACGTGCGGATCGTTGACGATGCCGTTCGGCATCGAAAGTCCGCCATGCGGGTACGGGTCATAGGCTTTGGCGCCGTCCGGTAAAACCTGCAGGGCGACAACAAAGGCCGTACCGGCGGTCAGAAACGAACGCCGGGACACTTGCCGCTTCGAGCAGTTTTCCAAGAGCGTCCTGCCGCTGGTCGGCAAGGGGGAAACGGCGACCTGATCTTTGAGAAAGTGCAACATGATCTATGCTCCCGTCGCTGCTTGGCGGACGGCGGAGACGATGCGCTGATAGCAGCCACAGCGACAGATATTGCCGCGCATGCCTTCAAGGATCTCCTCGTCGCTCGGATTGGGCGTTTCCTTCAGCAGCGAGGCAGCCTGCATGATCTGCCCCGCCTGGCAGAACCCGCATTGCGGAACGTTGAGGTCGCGCCAGGCCTGTTGAACAGGATGGTTGCCGTCGGCGCTGAGCCCCTCGATCGTCTGGACCGACCGGCCCTCGGCTTCGGCAACGGTGACCAGACATCCGCGCACGGCCTGACCGTCGACGTGGATCGTACAGGCTCCGCACAATCCCGTACCACAGCCATATTTGGTGCCGGAAAGCCCGAGTTCGTCGCGCACATACCAAAGCAATGGCATTGACGTGTCGCCGTCGAACGTGTGTTCGCTCCCGTTGATTTCAAGCTTCATGCCGCAATCCTCCCCTGTTCAGTTTGACAAGACTTCCTCTCAATGCGTGCGGCATCGGCATCGCAGTCAGGCACGCTTGAAAGATGTCGCGAAGCAGAAATTCAAGGAAATGTGGCAATTTCGCGGCTGGATCACGCTTAGAGAGCGTAATCGCTTTAAACAGGAAGGCGAAATGATTGTGGGTTTATTTCACCAAAAGCAAATAATGTTCATGTTTCACAGAGCGTTAAGATCAAGACAGGCCGGCCGCTGGAGTACAACCGGCACCTGTTCACGATTTGCGTTTCGATCACGCAACAACAGGAGTTTTGCCGCCAAGGATCGTTGAAAACATGTCGGTGTCGATGTTGGCGCCGCAAAGGATGACGGCAACATCGCGCCCGGCCATGCGATCGCGCTCTTTCAGCAGCGCCGCAAGCGGGGCCGCGCCGGCGCCTTCGGCAACATTGTGGGTACAGCGGTAGTATATCCGGACCGCGTCGGCGACCTGATCGTCGCTGACGGCAACGATTCGATCGGCCCCTTTTGCATAAATCTCAAAAGCCTCCGGAACAGGCACCCGGACAGCCATGCCGTCGGCAAATGTATTAGCCGACTCGGTCTCCAGCAGTTCGCCTGCTTCAAAGGACAGTTTCGCAGCCGCGGCCCTTGTCGACACGACGCCGACGATTTTTGTCTTCAGACCGAGCGCGTCCCTGGCGTTTATCAGGCCGCAGATCCCGGAACCGCACCCGATCGGAACATAGACCGTGTCGAGATCCTTCGCGGCAAGCAGCAATTCCAGGGCATAGGTGGCCACCCCGCGAACGATCTCACGATGGAAAGCGGGCACGAGAAACAGACCCTCCTCTTCGGCCAGTCGCCGCGCCTCGCCCCTCGCCTCGTCGAAATCCGTCCCGAATTCGATGACCTCGCCGCCGAACGCGCGCATGGCCGCGTTTTTTTCCACCGAATTGCCGTGCGGCACCAGGATCTTTGCGGCCAGTCCGGCACTGGATGCCGCGCGGGCCTGGCTCTGTCCGTGATTGCCGCGTGTTGCTGTAACGATTCCGCGGACGTCGGGATGGGCCTTCTTCAACCAGTCGATGAATGTGATCCCGCCGCGAATTTTGAAGGCGCCGGTCGGCGTGTGATTCTCATGTTTGACCCAGACCCGGGCGCCCGCGATCTCAGAGAGCAGCGGCCAGACGATCTGAGCCGTAGCCGGCATGTCTGCATAGATCAGCCGGGCGCCGGCTTCGATGTCTTCGCGGGAAAAACCAGGCATGTCCTGCTCCGTGTGTTAACGGACATGGTTTAGCAGCCTCTCGGCGTCATCGCTTTCAAAATCCTGACCCAAAATCGAAAATTCCGCACGAATCCACTGCCGGGGCAACGTCTGCTTCTGGACAGCCGAGCGGATCCCTTGTTAGAGCTGAGACGGTGAGACGAGACCACGAAATGACGGATTGTCCCGACTCCTTTGCTTTGAATGCGCAGGATTGCCTTTTCTCGGGCGGGTGCCGAACCGGCCGGCCCTGTCGGTGCCGGCAACCGCAGCGGGCGAACTGCGGCCGCTGGATGGTCGAATTGCTTCCCGCGCGTGGCTATTGCGCACGTTTCAAATCCCCTGCGCCCGGCATAGGCTTTGCCTTCGACAGTCAGCGCGGCGAGCACGCCTTCGCCAGCGATCGAAACCGCCCGTTCTGGACACGCCCCAACAGCCTGGCATTCGTACCCCTTGCCTGCGACGTGTTTTCCCGGTCCGGCAGCGGCGGCGAGTATCTGAAACTGATCCCGACGGAACGCGATCCGGATCGTGAGGGCACTCACTGGAACGCAACCCGCCTCTTCAACGATCGCATAGACACGGAAGCCATTGCCGCGGCGCAGTCCATCAGAAAGCAGCTTCTCGCGATCAATCCCCCGGACCCGCTTCTGCTTGAAGCGCAGGCGGAAATCCTGGCCGAACGCGTCGGCGAGGCCCTTGGCAATCCGAGTTTTCCGCGTCGCGCAGAACGCTGGATGACCCCGGCACGCCTGCGAAAAGTGGATGACCTGATTGAAGGCCATCTGGATCGAACCTTGACGGTCGCGTCACTGGCCAAGGCACTTGGCCTTTCGCCGGGATTCTTCTCTCGCGCTTTCAAGGCTGCGATCGGCAAGGCCCCGCATGATCACATTATCGACCGGCGCATTGCGCGTGCACGCGCACTCCTGCAGGAATCGGAGCGCGGGTTAAGCGACGTAGCGCTGGCCTGCGGATTTTCGTCCCATGCCCACATGACAACGGTATTCCGCGTGCGTCTCGGCGCGACGCCGGCTCAATTTCGGCGGTGTCGATAGCGCTTCTCGACGGCCCTTTACATTTCTTTACCTGACCGAAACACCGAGGCAATGCGCGGATCGTAAACCGGGACCAGCGCGGCTTCGTGGACGACCCGGCCGCCGGTTCAGCTGCCTCAGTGCAAACAGGAGGACAATGATGACCCTGCGTGTCCGCCTCAGACCGCCGCTTGCGGTTGTTACATCCCTGATTTTGATGGTTTTGATCCTGTTCGCCCTTGCACCGGCAATGGCAGAGGAGGCCTCCGGTCGAAAGCGGATTGACGACCTGGCAGCCCGCATTACCAATGAGCTGACGCTCGACACCGCACAACAAAAGGCGGTTCGCAAGGTCATGCGGGAATTCGGTCAATCGATGCGGCAGGTGATGCACAAACACGGGATCGACCCTGCAAACGGCAATCGACCGCCGTTGCACAAGATGCTGGCTGCGCGTTCAGACATGAGCAAAGCCAGAACGAAAATGGAAAGCAGCATGGCGGAAATCCTGACCCCGCAGCAAATGCGCCGACTTCGCACTCTCCAGAAACAGCAGCGCGCGAAGTGGATGTCCAGCCACCAACGGCCGTGATGTCGCGATTAGGAACTGCAACGAGGCGTTTACGCGGTCGCCCGGGTGATCAATTTGACCCGTCGTAGGCCAGCGGCCGCGAGATACAGAATGGTGCAGGTGAGAGGAGTGACCTGGAACCGGCACCATGGCGTCCAAGCGGACGCCCCGGCGGTCAGCCCGCCCCGTCGGAGGCCTGCGGCCGTGAGATACAGAATGGTGCGGTGAAGAGGACTCGGCACACAAAATTTCTTCAATAAAATCAATAGATCAAAAGACGAAAATCATCATTTGTTACCCAATTTGTTACCCACATTTTCGCGATCAAAACGTCACCAGCCGCCCACTGGCCTTGAAGCCGCACTTCTTACACTTGTACCGAAGATTTCGATACGGCTTGTCCGGACCGAACATCGCAATCAGTTCCTCCCGCCGAAACCCGCCCGGGTGGTGGCACAGGCCGTTGTCGCACGCGATATACAGATCGATCCCGCTTCGCTTCAAATCCCCCAACGTCTCGACGACAACCGGCTGCTTTTTCATCCAGAAGACATGAACAAAACGGGATCAAATGTAAAGCCTACCCGTCTTCGGCCGTCGGCCAATCTGACGGGATCCCCCCTCGTTTGACGAAATAATCCAGCACCCGCAGCGCGATCGGGTTCGGTGGCCTGGCCGTGTCGGTCGTTTCCGGATCCGCCAACCATCGACGGATCGTTCTGGGATCAACATTCAGGGCTCTGCCGATTTGATTGTCCGACAGGCCCAGCTCGCGCTTACGCGCCTTGAATGTGTCGCGGTCCCGTTTGTGTCGTTCCAGCTTGTCGGTCATGACCGATCGTCCCTTTTGTTGCGGCGCCGCTCACGGGCGACCAGGTATTTCGTCAAGTCTTCCAGGACATCCATGCCGGCGGTTATCTGCATTTGTGTCGTAACCGCCCTACCCGTCTTGACCGACACGTTCAGATCGCCGATTCGGCCCGACGCGGTGAATGTATCCCGGCCGTCCTGCGGAATGTAAGCCCGGCCGGCCAGCAAATCGGCAATGCGGCGGGTTGCGTCTTCCAGGCAGCGCTTTTGATAATGTTCGTTTGCGATCGCCTTGACCCCCTTGCGGGCCGGCTCGATCGCCGGGCCGACGACATGGCGATGGATCTCCGCCGCGATCCGCTTCGGGTCGGCAATCATGCGCGCGATTGCAATTGTTCGCTTCGGCGATTGCGCAAGGCCGCCACTTTCCAGCCGCGGCATGTAGTAACACAGGTGCGCATATGATCCCCTCACGGTGCGGGGAAGGTCAGCCGTGATCACGAGGCGCTTTGTCATGGCTTCGGGATAGGTCGGATTGCGAAAGGACAGCGAAACCGGTTCGCTCGGATGCCGGACGGTGACGCAATAGGAATGCAATTCTTCCACCTCGACACCGTCGCCGAACATGTGTTCGGCGACGGGCTGGACGATGGCAAGAAGGTCTGCGGCGCTCATGCCGCATTCCCTTCCAGTTCATCGCGTTGCGGGCGGGACGGCCGGACGCTGCCGTACCTGCCGCGGATGTCTTCCATGGATACGCCGCCGCGCGACCGCGATTTCCAGTTGGCGGGGCGGAAATGCCATTTGCGTTTGGCCTTCGCCCACTTGAAACCCGCGCCCCTCAGTACATCCTTGTAGGCGAAGGTTTCGCCGCCGACCCAGATCCACGCACCGCAGATCTCGATTTCCAGATCCGCAATGGCGATGATTGCGTTCAGGGCTTTGTTGAGGGCGACGCCGTAATCGGCCTGTGCCTCGCCGGCATCTTCACAATCGCCCTCGAAACCCTTCAGGGCTTCGAATGCGGCGTTGACCAGCTTCATCATTTCTTCGCCGGCCGGATTGACGTCGGGATGGTATTTCTTGACCGCGGCCAGATAAGCCTTTTTGACGTCGGCTTCAGTGACTTCATCGGTCAGGTCCAGGATGGACAATGCGTCTGACTTCTTCATATCGAACATCTCCTTGTCAGGTGGGCTCCAGTGCCCTGTCGATGCTTTATATATAGGGCCATCGGCCCTTATTTCAATCTCCATTTTTATATATTTTTATATTTTTTATCTTGAATTTTTCATATTAATATATAAATTAGGTTCATCAACAGGGCACCGGAGCCCACCTGACAAGGAGATGCTTGATGATTGACCAGAACCACAGCTTGGATTTCGACAGCCTGGGCCAGGCCCGCGAGATGTTCATCGCGCTCGGAATGCGCAGAACCCCTAAACAGATCGTCGAAAGCTGGCATGGCGTCAGCTATTCGGACTCCGGAAGCCGTCAAATCGTCATCGCCCGCAAATGCGGCAAAAACCGCTTCAATTTCCACTACGCCGCGGCGCCCAAATTCTAATCGAAGGGTCATTCATTATGTTTATCGAACAAACCGAAGTCCTCGATCCCAAGGGATGGTCCGTTCTGTGTCGCGATCCTGGTGACGATGGCGCCACCCTTGCAATTCAGGCGAACATGAACGGCATCATCAAGGTCGTCTGGGAAGACACCGAAACCGGCGAATGGTGGACGATTTCCGGCCATGCTTACCACGTTCCGAAGGGCATGAACGCCGTGGATTATGCCCGAACCCTGATCAAGCCATAAAGGGAAACAGAACGATGACCCTCAAGCACAACACCCCGTTTGAATTCCGCATCACAATGCCGGACGGGACATACAAATGGGAACTGATGTGGATCAACACCGAGGATCACGACCGATACGGGGATCCTGCGAAAGACCTCGGTCCCGGCTGGCATCGCGCAAGACGGTCCGACGGTGCGGGTTTTTGCCTTTACAATAAGGGACTACGCTTTCCTGACCCCGCAACGGTAAAACAGGACCCGCCGGACGTGACTGCTGCAGAAATTCGGGCGTATTTCGGACATGACGGCAAGACGGTCAAAGTCCAGGTTCCAAGGAAGGACGACATTATTCGCCGCAACGGTGAAGTTTGCGGGAAGGTCGGCGATGTGCGTATGGCCATTTTGAAAAAAAGAAACACATAGGAGACAGGCAATGGACTCGATACTTGGCTATCAATTGATCCAGACCATGATGATGGACGAAGGATGGACCACCAACGTCTATCATGTCTCAAAGCCCGGCCGCGACGTGACGCCGGTATACAATGGACGATCCCTGGCGAAGGCATGGGACGCCCTCACACAAGCCGACAATTGCAGCATCATCTTCATGAAAAACAAACTTGTCGACGGCATGGAAATCAGCCATGCCGGCAAGGCGAACGAAACCGTCAAGCCGGCATCCGACAAAGGGGTCGTTGCTGAAATCTGGGCCGAATTCCAATCGGTTATGGTGTGAGGGGACTATGGCGGATAATGACGACAAGGACGCTGTCAGCGCCGAAAAGGGGCTGACAGCGGAGGAATTCCAGGAATGGATGGCCGCGATGGGATTTCGGTTCGACACCGATGCGTCGAAGGCCCTCGACGTGCACCCCCTGTCGATCAAGAAATGGAAAACCGGAGGCTGCGACGCGAAGATCGAGGCGGCTTGTTATGGGCTGTTCATCCGCAAGACCTATCCGAATATGCCGCCGCCGCCGTGGAAAACGAATAATAGATAGCGAGTGACCTTGAATTACTTTTCCAAGGTGCTACATATCAATTATTGCAACGCCCTACGGGCCGCTCTTAGGAGAAAGAAACCATGATCATGCAATCCATCGACTATACCGTTCACGAAGATCATCCTGCCGCGAAGGTGCTGCGCGCCTATCACAAGGGTCTGCTCATTCAGCGGGTCGATGTCCCAAAGGACAACAAGACCGGCTGCCCCAGCATCCGAATTGACGATTACAAATTGGTCGACACCAACAATTTTTGTCGTTGGGAGTCAGACCCGGCACATCGTGAAGCCATAATGGATATTGCCGAAAAACTGGATCGCCTTCGCGGGACGACAAACAGCGTGGCGTTCATGCACCAATCGAAGCATTCAGGCGTCCTCCGGTTCTACAACGAACAGGAAATTCTCGATTGTATCAACGCATAGGAACGGTTTAGATCGATGATCAGACGATCCGGCGGCGGCCGCCAGAAAATGTGGAACGCACTCCGATCGGCAACTGGGCCGGTCGGGGTCGAGCAAATGATGGAATTGTCAGGCAGCGAGGAATCCAGTGTCTGGGTCTACATGTCCGGCCTGATGAAGCACGACTATGTCCAGCGTCGCCCTTCAGGCTGGGTTCTTCTGCAGGATACGGGGCCGCATTCGCCGGCATACTCCGCACAAACCGGCGAACTGCATGATTGGAACCTCAACCCGCGCATGTCGCCGGCAACACTAACACGGGCATGGAAACGATCCGGCTTGAGCGTGTCCGCATTCGCAGAAGCCATCGGCTTCAATCGCGGAAGTTCGGCCCGCGTCGCTTCGATGATGCGCGGCGGTCGTCCTGTTTCGGCACAGGTCGAAAACGCCGTGAACGAATATCTGAAAAAGAGCGGCGACGCGCACTCTGGAAAATAGCCCACCGCCGCCGCCCGCATTCTCCGCAGCCAGGCTTGACGCCGGCGCCTGAATGCCGCCCAGCTATAAAGCGCCGGCGGCCGTGCGTCCATCCGCTTTCAAAATCCCCCGCCCGATCAACTCCGCGATCTGCGGCACGATCGCGTTGCCGACCGCCTTCAGCCGGTCCAGCCCTTTGGGTAGCCCATGATCGTTTCGGCCAATTCGACCGTCTGTGTTAGCGACCATCCGATCCACTGAGGGAAAAAGGTAAATCTGATCTGCCCACCTCGCCCGACCGTTCTGGATATCGAGCGCCGCGGATCGGATTTGCTCACGCGTGACCAGCCGATCGGTTCGCTGGCCAATGGGGTAGGCAACAATCCAGATCCGATCCCGGCCGTGCGGTAGGCCAATGTTTCCAGCTCCGATGCAATGCCATTCCGCATCATACCCGAGCGCGGCCAGGTCGCCGAGAACCGTGTCCAGTCCTCTAACAAGCAGCGCTGACACGTTCTCCACGACCACGTAGCGGGGTCGAAGCTCGCCAACAAGACGGGCGATTTCGGACCAGAGCCCGCTTCGCTGACCCTTAAGTCCGGCACCGTGGCCGGCATACGAGATATCCTGGCAGGGGAATCCCCCGCAAGCAACGTCAATTGGTCCGACATCCCGGCCCCTCAGTTTGACAACGTCATCAAAGATCGGGACCGCCGGCCAATGCCGGCGCAGGATCGAGCGGGCGAACCCGTCGATCTCGCAGAACGCGGACGTCCTGAAGCCGCCCGTCCGTTCCAGTCCCAGCGAAAAGCCGCCGATCCCGGAAAACAGATCCAGGACCGACAGTTTGGGACGATCGGGCGGGCGCGCCTTATTTTTTGGGGAAGTGGCCTCGACGCGCGAATCCGCCATATCGATTGTCCTTGCGACGCTCGGAATGGCGTTCCGGTAGAGGCTCTGAAGGCCTGAAGATGTTCATCGCACCGCAGCGCGGGCATTTCAGTTCAAGGGTTCCGGCAAGAGCGCCCGGTTCCTGACGGAACAACAGACGGTCGCAGCCGGCACAGCGTATAGACTCCATTGGTTTCCAGTGTATCAATCGTCCCGCTGTCGACTAGCAGCGGCAGGGACGGCGATAATTGCCTTTTCGTCGGCGGGGCTGTTTTGCTATGACCCCGTGATCGGAGCGTTGCAACCACTCCGGTCTCCCTGTCTCTTTGGACAGAAAGGAATGCCGCGATGTGCGGACGATTTACCCTTCACTACTCCTGGGCGGAAATGCACGAGGCCTACAATCTGGTCAGGTCCGAAGACCAGGCCCGCAACGTGCCCGCCCGCTACAACATCGCGCCGACACAGGACGTTCTGACCGTCGCCGACATCGATGGCGAGCGGCGCCTGTTTGACGCGCGGTGGTGGCTTGTGCCGTTCTGGGCGAAGGAAATCCCGAAATGGACCCTGTTTAATGCCCGCTCCGAAGACGCCGACAAAAAGCCGGCGTTCCGGGAGGCGTTCAAGTCGAAACGCTGTCTTATTCCGGCCGACGGCTATTTCGAATGGACGAAGAACGAAGACGACGGCAAGAAAGATCCCTGGTACATCACCCTGCCCGACGGCGCGCCGTTCGCCTTCGCCGGCTTATGGGCACACAATACGAACCTGGACATTACAAGTTGCACGATTCTGACCGCGGCGGCGGATCCGGCGATAGCGCACCTGCACCACCGCATGCCTATCATACTGGATGCCAGACACTATGATGCCTGGATGGATCCGGAAACGGATGCGGCGGACGCGAAGGCCTTGTTGACCAACAATCGCGGGGCGGAACTGTCCGGCCGACGCGTCGGCCGGGCGGTGAATTCATCGCGATCGAGCGGGGCGGACCTGATCGAATAGCGAATTCGGTTTTACAGATTTCGACGCGGATTATGCGGGTGATCATGCAAAGGCGCCCTTAGCCGGCACGTTTCCAGCCACACAGCCGCTCACCCTTCAAATTATGCTCCACCGCCCGCCGCTTTTCCTCGATCGTCATCGCGGCAATGACGGCCGGTGACAGGATCCGCGGCTGATTGCCGACACAGAAGTCGCCGGGTCTGGTCGGCGTGGCGCAGCCGGCCAGGATCAGGGCCGCGGCGAGGATCAGTCCCTTGACCATTTCATCAGCTCCTTTTCCAGTTCCGCTTCCGACATGACGGCGACGTCGCGGCGGACATCGTCCTGGACTTCGTAAGTCCGGATCGTCCGCCTCATCGCCTTCGACCGCTCCGCGTTTCGGCCCTGCGACCGGCCGAACAGCCAGGTCGCACCAAGCGTGAACAGAGCCGCGACACTGGCCATAAGCCCGCCGAATCCGCCGGGGATTGTGGATGCAATCAGATCAAACATTGTCGTCTCCATCGAAAAGGTCGGGCGCGATCGCGATGTCGCTGGTCTCGTTGCGCCAGGCCAACCGCGTATTGGTGAAATAGGTCCGCAACACGTAAAGGACGGGCCCGGACAGATAGACAAGCGTCTGGTTGATCTTGTTGACCACGTCTTCGGGGAACACGCCCCAGACGCCAAGTAGCGATACGATCGCAAAGATCAGGGCATACAGGTTGATCTTCGATTTGGCCGGGTTCTTGGTTTGCATGCTCAACCTCCAAACCACATTTGCCAACCCGCGCCGGCAGCCGCCACGATGGCCGCGATCAGGGAATAGAAGCCATTGGCCTGGTCCGCCTTTGGCGCATTGTCATCGACGACAATTGCAACCGGCTTCGGAATCGGTTTCGGCGGCGGATCCTTGGCGAGCTTTGCCAGCGTGTCGCGCCCGACCAGGCCGTCGACGGTCAAACCGTTCTGCGCCTGGAAGGTTCGAACCGCCGTTTCCGTGCCGGGCCCGAAATCGCCATCGATGGCGACGGGGAACCCATGAACGACCAACCGGCGCTGAAGGCCTTCGACCGCCTCGCCTTCCGACCCGCGGCGGAGGACCCTGATGCCGTTCTGGCGGCTCGACACAGCCGCGCCGGCCTTGACCGCAAGCAGCGTCTTCGCCTTGGCTAGGTAATGCCGCCGATCCGCCAGGCCGTTCCTGCCACCATTGACGCGCTTCGTGACCATGACGATGTCGTCACGATCGGCGTATCGGTTCAGTTTCCGCGACTGCCAATAATAGACCGCCGACAACAGGGCCCATGGCATGCCCTCGAGCGCGTCCGGCCGGTCGACAAAATTCGGCGGGTTCAGGTTATTCGACCGGCACCACTTGAAAAACTCTGTGACGTTGGCCCGACCGGTCGTCTGGATCAGCCCCCTGCCCCGGAAGCGCCGGCCATCGCCCTTTTGCGTGTTACCCAGGTCCCTGCGCCCCTCATAGGCCGCGCCGGATGCATATTCCCGGGTCGTGCAGAAGCCATCGGCTTCGTGCGCGATCTGGGCAAGGAAATGCGCCTTGCGCAGCGCCGTGTCGATGCGGAACTTGACCGCGGTGTCGTCAATGATCGGCCCAAGTTCGCGCAGGATTTGTTCCTGCCGGGCGCCCTTTTGTCCGCGCACGCGCGGCGCCAACGCGCGAAGCATTGCGTAATCGATTTTCATAATGGTCTCCGGTGATTGTCGGCTGGGCCGACGGTTCGTCGCGTTCAGTCCGTCACGGGCAGCCGCGCGACACAGCTCATGAAGATCCTGTTTCCGGCCGGGAACATCTGCCGTTCGCCGATGAAGACATCGAAGGCCGTTCCGTCCACCTTGCGCCCCCGGACCACGCCGTCCTGTGCAAACCGCAAGCGGCCGCCTTCCCGAATCCTCGACGTCATGTCGGACCCGTGCGGATGATCAATCCCCCGATCGATCAGCTCCGAAACGTTACGTCCGACCACTTCGCGATAATCGGAATATCCGAACAGCGTGCAGAAAGCCGGGGCCGCGAACACGATCTGGCTTAAGTGGTCCGTGATGCAAAGCGCTTCCGGCCGCAGCCCCAGATAGGCTGTCGCCGCCAGTGCGCCGTCAAGATCCATCATCACACCTGTTTCGCCTGCATAGCGTTCAAGGCCATGTTTTCCTTGAATTCGCGGTAGGGCGCGATTTCCTCGCGCAATTCGTCGATCTCGCGCCGCATAGCCCGCAGTTCGGCGCCATAAAGACGCGGCGCGATCCACTTGAAGGCAACGAACGCGCCGGTCAGAAAACCAAGACCGAACAATCCACCGGACGGCCCCAAAAACAGCTCCACAAATCTCCCCGCATCCATGCGCGCCGCCTCCTTAGCCCCGATGTCATCGCGAATGGACATTACCGATCGTCCTTTCCCTGCCTAAACCGAAGAAACCGCCCCGCCGAAACCGAGTTCAACCGCTTTAGCCCGCGCCGCATCGATCAGGGTGTCGACCAGCGGATCTACGTCGTCGACGGACGAAAGGGCCGCAATCTGCGTTTCGGCGAGATTGCGCAGTCCCTCGATCGCGGCAGACATCTTTGCAAAGTCGGCAGCTTTCTCCCGCACCGAGTTCGCAAGCGCCGTGACGCCGGCGGCGTCCAGATCCATCGCGGCAACGAGTTCCTTCAAAATCAACGTGTCGGCCACATCGCCGCCGGCGAGAACCGCGCGCGCTTCCGCCTGCTTGGTCGGCCAGGCCATCGTCTCGGCATCCGGATACTGCTTCACAATCTCTTTTGTGAAACTGTCGACATAATCGACAACGCGCCGATAGGCCCTTGCCCGAGCCCGCACCAAGCTGGCATTTTGAAGTGCAGGCATGTCTGACACCAGCGCGTCGATGATCTGCGCCATCGTTTCAGGAAAACGGATTTCAAATGAACCATCCGGCAATCTAAACAATCCAACATTCGCGCCATCATATTCCGTTGACTCCAAAGCAATGCGCAAGCCCAGATACGCCGCTTCATCGAGCGGCCGTGTTTCCGACTGGAACGGCTTGATCATCGGTTTCACCGGCTCTTGTTCATCTGGCATGACGGGCCCTCTATGCAACGGATAATTTGGTAACTGAAAACCGGCTTGTGAACGCGGTCGGGAAACCTGATCCGCCGCCCGCATCATCTCGGGAAACTCGAATGTAGTAACTTTCTCCGGGAGAGACCGTGCCACAAAAAGCGACGCACGCGCCGAGGTTCGCCGAGGTTCCTGACGTCCTGTTGTCCTTTGCCACCCCTTGCGCAACACCGGTTTTCATGATGTGCACGTTAATGCCTCTTGCGCCCGCGCCACCGACAAAATCCATGCAAGACATTATCAGCAACAACCCTCCGTCCGAGGGTCCACAGGTCCATAGGACCCCATCAAATGTGGAGTCGATGAAATTGTTTTCTTCTTCCGTGGCGAAACTCACGTTGGTCGCAACAGCGTCAGGGAACCCCTGCGACCCGTCAACGTAGTAAACCATCCTCGGCAGGTTCGGTGCTATTGGCGGATCATTCGGCCCGGGTTGACCTAAAAGCTTGAACAATTGGTGCACCTGCGTCAGGTCGTCTGGATCCAAAGTGAATCCAAATTGTTCCAGAGCGAAGGCGATTTCCTCGATCAGATCGGTAAATGCCCGGTGCGGAACACGGGATCCCTTGGTCCCCGCTGCACGGTCTCCATCTTTCCAGTCGGCAAAGTTTGCAGAACCAACGGGCGGCGTTCTGTACATGTCAAGCTCCAATCACTTCGGAATAGTCGAAATAGAGAAGCGACCAGGCCGGCCGCAGCGGGCGGAATATGCATTCCAGTTCTTCATTGGCCGGCCAGTCGAGCAGGCGCGTGACACCGGCCTCGCCGATCGCCGCCTCGAAATAGTCAGACGGGCCCGCCGCCAGATGCACGACCCATTCGACCTCGAGATTGACGGTCGCGGTTTCATGGTCGAGCCCGCATTCCGACACGCCGCATTCGAAGGCTTCGGGCTCCTCGATGCGGATATCGAAACCGAGGCGCGCAGCCAGACACAGATAGTCGCCGGGCGAGATCGTTGCCGGCGACAGCTCCTTGGCCACGACCGCGCGGAGACGGGTTTCAAGCGATTGATCCGTCCCGAAACAGGGGTTCGGCAATCCGAAATCGGTCTCCCAACCCTCAAGCGAGTCCGTGATCGTCGAGACGGTCGATTCCAACGCCGTTGAAAACATGCGCTGATAAAGCGGTTTCAGCACGCCGGCAAAGCCGCGCCAGAACGTCGTCATCTCGCTGGCCGGATTGTGCACCTCGCCGTCCGGCGTGCCCCAGGCCGCGCCCTGGGGCAAAAGGGCGACGATCTGGTTCGTCAGGTCGGTTTCGTCCGGATCCGACTCTGCGTCCCGGGTATCGAGAACAGCGGCTTCCAGATCGTCCGGGCACGGCCATTCGATCAAAATCCCGTCGTCCGGCGGATCAAAGACCGCGCCGCTCACAATGTGCCATGTCGACATTATTTGTTTCCCTGTCGCGGCTTTGCCGCTGCACGCCTCTTGGGCTCTAAACCCAGGTGATGGCGCCGGGGACCGGGTATTCACCGGCCGCAAAGGTCACATCCGCCGCCGGCACGCTCAATGTGTGGCGATCCTCGCCAAGCGTGTCGGATATCGCTTCGGAGATCCATTCAGGCGGCAACACGAAATCATCGTCGGGCAGTCCCGGCCGGGTCCTGGCGACGAACATGGCCGCGATCGAGGCCTCGACCTTGGCGCGCAGCGACACCTCGTCGGGTGTCAGTTTGATGGTTATCGGAACCGCAACGGCGGTCGGCGCGTTGACCTCAAACCCGACCCGGATCATGCGCAGTTTCGCAATCTCCGCGTCAACCACCGCTACGTCCGCAGCGGTCGGGATCCCGTTCGGGCGATCCGCGAACAGAAACCAGACTCCGATCGTCGTCGGCCCGTTCACGAAGGATTTCGCCCACGCCGCGGTGACCCCGGGGACCGCCCGGGCAAATGCGGCATAGTCAGTTTCCGCGCCGCCTTGCGGCGGCCGGCGTTTGTGTTCCAGGACCCGGGCGCGCAAGCTGTCGACCGTTTCCTTATCGGCGCCGCCGCCGAGGCCGTCCGGGCCGACATCGGCCGTCGCGGCGAGGCCTGGCGATAAGGCCGGGTCGGCAAGTGTCAGTTTGACCGCCGCGGCCAAGTTGGCCGCCGCGCCCCGCTCCAAGGACTCGACTGTAAACGAAAGGGCGCCATCGCCGGCCGCGACCGCTTCGGCCGTCGTTCTGTAAACCAGATTGCCCGACAGGTACTGAATGCCAGCGGGATAGACCGTGGCTGGCGTTCCCGTTGTCGTTACGGTTCCGCCTGCCTTCGACGCCCGATTGCGCCTTATGCCGCGTTCATAGGCGTGTCGGCCTTCCAGGTGCAATTCATCGGCCGTCGACGCAAACATCTGCCGGTAAAGCGCATCAAGGCGCAGGTAGACCGGATGCAGGACCAGCGCCAGGACCTTGGCATGCACATAGTGCGTGTTCGGCCAGATGATCGCCTCAACCAGGCCAAGCGCCGATGCATAGGCCGCGCGGGCCTTTGCCGACAATTCGTCAATCGAGGGGACGGGCAACGCCATTCAATTGATCCCACAAAATCGCAAAGGATTGCTGATGGAGTTCGCGGCCATCACGCCCGAACAAGGTCACGGTGAATTCAAAACGGTTCTGGTCCATCAGGACCGTGGAAGAAAAGTCGATCCAGGCAACAGCCCCCTGATCGATCAGAGTCTGCAGGGCCTCCCGACAGGCATATTCGGCAAACCGCGGCGTTTTTGTTTCGTCCAATGTCGCTCGCCGCAATTGCCATAAGCGCGATCCGAGCGGACCTTCTCCCCTGCCCTCGTCCAGGTCGAAGGCATCGCCGGCCCATCCCCGCTGCTCATCACCGTCGCGCAAAGCTTCCGGTTCGACGGCCCGATCGGTCTGGAGGCAAATCAGGACAGCGGTCGCCAATTGTTGCCGCGATTGCAATCCGAACGGATTGCCCGGCTCGGTGGCGCCGACGCGGCGAAAGTCGCCGCAACGGCCGTCCCAGACAATGTCCGGTACGAGCGGCGGCGTCTCCGCCACCTCGATGGGTATGATCCGGATGGACATCGGATTTAGGCAATTCTCGCGTAAACGTTCAGCGACGGCCCGGACTGGGTCTGAACCTTGGCGAACGTATGGTCGTCCGGGTTCCCGCCCAGGTAGACCTTCTTGTCCGCGCCGACTTCGATGAACGCATCATTGTCGGTCACGGTGATTTTCAGACTGCCCTGGCGCATCTCTACTGTCTGATCCTTGACGTCGATCGTCATGCCTTCGTCGATGACCTTCAGGATATGCCCATTATGGTCATAGATTGCGGCATTGCCGGTTTGCAGGTTCGGCCGCATCGCCGGATTTTCGCCGCCAAGGATGACGCGCTGCGCCGATCGGCCGCCGAAGGCCACCTGGAAGCCAAGCGATCCCGCTGGAAGGCGGGAGGCGAACCCGTGTTGCTGGCTCGACAAGACCTTCGTCGGCACTTCGCCGGCCCGACCGGCCCCGTTCAGCAATTGCTGTCCCGCTTCCTCGATATCGCCGGTCACCTCGAACCGGCCAAACTGAAAATCAAACCGGCTCAAGCGCGCCTCCTGTCGATGCGGGTTTCGCAGCAACCTTCGCCTTTGGCTTGTCGACCTTGAAGCTGTCGCCTTCACCCTTCGGATCCTCGCCGTTCATCGCCCTCGGGTCGACCAGGTCCAGACGGGCCCGCGTCCCGCCGTCGTTCTGGCTGAACGTACCGCCCTTGATCAGCATGTCCTGGTCAAGAAAGATCAGGGGATCCTTCAGGTGAACCAGATAGTTCGACATCCAGAATTCGCCGGCGCGGTCGCGCCATCCCGGGACTTCACACGATGCGGACTTCGAGCGGCCTTCGCGCCGGGTCAGTTCCTGTTCGGCCCTGCCTTTCAAGGCGTCCATCGTCGGCTCGCCTTCGAACAGGATCACTTTCGGACGCCGGCGGCCAAGGGCCGGATTGGCGACTTCGGCTTCCGGGCGCAACGCGCCGTCACCGGATCCTGTCGAGGCCTGGCCGCGAACGATGATCGGATCGTGGCGATAGCGACCGGTCAATTGCGCATCCGCCGACAGGAGGTTGACGCCCAGCTCGAGCCCGCCGGCGTGACGGCCGGCCGGTCCCTTCGCCATATTGATCGCGCCGGTTTCATCGTCGTAAAGCAGAATGCCCCGTGACCGCGCCAATTCCTCGATTTCGCGAAACGCCGATCGACCTGGCACAACCCTGTGCAAGGGCACATCGAACAATTGTCCGGACGATTTCCATTCGACGCCGGCGCTTTCAATGGCCCGAGCCACCTCCGCCAAATCCTTGTCGCGAACTTCTCCGGAAGGATGCACGATGGACGATTCCGTCGTATCGACAGGCTTCGAAACGAACGTGATCGACGCTGACCAGATGACGCCGCCATCGGAGTCCTGATGCCCCGGGTTCGCATCCCGCACGACGCCCGTCAAAAGCAGGTCGCCGTTGGCGGTAATCGTCGCCGGCATGTCGGGAAACGGAAAATCATCCTCCTCGACCGGCCCTCCCATGGCGATCGTAGCGGTTCTGACGGCCTGCTCCGCGCCAAACGTCATGGAAAAATCCATGAAGTTATGGATCGGCCGGCCATCGACCGTGATTTCGATATGTTCAAGAACGTCGGACATGATCACGCTGCGAGCCCCTCCAGGCGGATCGGCAGGAACAAGGGCGTCAATACCCGGTTGCGATCGACCAGCTCGCGGGCCCGCTGAGGATCGACATAGAGACGGTGCGCCAGATGCGTCGATGAATACGAGTGCGCGGTCTCGACCGTCACCAACGGCATACGGTTGGCGGCGGTCTCCGACAGATGCGAGGACGCCGCACCGACGACTTCGGACAACCAGTCAAACACATCGGCGCCGAGGTGCACGCCAGCAACGTTCTGCACGGCTCCCGCCGCGACCAGGAATTCAGATCGCGCACCAAGAGCATCCTGGCGCGCGGCAAAGGTCTTTCGTACAATCGACAACGCCAGGCCATAGACAAATGCGCAATCGGTCATCGCGGCGACCCTGTCGTCTTCAGATTTCGCCCCGGCCAATGCGTCCAGGAAGGCAATCGCCTGCAGGTTAGGATCGTTCTCGCGCCCGACAAACCGGCAAAGGTCCAAAACAGCGGGCCCGAACGCATTCGGCGCGTCGGCGGCCGTCGCGACCGCGTCGTCGAAGCCATCCAAAAGATCGTTCAAATCGGCGTCCAGATCGTCGGCAACCGGAACGGCCAGGATCGCCCCGCGGACCCGCTCCGCTTCCTGCGCGATCGACAGCGCAATGGCTTCATCAAAAAACGCCATCAGAAGGTCGCTCCAAGGGCGGCTCGCCCCGCGGTCGCCAGATGTGAAAGCCGCGGCACGATCGCGCCGGCAGCGAACGGAACGGACGAAAGACCGGCCGTCACGAATTCCAGATCGAAGGCGATATAGCCGTTACGATCCTTCTCGCGAACGCGGCGGAAATGTTCACAGCGATAAAGACCCTGAATGCCAAGAGGCAAGGTCAGGAGCCCCGGGCCCGACGATCCCAATATCGCGGCAAACCCCACGCTCGCCCCGTCGACGAAATCGCTGGCAAGATAGGCCGTCACGAAGGCCCGCTTCGCCCGTCCGCCGAAATCCTCTGTGATCGGGTCGTCGCGATAAGCCACTTCGGCAACCGAGACACGCCGCCCGCCCTCGAATTCGTCGACATCGACTTCGAACGGAAATCCCTTGAAGGTCGCAGGCCAGAATGCCCTGGTCCAGTCCCGCGCCATCTAACCGTCCCCTTCGTCAATGTTCGGCATGCCGCGGCCGATATTTGCGTTGGCACTGATCGACACGTTCGCACGGATCGGTTTGCTCATGATCGCTTCGATCTTTGCACGGGTTTCCTCGGCCTTCATGATCGCTCGCGCCGCCTGTTGCTCGAAACCGTCTACGAAGCCGCCCATGGCCTTGTTGCCCGCCGCCGAAAGGTCGATATCGGCGGCGCGTTCAATGTCGCCGAAGGCCTTTTCCGCTTCACGAACCGCGCCGTCATCCACCGACACCGGTTTCAAGAATTCAAAATCGGCGCGGGGCGCCGGGAGATCCGGCGCGGCCTGCGACCCCGTCGGCTGACGGCGACCACTGCCGATAAACACCCCGTCGCCCGGCTTGCTGCGCGGCAGGCCGATGGTCATGCGATCACCGGGTTTCGACCGCGGCGCCGCGATTTCGGATTTCAGGGCCGGGTCGTCGGGGAACGTCGATCCGGCCTGTTGAATAACGGGTGGCAGGAAATCGAATCGGGTACCGTCGACGCCCTGGCTTTCGATCCGCGCAAGTGCATCGTTGAAAGCCGCCAGTTCGTGCCTCAACAATTGCACACCCGATTGTTCCATGGCGGACGCGCTGTCACCGCGAGCCAGGATCGACCCGATTTCAGCGTTAAGCTTGTCACGCTCCGCGGTGATGATCTTCTTGTGTCGATCGGTGATCCCGAATGTCGTGCCGCCTTCGCGCAGGGCTTCGGCAATAATCGGATCGTCACGGATCGTCGTGTACGTGTCCGGATCCAGCGCCTTGTTCAGCGTGTCGAACGCCGGAACAAGGATCTTGGCGGATAGCGCGCCGATCCGGCGCACCGTCTGATCCCAGGAATTCGCCAAGCGATCGAGAGAGGCCTGCGCGTCGTCGGTCAACCGAGACAGGTCCTTGGCGGTTTCGCCGGCGGCGTTGTCCAATTCGCTTTCAAAACCCTTCAGGCGCCCGCGTTCCTGCAGCATGGCGTTGACCGCACGCCGCATTTCCTTATCCGGGATCAGTTGCGGCAGTTTCGACAGATCGCCTTTGGTCGCCTCTTTCGCCAAATCAAGAAATACCTCGATCAGATCCTTGCCCTCGCGTCGCGCCTTCGCCAACGATGACCGAACGTCGATCCCGAATTTTTTGAACTTGTTCTGGACCGTGTCGACTTCCATTTTCTGGAACAGGTCGCCGAGCGCTGTCGCAGCCTGGCCGGCATCGCCGGTCTGCAAGCGAACCGTCTGCATCATCGCGACCAGACGGATTAGACCTTCCTCGCCCTTCATGCCGAGATTGGCGAATTGCGGAACCAGGCCCGGCAGATGCTGAGCCATGTCCTTCAATTCGAATTTGCCCAGCTTGCCGCCCTTGATCATGATGTCGAAGGCAAGCTGGGCCTGGTCCGCCGCAAAGCCCAGATTGTCGCCGACGGCAATGATCGTGGTGGCCAGGTCCGCCGCCCGGGAATCGGAGGCCTGCGCGGCAACGCTCGTTGCCTCAAGCAGTTTCAAAGCTTCCTCGACCGTCTTGCCAGCCTCAAGCAGGGACGCAAAGCCTTCCTTGACGTTGGCGATCGGCAACGCCGCGACGTCGGCCACCTCCTCGATCCGCTTTTTGACGACACCGATCTGATCGTCGGTTGCCTCGCCCGTAATCACCAGACGCTGCAATTCCCGCTCAAACGACGCAAATCGTTTGGTCGCGACATTCATTCCGGCCGTAATGGCGGCGGGCGCCAGGAACGTCGTCGCCCGGGCGGCGACACCCATGAACCCGCGGTCAAGCCGTCGAACCGACCGGTTCATGGCGCCGGCCTGACGGTTGAACGCCCCGGCTTGCCGGACCATGCGGTCGAACCGTTTCGACAGGCCTTTAAAGACCGTGCCGGTATCGTCGAACGCTTTGAGACGTAACCTGGCTTCGACTTCGCGCGTGCTCATTCGTGCACCTTCAGGTCAGGAATCGGACTGGGCTTCGGACCAGTCCGCGAAGTCCGCCGCATAGAATTCAATTTCGGCAAAGGTCAGGTCCCGGAGATCTGACGGTCGCCATCCGAATCGCCAGAGGAGTCCGCTTGCGTAGCGTTGGAAATTCGGGCTTCTGTAAAAAAATCGAGGATCGTATCCTCAATCAAAAGCGTGTCCGCAAGGTCAGCGATCTGGACATGGTCGGAGCGTTCAAACAGTCGATCAACATAGGCGTTGATGCATTCGGTCGAGACCTGCAGAACGCGATTCCCGTCCCCATAAACCCATTGTTGCGGCTTGCCCTCGGCAACGTAGTCAGGAAATCGCGGCGCGCGATACCGCAACGTGCTGAACTTACCGTCGCCGAACGGATAGGATTTCGACAACGTCAGTGTGAGCGGGTAATCCGTCGACATGCTCTACGCCTTCCGGAACTGGCGACCGACGAAGGCCAGGCCCGACACCTCGCCATTGTTCCGGTTGACCCGCGGCTTGCCCTCGAAATGACCGCCGGTCATCGTATAGACCGTCCCGGTATAGTCTTCGGTCATCGTGCAATCGATTTCCGTCGCCCGCAGGATTGCATCCCAATCGACCGCCGCGCCATCCTCGAACGTGCATTCAAGCCGATAGGGCATGAGACCCACGACCTTCGCCAGCGAGCCGTTCTGATTGACGACGGTCGTGTTTTCCGTATTGGTCGGATCAATCGTCGTTTCCCCGCGCATTGTAAGCGGGTTACCGCCGGCATAACGGAACCGAAATTCACCGCCGAATTCTGACATGGCCTAGTCTCCTGATCTGGTTCGAAACGTTTGTGCCGGCCGTCAGGCCAGGCCGTTCGCTTCGGTGAATTGGGAATGCAGCCGGGCATTGCCGGCCATGACGTCAAGTGCATTGACCCGATCGAGATCTGCCATGATATCGACCCGATTGTGATTTTCCGGGTTGCGCTGAACGATGAACCTGGCGTTTTCCAAGACGCCCGGCATCGTATCGGCAACCCGGTACATGGTCCCCTCGATATCCTTCGGCGTGGAAATCGCGCCGAGATCGGTCGGATTGGAATCGGCAAGCGCCTTCTGGCCATGTTCGCTTGCAAGGAACGACCGGAACCGGCGCAGCGCGTACATCATCTGCCCCATGGACTGGATGTCGCGGAACGTTGAATCCGGCAGGCCCTGCGGGTCGAGCCGGAACATGGTCACAAGCTTGTCGACCGCCACCTGACCGGACGCCGTCACATGCCAGGTCGCGATCCCGGATTTGTTGAACGCGTTACGGGTGGGGTAGTCGGAGTTTTTCGACGGATCCCGCGGCGGCCGCAATCCCTTGACGATCAACCCCGTCTGGTTCCTCGACACATTGCCGAGTGCGCCATCCACGAGCCACGGCACGACCCTGGACAGCAGGCCCGCATCCCAACGCCAGGGCGGTGTCGGCGTTCCGCCTGTACCGTTCGGATAGAAAATACCGGTCTTGTGCCGGTCGTTCTCCCCAAGACCGATCGTCGTCACTTCGGACGTGGTCCCACCGATCGACATGCCAACATGGCCATAGATCTGTTGCAAATAGGACCATTGACCGGAAACGTCATCCATCGCATCGCGATAGCGGCCGCGATTGGTCGCATCTGAAAACGTCCAGGACTGCCAATCAAACGGATTGTCGCCAAGGGCGGCAAGGCCCGCGGAACAATCCGGATCGCCGGCGCCCGCGGTGTCGACGGCCAAGGTCACTTTGCCGGCAAGCACGTTGCCGGTCGGCGGCAGGTAAAAGTCCAGATCATTGAAGATCGCCCCCTTGTGCCGGGCGGTGATCGTGACGACCCCAAGAGCCGCCGCCGCGGTGACCTGCAGGGATGTCCCGGAGAGTTCGTCGTAGTACCCATTGATCGCCGTAGCCAGGGCGGTTGCCACATCCCCAACCGCGTCGCCGTCCGCTACCGTCACCGAAACCGGGTCGCCGCCGATTTCCAGGATGCCGACACCTGCATCCGGCACACTGTCGACGGTCGCCGTCCACACCGCCGCGGTGCCGACATCGTCGATCGCCATGACCCAGATTTCCTGCGCCGGTGCATTTAGCCGGGCAATCCGGAACTTGTCCTCGAGCATCGACCCGACGCCGGCAATCTCCCGCACTTCATTGTGGCTGGATACCGCCGTCGGCGTGTTCAAGGGGATCGTCGCGCCGGTATTCTTGAATCCGACGATCAGTTCCCGCGCCGGCGACTCGAACGTGCCGCCGGACGTCAGCTCAAACGTCAGAAGCGGCGCGACCAGGCCGCTGCCGGGGATGTTTTCAAAGCCTACGCCGCTCATGATTTCGCTCCTTTGGCTGGTTTCCGGGCGCCGGCATCACCAGCGCTGGAATCGTCATTCGTTGAATTGTCCGCTGTATTTGCCGCTGATGCGGCCTCAACGGCGGCTTGTTTGGCTTCGCGCGCCAGCGCGTCTTCCGCCGCTTTCGGGTCCGGGTGCCGCAGGATCGAACCGTCGTTCAGAGCGGCCCGATAGAACGGTTTTTCGACATCGACGACGCGTCCGTGTTCGGATTGCGGAAATAGATGATAGCCACGATCTGGCATCGGCAATGTGTGCTCCAGATTGGCCAACACGCATCGGACAAGTTTCGCCATGGGTCAGGTCTCCGTTGGATCGACACGAGCCTGCAGCTCGCCGTCTTCAGGTGTGGCCGGCGCCGGCTTGCCGACATTGGCGCCGAAACGAATATCGGTGATCGGCGCGCGCGTAATTTCGTCAACCGCGGCCGCAAACTGATCGAGATATGTCCGCCCGTCCGAACCTTCCGGCAGCATCTGGCGAACCTCCTCAACTTTGCCCGGGATCCCGCCGGCATCGTCTCTCAGGCGATCGTCGCACTCACAGGTGATGATCATTTCATGTTGCGCGATCGCCAGTTGCAGCCCGGGATCGAAAAAGCCGCGCGTCACGATCTTTGGAACTTTCTTCGCCAGATGCCGAAACGCCGCGCCCTGTTCGCCGACAAGCAACAGATGGCGGATCTGCCACCCCAGAAATTCCAGTTTGGCTTCCGCCTGCGGCGATGAATGCGCCGCCATCACACTGGCCACGCCGTCACCGTTATCCAGGACGGCCATCGTCAGGATCACATGCAGATCGATAATCCAATCCGCCGCGGCGGATCCTTGCGACCGCCCCCGCTCCGATCCGTCGCGCTGCGGCGAATAAATCGAAACCGTCGGCAACTCCTCGCCCTCATCGCCCAGATCGTCCGCAAAGGCGCCGCGGTCAACGAAGACGCGCGCCTGTGCGATTGTCGGGAAGCCATTGCCGGCCAGATAAGCCGAATAGGGCGCCAGGGCTTCGCGGGCGGCATGGCGCAGTACGGTTGCAGCGATGGTTGTCATTTCGCTCGGTTCAACGTCAGCGCCACATGTCCCCTGCCGTCCGGCATGGTCGTGGCGACCGTGAATTTTTCACCGGTCTTGGTCCGGGTAATCCGATCGCCGTTTCTCAGCGCATGCGGCCATGCGGCGGAGAAGGCCGTGATCAAGAATTTGCCGGAGGACCGCTTTTGCTCGGTGTCGGGACGAACAGCCCGTCCCCCTCCGGAGGCCGACAATTCAGGGTCAGCATCGAACTGCCCCTTGAATGCAAATGCGCTACGGGCCGGGTCGGGTTCGGGATTTCCGTGCGCTGCATGGATCATCGGCGTGGCCACGAATTCATCATGGCCGAAAACGTCCGCGGCTTCCGCCGCCGCGGACGCGATTTCGTTGAAGAAGGTCATGGAAGACTAGTTCGAAGTCTTAAGTTCGACCAGGCACTCGGGTTGCTTGCACACAGCCAACCGGTTCGATTGTGACTTCAACTCGTAACCCTCGCCGTGGTCGAGCTCCTTCACTGAAATATAGACCGTGTCCTGGTCCGGCTCCTCATTGATCATGTCAATGTGGTGCACGGGGGCCTCGAACGTACGCATCATCGACTGTGTGCCGGACGGATAGGCATGCCCGGTATTCTCGGCAACGTTCGCCTCGGTCGTGATGTTTCCGCTGGAATCTTTCACCGGCAAGCCGCCCTTGTACTCCCGAAAACGGACGTCGCCAAAATCAAACACGCGGCCCCAGGAACCGCCTAGCATTTGGCGATTCAACTCGCGATGCTCACTCGAGTTTTGAGCCTGCAACCAGAATTTTTCGACCTTCGCATGGGCAATCAGCTTGTTGAAAAACTTAGAATCGACAATCGACTCGACGCCGTTAGTTGTCTCTCCTTGCAGTTTGGTCATCGCATGGTCGATGGTTTCTTCGCACTTCTCGCGCACATCCGTACTTGCTGTGCCAAGCTTGAAATCCACCGACTTCTTCGTAATGTCGAAGGCGTCGAAAAGGTCGTAGAGTTCAGTCCCTTCACCGTCCTTGATCACCCCTTTCAACATTCCGATCCGAATGTATTCCAGCGTAATCGAGTGGTTTCTCCGAATCTCCATCAACTTACGTGCAAGCTCCCGGTCGATCGAGCGCGGCGTAACTGTACCGTTGACCACTTCCAGGAGCCCGTCCGCATCGTCGACGCGGATCGACTCCAGGTGCGGGAAATGCGGAATTTCAAGAATGATGTATCCCTCGGACTTACCTGGGCCCACGGTGCCCGGAGCGCCGCGTTCTCGTGCGGCGAGCACATAGAGTTTGCCATCTTTCAACTCTATCCGAACATAGCGCGTGGTTCTTGGCTCAATCGGCGCCAAGCCGAGTGCGTTGATCATACCGTAGGTGTTCGGGAGACGGTTCACTTCCTGAGTGAGGTCGACATTTGTGTAGGAAAAATCGAATTCAGGCATCTTACAGCCCTTTCATGGTCGCAAGGCGCGGACAACCGCACTGTTAAAGGATGGGTGGATTGGCTGGCCGAAGATCGCGAGCCCAAGCAAGTGCCGCGAGTGGCACGGCAACTTGCTTGGAACCTGTGGCCATGAGTGATAAAGGCCTCAGCGCACCAGAATGTTGCGCGCCTCGAGCTTGGCGAGAGCCGTTGCTTTCTGCGCCAGCGTGATACCCGACGGCCAGACGATTTCGCCCTGGAAAAGAAGCGCCGGGCCGCGGAGCAGACCAAGGCCGCCGGCTGCATCGGCGCCATCAGAAGCAACAATGTCCTTGAGCGCGATACCCCAGATCACTTCGGTACCGTCCGTCGCGCCCGGGGCCCAGGCGACCGCCTTTCCAACAATGCCCGAAAGTGAAACGGTGAACTTGTCACCGAGAGCAAAGTCGATCGCGCCGTCAGCGATAGTAAACTGGATATGCGTACCTGCATACGCCACGCCCACCGTTGCGTTTGCGAGCACAGAACCATCCGGCGCGGATACAGAAAACAGCCCGCCATCGGTCGGGACAACCGCCGACACCGTCACACGAAATATATCACCGGCAACAAAATCAGCGGCGCCGTCCGCGATCGTAAATTTAATCACATTGTCGAACAGCGTACCGACGACGCCTGTTCCGACAAGGGTTCCGTCCGGGTCCTCAACCTGAAACGTTCCGAGGTTCGACACGGGTTCAATGAATGTTACCGTATAGACCCCCGCTTTGACGCCTTCGGCTGTCTTCGTCATGTGCATTGTTCCAGCACCGTTTCCGGTATTGCCAGCATCAGCCGCAATCACGCCGTCGAAGTCGCCCCCGATACATTCAACGATGTAGTTGCCTTCCTGGGCGATTGCGCCAATCGGCGTGGTCACATCCATGAACAAAGTGCCATCGCCGGTATTGCCTGCATCGGCCGCCACGGCGGCTGCGCCGGCAGTGACGCTTTGGGCCAGCAATTCTCCCATTTTCACCACACGCTCCGCCCCTGAACCCGCGAGCAGCGTGAAACCAGAACGACAAAATTCGGCATTAAGTTCATACTTCAAAAGATCCGACGGCCGTTTCGGCGCCGTGCCCTTATAAATCTGCATGGTCATGGTGGATTCCTTTCTAGTGACCTGTCAGTCGTCGACGCAAAGCCGCGGACGCAGAAGCGCGCGAACAATCAACGTTGTTTTAGCCGTTCGGACTGCGCTGAAATCAAACGAGAAAGTCCGGAAGTTGGCTTGTCGCCACCCGCCGTCGCCTCACCAACGGGATCGCGGTCAGACGCTCGATCTTCAAGCGAAGCCGAAGGGGCTTCCGGCTTCTCCGGAGCCGCAGTAACATTCGCCGAGACGAACCCGATCACATCCTCGGCGCTCATTTGCGGCGATTTGGCAGCAAGTTCCATTGCAGCCGACATCTTTTTGGCGTTACCTGCGACACCTTCCGCGCCGACGATTGCGGCGAGCCGTTGCCGTTCAGAGTCGGCACCCGCCTTCTCTCCTTCAGCCCGAGCCGCGGAGACCGCCGTTTCGTGATCAGCCCTTGGAATGCCCGCATTCTGTTCGACGACGGGTGCGTCGGTGGATTCGCTCATGGATGATCTCCGATTTTGCGAGTTGAGGGTGCCCCTACCGGGGGCAGTGGAAAGTTCCGAAATAAGACCTTCAAAGCTTCCAAGGCGGTCAGCCATACCGGCTGCAACTGCCTTCGCGCCGGGGAGCATATCCCCCTGGCCAAACTTCTCATCGACTGTCGTCTCGGAGACGCCACGATTGCGCGCAACAGCGGACACAAAGATGTCGCCAAGATCGTCCACGACGCGTTGAATCCGTGCGCGTCCGTCTTCGGAATCCATATTCGGTCTCTTGCCCGGTGCGCGCCTGGAAATAAATTCCACTCGCCGGACACCACGGCTTTCGTCCCTGGCAGTCGTATCTGTCACTTCAAGCGCGACGCCGATCGAGCCCAGCAATGCGGTCGTATCGATCACAATTTCGGATGCCGCCGATGCAATCCAATAGGCACCAGACGCCCCCGTGCCGCCGATGTATGCGATGATCGGTTTTCGAGACCGTGCGGCGAATATTGCGTCCGCTAGTTCCGACACCCCATTAACTTCCCCGCCAGGGCTGTCGATATTCAAAATGATCGACTTGAACGACGGATCGTCGAGGGCCTTTTGGAGGTCGCGGCGCACCATGTCATAAGATGTGGCGCCACTTATATCTGTGAAGATGTTTGCCCGCCGAAACATCGGCCCGATAACCGGTATGATTGCTGTTTCCCCCCTGACGGTCAGCCGCTCGGCGGACGGAACGAAACGAGCTCGATATGCCTCCAAAGTTTCCGGTGAAACATCGTTTTCCCGCGCTGCAATCGTGAACAGTTCTTCAACTCTCTCCGGCAGCATCAACCATGGCGCTGACCGCGCGGCTTCCAAAACTCTCGTCATGGATATCACCCGAAGGTTATCGCACGCCTAGACGGACGTCCTGTCGTCTTGCGCGCGCATTCCAGTTTGAGGATCCTGATCCGCTGTTGCAGCGCCATCCGATCCGTTTGAGCGAATTCTTTGCGAACCGAAGAAACTTGGGTCCGCATCTCAATTTCGGACGTCCGCTCACCAGCAAGAAGGCGGTCGAGTGCCTCCTGAAGTTTTGGCCAAACAGCGCACGGGTCGCTCATATCGATACCGGTAAAGATTGACGTCATGCCGAGCCGCGCTCCTCGTCGTCATCCTCTTCCCGTTCAGCCCCGATAGTATTGCCCATCGTACTAGTCGACGGTTCATCCAAGCCTCTGGAAGTACGGCTCTCCCGTTCCCGGGAAAGCTGTTCGTGAACATCCTCGATGTCATCACCACGGTCGGCCGCGATCCGCTGCTGTGTCTTCACACCAAGGCGGTAGTAAATTTCATCGGCCTTGGCCGCCTTTATCTCGTCGGCAACAGGTTTCGGCGGTCCGCGCCATTCCGCGCGGGTCGCTGCGGCGCGATTACGCACGAAGCCGTCGATCCCTCCCGGAAACGATGTGAAGCCGCGGTCGATATCCTCTTCCAACCAGGCATCGTAGTCAGTCTGACGAAAGGGCACTGCAATATGTTGTCTGCGATAGAGTGTGATGGGCCAATTCTTGGCGATACCGTTCTGCAACGATGAATATGACGACCCGCGATAGTCCCCAGTCAAATCTTCAAAAAGGCAACCGAAACAACGCGCCACTTCGCGCAGGAGAAAATTGGCATGGGGCTCATAATTCGAGTTGGGATGTTTCGAACCCTGCAAATTCAGCCGCTCGCCAGCCATAAGGTGAGGGATTTTGCCATAGCTCCCCAGCCGGATGTCCACTTTCTTGTGCCACTTGGCCGTCTCCGCCATATAGTCCATGAACGGAGCCGAGGTGTCGTCCCCGCCAAGCGCCGCGAGCACTTCTTCAGTGGGATAGTCACTCTCTACAGTCGCTGCGAAGATTGCATGCAACAGCGCGGCATGCAGGGTCGAACCGGACAGCCGGTCGAAGTTTCGTAACGTGTTTAGCACCGGAGCGAATAATGTGATTCCACGATACTGTCCCGCCATGCCGTCGAAGACAAGATTGATGATCGTCCGGCCAAAACGATCGCGAGCCCGGAATTCCACGTCCCTCTTGATGCCGTGGCTGTCCGGCAACCGCAGTTTATAGGATTTCGGTGCACCATTGCCATCGAGCCTAACCCCCTGATGGAGCCGCTCATGCGGGTTTGTTTCTCGGCTCAGCCAGTGCGACGGCAAAAGCCTGACGCGTGTCGCTGTCTCTATACCCGGACGATTGATCATCACGATCTGAGTTAGCCCTTCGCCCGTGGCGAACCACTGTCTGAGATGTGCCGCCTCCATCTGACCTGCTGTGTATCGACCGCCCGCGTCGACCGCCCATTTGTTGCGGCATCGCGCTTCATAGCGCCTCTCCACACGACGGGCCCAGACTGAGGCTTCACTTGCGGTCCAGCCAAGTGCCTCGTAATCCGGCTGTGCATTAAGCTTCAATCCGGAACCGATGATCGTGGAAATTGCCGCATCCACGCCACCGGCGATCCATCCATTGTTCTGCAGCACCTCGATGGTTCGAGCCGCAGCCGGCGTCCAGGCCCGCCTTACGTCTTCGGAAATATCGCGCAGCGGCGGACCGCCAATCAGGAGGTCGCTTTTCTCCTCGATCGGCCCGCGCATATAACCTGCACGCGGAACCATCGACTGAACCGGCGGCAGAGACCGCGGCCGGGATATGTTTGCAATTGTTGACATGGCGTCAGGAATTCAAGCTCGCTGCAATCTCGGAGAGAGTCGGTCGTTTCCGCGCTTGCGCCGAAGTTTCAGGTTCGGCGGCGATCTGCTCGACCACACCGGACAAGAGGTCTACCTGTGGGGTCGAAAACCTCGCTCTTAGGCGGGCCCAGCCGTCAGCCGTAAGTCGAGATAGGCCGAGATGTTCCGCCATCGCCATCGCGTAAATTCGGGTATCAAGGAAGTGGTTATCACGCCGAATTTTTCGCCATTCTTCGACCAACCGGCCCCGCTTGATCTCGGTGTGGAAGTATTCCGCGGTCACCATCTTGAAGTAATCCTCGCCATGCCAGCGAGCGAAATGACAGTATCCCGGCGGATCCTCCGGTTCTCCCGCTGCGACACCGACCTTGTGCAGATTACCGTAGAGTTCGCCTTTCAGGGACCAGGTCCCCACTGGCCAAGTCTGCGCACCCTTAAACTTCTGTCGCTTACCCCTCCGGTTCACTGACCGCTTCTGCGGCAGTGAGATCGCCGGAACGCCGCGCCCAGGCATGCCCTTGACCGCGTACGTGTTCGGACGCCGGCGACACCATTCCAGCACCTGTGTTGTCCGGTTGCCGTCGCCAGCGTCGACCGCCAGTGCCTCGATCCGTCGGTCACCGTTTCCGAAGGCATCCGGGAACGACTGGCGATAGAGCTCATCCAGTCGCAACCAAGCACCGGCATTCGGGTCGTCAGTTGAACCGTCTATGATTTCCACGTGCACCGACCACGATTGCCGATCCTCCGCAAAAGCAACGAGTTCGACATAGATTTCATTGTGCCCAACATCAGCGCCACCGACAAAGATCAGGCCCTCGGCAGGGATCCGCCCCTCCGGATAGTCCTCACGCCGCTCCATCAGCCGCTGATGGTCGGGAGCGTTACCGCGCATCGCATATGGCAACGCAAGCACTAGATTCGAAAAATCCTTCTCGCCAGCCTCGCCTTTACCTTCCGATGCCAGGAAATCTTCAGCAATTGCCTCATAAGACATCATCAGCGACATGAATGCATCAATATGAAACCCAGGATGCAGATCCGGGCCGCTTTCAGTCGCAACATACCGTCCGACTCGCACCATCGACACACGTTCCGTTTCACTGATCCGATGGCCATTCGGACACACCTGGCAGCTCCTGTGCGGATGGTCGCGATCAATTTCGAAACTCGACCGGGTCTGCACGAACTCCTCGTCACAATGCGGGCAACGCACCATCCAAACGCGCTGATCCGAGCGGATGTAACTGCGATCGATCCGACAATGCCCCGGCCCTTCACCAAGTTCGTCTCCACTGTCATATTCAGGTGTCGACAATCGGAAAATCTTGTAGGATTTCTGCCGGCGAAATGCAGTAAATCGCCCAAAGAACAGAGTTTCAGGATCCGCACCGTTCGGTAGCATCTGCCATTTCGAAAGTTCGTCCTGGACTCCGTAGCGTGCGGTTTTGGCCGACAGATCCATAACCGTGTTTGCGTTGGCAAGAATCAACACTCCACCCGGAAACTTTTTCTTGTGCGTCGACGATCCGCCTGATGCCCGGGTCGTCACCGGCAGAATAACTCTTTTGCCAGTTGCCTTCTGCCATTCGTCAATCATCGGCTGCAGTTTTTCGCCTGACATCTCCGCAAGTGCGTCCACACCGGGCACTCCGTACAGGATATTGTCTGGGGCGTGTTCCGCGAGATAGAGACACCAGGCCAACGCCAGGATTGATACCCCCGATTGCTGGCATTTCCGCGCAGTGATGAAATTCGCGGGATGACTCAGGTCAAGACATTCTGCGATCGCCGGTAAGTACGGCGCGTCCTCAATCGACCAGAATTCGCCTTTTTTCGGTCCGTCGACCAGAACGATGTTTTTTTGAAGCCAGTCGACAAAACGAGGCCGCGGCCTTGGGCGGATCCCCTCCGACAATGTTGCTCCGACCAGGCGCAACGCTCCGACGTGCGTATTCATGCGTCGACGTCCTCGATAAGAGAATCCGTTTCCGGAGCGGCGTCAGCAATTGTCGCCAGTATGTCTGCGATATCGGTATTCATGTTTTTCGCAGATTCCCTCAGCAGCACCCGGAGCCCATGGGCACCCTCCTTCGAAACCGCAAGGGCGCCTTCATCGGCTACGTTCGCGATCCGATCGACGCGCGCTTGAATTTCACTGGCGCACCGCTCAAGAGCAATCACCAGCATGTCCTTGCGAACGAGGTTACCGAGTTGCTCCTGCCGTTCCAGCTTCAACCGGTCGACCTTCAGCCACTCCGATTGACGCCGCGCCTCATCGAAGGAATCCGATGCAGCCGCCGGCTGCTTCCGCTGGGTTTTGGCTGGATTGACATACTGTCCACGGTGATGTTCGAAATGTGCCAACGAGATTGTTTTGACACGGCCACGGGTATCCCGTTCAACCGGAAGATCCGGCATGGCCTTAACCGCTTTCGATATCGCCTGGACGGACACCCCTTCGCGTTCAGCGATCTCCTTCAGCGTCACCATCACGTGAGGTTCGTCTGTCAACCGCTAGGCCTCTTTCTGTAAACCCTGTCAACCCAATCTCAGAGTTTGATTTACTGCACAAATCTCGGGGTCCCCCGGCCCCGCGCGGCCCAATGGGGCCGGTACGGTCCCTACGGTGTTGCAGAGATGCAACACAGCGTCGGAACGGCCGAAAACCGCAGAAAACCGCGTCATTTCGGCAACAGGCGTAGGGTTTCGTGCAAAAGGCGTGGCGCCAGGTGGATGTTTCCGACTTCAGCCAGGACGTCGGCGAAAACATCCGGATGATTTCCGATATCGCTTGCCGGGTTCGGGCCGAACAGCTCCTGGATCGGCGTGCGGCGCGACGTCTTGCGCTTGAACGCGCCCTCGTGGCCGCTGGCCATGGTGGCTATGAAGCCGCCGGCGATCGTTCCGCGCCCTCGAACCGACACACCCTTGGTGTTTTGCCTCGCGCCCATCTTGATCAGCGGAACCCAGCCCGACCGGACAACGTGTTCCAGCGTGTCGGACCCGGTGTTGAGCATGGTGTAGACTTCGCGGATGTGCTTCTGGGCAAGTTTGATCCGCTGTGACGACCGCTTGACGACGCGGGTGCGGACCATGGAGTTCATGCGGCGCATGGTGCGGCCGAAGGCCTTGGCCCGCATTTCCATCGGCAGACGCGCGAAGGCGCGCCCCAGCCGGTCATACTCGGCAGCGTCTACGTGAAGCATTGATGTCTCGGAATATCCCCGGTCAAAACAGTCAGATCTGACTGGTTTGAATCAAAACGCCCGCCGGGGTTAGCCGTCGGGCGCACTGGTTGAGATTGACGATTTGAATACACCCCCTCTAATACACTGTCAACAGCAAATAGAAGGCCATAGAAACGCATCCCGAAATTTTATCTTTTTTTGTGTTCTTCGTTGAGTTCGACGTCTGACGGCATTTTCTCGGCCACACGGCGCAATGTAGAGCGCAAGGTCCGGCCGCATAGCTGTTTGGTGGCCGCGCGCGCGGTTCCGCGCTCGATCGCGTCCGGATCGTCTTCCAGGATGATCGCGGCCGATCCGACGGTCTGGAAATGGACGGCGACGCGAATCAGGATGATGAACGCTTCCTCGCCAACCAGTTCGGCTATCTCGCCAAGCATGGCGCCGGCCTCGGCATGGGCGTCCATCGAACTGACGATGATCCAGTCCCGATCAGCACGGCAGGACGTGTCGACCCGTTCGCCAAGCAAGGGCGAGGCGTTCGATCCGACATGGCTTGCCGCCGACGCCAGGGCGCGGATCCACCCGGCCGCCCGCACCTGGTCCTTGTTGAGGACCGTCCGCTTGCCGGATTTCTGCATGGCCAATTGCGTGATCGGGTCGACGCCCGACCGGCCCGCCATTCCGGATGCCGGACAGGCCGCCGCCATAAGGCCGATCGCGCGCGACCGCCTATGATCGGCAAGGACCTTCCGCCGGGTGAAGTCATCACCGCCCGTTTCCGGGCTTTGATAGATGCTCTGATATGCCATGTTTCCCATTTCCGCCTGCTAGAACCGCCGATGTCCAACCTGTCCAACCTTGTCCAACCTTGAAAATCAAAGGTAGGACACATATTCCTCAACGCTTTCAAACGCTTGCAACCAAAGTCCAACCTGTCCGACCTTTCAGCGCCAAAACGAACAGGGCTGGAGGGGTCAATCGCCTTTCGCGCCCGCGTGCGCACGGACCACCCGAAAAAGGTTGGACAGGTTGGACAGGTAGGCCAAACCTTTGAAACCAAACGCTTTAATCCCGTCCAACCTCTTATCACCTGTCCAACCTAGGTAGGACAAAACGTCAAAAATCCGCGTCCTCCCCTTCTTCCTTGAGCCATGGTTCGTCGTCGTCTGGCCAATCGACCGGTTGTCCCAATGCCGCTTCAAACGCGTCCCTGCAGGCTTGCAGCGACGGGAAACCGTAAAAGCCCTTGCGGGTGTTGGTTTCGGTATCGATGCGCTTCAGATTGGTTCTGACGGCGGGTATCAGTCGTTTCAGCCCTATCCCGAACGCGGTCTGATCCTGCCGGCGCTTGATGCCGATACGGTCGGATTCATCCAGATACTGATTGAAAAGGGCTTCCTTCTTTATCTCGCCATCGGGTGGCCAGCCGCTGATCTTGCTGGACAGATACCCTTCATAAAGGCGGAGAAACAAAAACGACTCGATCGGATTGAATGACCGGATCTTCTGCTCCAAGAGACTTTTGGTCTTCGGCGCCAGGCGCAGATTTACCTTCGACAAATCGAAGGCGAGCAGATCGGCAAGCAGGGCTTCACGCCCGCCATTGTTCAATTCCTCATACATTTCATCGAAATACTCGAAGCTCTCGACCGCGTTCGGCGCGATATCGAGGACGCAATAACGACGTTCGTCTTTGCCGGCTGGAACAACCCAGTCTTCGTTCGACGTCATCATGATCCGATTGTAAGAGGTCAGGCGAAACGGATCGATGCCCTTGGATTCGATCATCTGGGTTTTTGCGGTGATCAGGCCCTTCAGTTTGCCTTCCGCGACCTTGTCGCCGGCCCAGACTGCTTCCTCCGCCTGAAGCAACAGACAGGACGCCATGTGTGCGTTGAAGTTGCCAGTGACATAGCGCGGCTCATCGACCAGGAAATAGTGTGCCTCGAACAACGACCCCATGACGTCGCCGACGGTGGTCTTGCCGGCGCCCTGCTTGCCGCGGATCACGATCGCGGTGCCCATCTTTTCCCGCGGCCGCTGCACCATCTGGGCGAACCAGGCGAACACCCATTCGAACAACCGTTCATCGCCGCTGCAGAAATTGGTCAGCATGTGGTCGCGAAACACACCGTAAGAGCCGGCGCCGGCGTCCGGCGCAGTGGAATAGCCCTGCCATAGATTGAGGTAACCGGACGTGTTGGCCGCACCATCCGGGTTCGGAAAAAACTCGATCCCGTCATAGGTCCGGCGACCGCGATCCGAAATCCATCGCGTGGCCCAGCTCACGCGCTTGATCTTGCCGTCGGCAGCACGGACTTCCGTCGGCCGGTTGGCCATCCAGGTCCCGAACGCCTGTGTCGTCAGAATGCGGATCCGATCCTCGACCGGCGCATCCGGCTTTTCTCGGATGATGGCGGCCTTGGAACCGATCAAAACCAAGGCCCATTCCTGGTTGAGTTTATCAACGGAGTAGCCGAACGAATTCGGCAAACCTCCCCCTTCGTCCCTGCTCTCTCTGCCGTCAAAATCGTCATCGTCCAGAGGACTTGCCGAGGCGATCGCCGCATTTATCCTGTCGTCATTGGGATTATTCGCCACGCGCGACCTCCTCGATCGGAGCCGCTTCGCGGCACTCTGCCATTGGCCCAGGCTGCGCCGCGGGCGCAGCGGCTTCGGCCGGCGTGCCCAACCGTCGGACGTCGTTGAAATCAACGCCGTCGCCCGGATGCGCCGCCTTTATGATCCGCCCCGGCACCGCCCAGCGGCGCGCGGCGCGGCGGTGCACGCATTCGCAGGTGAACGGGTCGGAATCCCCGTCCATCAACGTGATGACCTCCTCGACTGTTTCCGGGATCGACAAGGCGCGTTCGTCGGAAAAGTCCGGACCAGGTCCGGGCACTTTCGCGATTCGGCCGGCCTTGGTTTTCAGGGTCGGATGCGGGACCGTTTCAGCCGCCTTGCCGCCCAGATGCTGCAGGCTGATCGATGTCCAATAATCCGTCTGCAGGACGGTTTCACGGCGGTACTTCGCCCCCCGCGCCAGCTCTGCCCGCAAAACCGAAATGACGTTTTCAAAGCCTTCCCCGATTACCAGCCGCTTCGGCTGGTTACGCAGAACCAGGCGGATCGCTCCGCAGCGTTTCGATCCCCGGATCTTTTTCGACGGCAGGACTTCGCCACTGTCCGGGCAAACGATATGCAGCTTCTTCCCCGGCCGGTCCGGGTCGATATAGGTGATGTGCACACCTAAAAAATGGCCGGTCGCTCCGGTGATCGGCAACAGCATGGCTGGGCCGGTATGGAGGATGTAGGGTTCGTCTTCGTCCGTTGTTTCGTTCTTGCGTGTGTGCCAGTAGGGCAGTTCCGGCGCGCACCGGATCAGTATTTCAGACGGCAGCGGCCAGACCTCGCGCGCAAACAGGTAGCGTTCAATCGCGGATCGGCGGATTGGTTCCCCACCCCTCCATATGCCATAGGCCTTTTTGCGCTCGCTCTCCCGATACCAATTCTCCTTCTGCTCCGCCCGTTCCCTGGCCGCTTCGGCCTCGCGTCGCCGGCGGTCCAGTTCTTCGGGCGGGATCGGCGCCAGGCCGCCATCGGCCAAGCCCGCTTCGCCGGCCAAGCGCTGGACGGCCTCACGAAAGCTGATTCCCTCGGTCTCACTGACAAACCGGAAAATGTCGCCCGTCGCGCCACACCCGAAGCAATGATAGGACCCGCGCCGGTCGCGGACATGAAAGCTCGGCGTCTTTTCGGCATGGAACGGACAACAGGCCCAATATTCCCGCTTCCCCGGTTTCGATTTCTTCGCGTCCCAGGTCACAAGCCGGCCGGCAATGTCGGATATGTTCAGCTTGTTGCGGATATCGTCGAGAACGTGCGGCGGATAGAGCATCAGGCGACCCTCCGCAAATCGACGACGCGCGGATCGACCGGGTTGATCGGAAACCGCTCGCGCAGCATGGCTTCCGACACGCCATCCGGCTGGTCCAGCTTCGCCAGCCAGCCGATCGCCTGCGCATGGTCGATATCCAACATGTGCGCCATCAGCGATATGGAATCGTCACCGCGGGCATTGCAGATCGGGCACTTCCACCGGTCCTGACCGGTATGGATGGCGAAGGCCTCCCGGGCCCGGCATTTCGGGCAGATGCCGGTTCGAACGACATCGCCCGATACGACCCAATGTTCGCTTTCGGCAACCGCGAGGCAGGTCCTGACCACGGCCGCGGCAATCCAGCTTTCGGTGTCCATATCAAACATTGGCAACCTCCCGCATCGGCGCCCCCTCCCCCGGATCCATCAAATCGAACAGGCTCGGCGTCTCGATCTCCGCTTCGGCCGCGGTGAGATAGTGAACGCCGTCGCGGAAATAGCCCTCGTGCAGCTCGCAGCCGAGGCCGATCCGCCCCTTCAGGACGGCGCGCAGCGGCACGGTCATCAATCCGGCGAACGGGTCGTAGACGGTCTCTCCGGGCATCGAAAAGCGTTCGATCAGCCGGTCGACGATGTCGAACTGAAGCGGGCAGATGTGCATCTCGACATTGCGCCGGACCTGGTCGCCGTTCAGCGTCTTCATGCGCGCCACGTCGTGCCAGACGTCAGGATGCGCCGATGCCGGCGCAAGCGCCATGAACGTCTTCGGCAGGCGGTCGCCCAGTTCCTCGCCCAGCCGCACGAGATAATCGTGGTCGTAGATTTCAGCCAGACTGAACCGTTTAACGATCGCGGTGATATCGGACATGCCGAGCGTCTTGAGCCGTTCGGCGAATTCCGCCGGCGGCACGAGCCGATCCCCGGCCGATCGCCAATAGGCATGCGCATCGATCTGCCATCGCGCCAGGGAATAGTCCTGTTTGTCGCGTACGACCGGAACGTCGGCATAGCCGCGGCCCCGATCGCTCTGCGGCTTGCGGAACAAAAGCACATATTCCGGACAGCCGACCCCGGCTTTCGATCCGTCCTTGCACATTTCGGAATAGCCCAGCCGGTATGTCTGATTGTTCTCTCGCACCACGTCGGTCACGATCGTGATCATGCCGGCATAGTCGAACTCGTGGCGACGGCCGTGCAGGATCGCTTCGGCATGGAATGGCGATATGGTCGGCGCGCCGGCGCCCGTGACGGCGCCGAACAAAACCCGGTCCTTGACGTGAATGCAGGCGAGCCGACCGGGATTGAGGATCCGCAAGAGTTCCGGCGTCAGGAAGTCCATCTGGCGCCAGAAATGATCGTTGTCGTCGGTGTGCCCGAAATCGTTGTAGGAATCGGTATATTCATAGTGATTGGAAAACGGGATCGAGGTCACGACCAGGTCGACGCTGTCGGGATCCATGCGCGCGGTTTCGTCGACGCAATCATTGTTGACCGCGCGGAACCGATTGCCGGCGACTGCCTTTCGCTCCACCCCGATCGACCGGCCGGTGACTTCCGCAACCGGCAACCGGCCCAGCCCGTACCGGCGGATGATCGCGGTCATGCGCGCCATCATCGCGTCATGTTCGGCCCATTTGGTTTCCAGGTTCCGGCGGACCTCGCGTTCGGCTTCGGAATGGATGATGTCGAGTCTGCAGGGCCGGGTCTGGCCGAACCGGACGGTGCGGTGGACCGCCTGGATGAAATCATGGAACTTGAAGCCGATGCCAAGAAACACCGACCACGCACAATGGCGCTGAAAATTGCAGCCGACGCCGGACATTTCCGGCTTCGTCGCCAGTTCGGCAAAGCGTCCATATTTGAAGTCGACGGCGTTTCGTTCGTTGACGGCCTGGTCCTGCGCCCCGTAGATCGCGCGGGCATCCGGCACGGCTTCGGCGATCGCCTCGCGCTCGGCTTCAAGATCGTGCCAGATGATCCGGTGCGCGTCAGGACCCTCGGCACGGATTTCCATAAGCTTCCGGACCCGGGCGGCAAGGCTCGACCGTTTTTCCGCCGCGGCCTGCGAAACCCCGAGCGCGGCATTGCGAAACAACCGCCCCTGCCCGTCCCGATCCGCCCCGGCCGTGGAATGGTCGCTCGGCACTTCGTGCCAGTTCACCGTCACAGCCGGCAGTTCATATCCATCGTCGCTGAACCCGAGGTCCGACGGCTTCTGCAGAAAGATCGCCCAGGAATGCACCCAAAGCCAGAATTCATCTTCCTTGTGCGGATAAAGCTGAAGGTCGCCGGCCTTTTTGGAATTACGCTGGAAAAACCGTGTCAATGCCTGGCCGGTATCCATCACGCCCAGAAAGCCGGCATAATGGATCAGTTCCTTGATCCGGTTCGGCGACGGCGTCGCGGTCGCGACGAAACGATAGGGCACGCCCTCGAACAGGGGCAGGAATTCCTGATAGGTCTTCGATCCGAACGACCGCAGCACCGCCGCCTCATCGAGACTCGCCGCGTTGAACAGGCCGGGATCCAGCCGGCCGTCGCGCACGCTTTCATAGTTCGTCAGATAAAGCCCGTCGCCGTCGATTTCGGCGTCGCGCCGAATGAACCGCGGCGTGACGGCAAATTGGTCCCGGAACCGCTCATCGGTTTCCGCCATGAATTCGTGCGTTACGCCAAGCGGAGCGACAATAAGCTGCCGGCCGCCGTGACACCGGGCGACATGGCGCATGATTTCAAGCTGGATCGAGGTCTTGTGCAGTCCGAAGGCCGCAAAGATCGCACGGCAGCCGCCCGAAAGCGCCCATGGAACGATCGCCCGACAGTGCGGCGCCAGGTTCGGATTGACGTCGGCCGGATCAATGTGGAAACCAGTCGGTTCGGCCAAAGTCATTTTGGCTTCGAGGAAGTCGCGATAGTTCATGGTGCCCCCGTATCCGAAAGCGCCTCTTGCTGATCTCGCGCCTCATCGCGGCATGCGGCGCACTGCTCGAATTCGCCGCTTCCATGCCGACACCGCACCACTAGGTCCCGAACGAAGACTGTCTTTTGCTCCGCGCGATCGTCCGCCGTCGGGACGAAGGTTCGGAGGTTGCGTAACAGTTTCATCAGATGCGGGGAAAGGATGGGCAGCCCGGCCGCTTCCGCGTCGATCTGGGCAAACATGCAGTCGCCGCACAGCAACACGCCGTCGTCGTCGCCGCATCTGGGACATTTGGGTTCGTTCATGGCCAGCACTCCGGGGCCACGGGCAGAACAAACAAACACCCGCGGGACCAATCGCCATCCCGCATGGTTGCCGGCGTAAGAGGTGCGCCAGCGCAAGGATCTTTCAAAAACTCGGCAAATGCCGCATCCTCGAGACTAATCATTTCACTGGCGGGACATTTGGTCCCAATCCACGGCACGATCACATGCGGCACACCTGCGGGACCGCGATAGGAGACGACCAAAAACGCGGAACAGAACTGGCAGAAGTGCGAAAGGACTTCGGTCTCGCTTAAGCCAGATCCGTCGTAGTAGGCCTTGTGCCAGGAATCGATACCGGGTCGATGGCAGTGCGGGCAGTTCCATCGGGTGTGAGAATCGTGGGTCATGGTTCGCTCCGCTCCTCTCGCTCCGTGTCAATGCACGCTGGATTTCGTGAACGGCGCACCCGAACCCGGACCATGCACGGACGAATCTTCTCCGCCCTGCGCCTGTGCGACCGCCTGCGCCGACAGCAAAAGATTGCGGACAATCGTGTCGACCAGATCCAAACCGAAGGGCGCGATCGCAAAGACAGCGCCGTCCTCATCAACAAGCTGAATGAACAGGCCCGAACATCCGCAGGTCGGGTCGGTGCAGCTCGCAATCGAAAACTGCGATGCCACCCTGATCCCCCGGCGCCCCGCTTCCTCGCGCGATATGGTCATGGTCTGTCTCCCGTGGTTTGGCCCCGAACAGCGATCCCAACCGCAAGATTGCGGACCCAGATCGGTTCATTCGAAAGCATGAAGGTTTCGCCGGACCAGGCGAGAAGCAGGGTCTGGCCCATCGTGTCGGCGATGGCCTTGGCCGCAGGCGGCGGCACGGCGTTGCCGATGCGCTCGCGCCAGGCGGAATCCGACAGGCCGTCCAGCTCAAGCACCTCGTGCGGATCGACCAGGCCCTGCAGGGCGGCCAACTCCAACGTCGTGAACGGCCGGTGCCAGGTTCCGTCCAGCGCGCGAATGACCGCGAACAGGCGGTCGTTCGGTGCCGGAAGGGAGGACGCCGCGCCCTGGTCCGAACACGCGGCGACGCGCGGATCCGCGACCGACCATCGGCCATTGTCGTGTCTGGCGGATCCGGACACGGTCCCGCTTTCGGACTTCCAGTCAACAACGCCGTAATGGCCGCCGGTAAGATAGGCGTCGCGGCCGTCGCGAGCGAAATCCGGTCTGGGATCGGCGACCGACAGCGCGCCCGACTGGACGTGCTGCCCGCCCGTCACGGTTTTGGACGGCGCATCCCAGCCCTGAACCGACAGCTTGTTGTGAAAGGCGTTCGGCCGGTATCCGTTGCACCGCGGATCCGCGACCGACCCGCCGCCGGAATAAGGCGCGCGGCTTCCCGTGACGGTGCCGGCGTGGCTTTCCCAATCGGCGACGGCAAGCTTGTTGCGATGCGCCGAGGGCGACCAGTTGCAGCGCGGATCGGCGACACCCAGCCCGCCAGCCGACGGCATGCCGCCGCCGGTCACGGCCGGCGATGTCTCGCCATAGCCGACGACGCGAAACACATTGTTGAACCGGACCCCGCCAAGGCGCGGATCCGCCAGCGCAAACGCCCCCTGCCCGGTCGTCGAAGCGCCGATCACCGTCCCGGCCGGTTCGTCGATCCGCGTGACGCGGTATTTGCCCTTGCCGCCGAAGCCGGGCCCGGCGCGCGGGTCGGCGACGGAATGAGGCCCGCCGCCCGCCAGCATCTTCGACGTGACCACGCCCGACGGCCGGTCCCATGGGCGCACGCCCAGTTGAACGGATTTCGGGTGGCCATCCACACGCGGATCCGCAACCGAATAGGCTCCGGTCGTCGGCGTTCCGCGGCCGGAAACGACGCCGGTGGAATCGCCCCAGTCGTGGACGCCGAGATAGCCGCCATGGCGTTCGCCAACGATCGCGAAATCGCGCAGAAACCCGTCCTCGACCGCAAGGTCGTTGAGCGATCGCCAGTCCGAGCCGGCCTTGACGAAGGCCAGCCGCACCCATGTCTTCCATTGCAGGCTGGGCATGCGGTGCATGGGCAGGACCGGTTCCGGGCCCGGCACGGGCAGCGTGTCCAGGACGTCGCCGACGCCGAGCAGCGGCCGCTTCGGCGGCTCGTAGACAAACGGCGGGACCTTGTCCTGATGCCGCGCCACCAGAAGAAACCGCTTGCGGCTTTGCGCCAGGCCGCCCAATTCGCCGCAATCGTGCGTCGTCTCCGCCACCGCATAGCCGTATTGACGCAACAGGGCGATGATCCGGTCGAGCAGCGGCCGGCCGCGCGACGCGATCCGCGGCACATTTTCAAAGACGACTAGGTCGACGGGATCGTCTCTATAGGCCTCGAGCATCAACCAGACGCCGCGCAGGGTCAGCGCGTTCAGGGCCTGATATTTCGCCGTCTTCGACGAGGTTTCCGAAAGCAGCCCGGAAAAGCCCTTGCACGGCGCCGACAAAAACATGATATGCGGCCGCTCGTTTCCGAATGCCGCATGCAGGTCCGACGGAAGCCGCTCGCGCCAGTCCGGACCCGGCTCGCGGCCATGAAAATCGATATATTGCGCGCGCGAAAACAGATCCATGCAGGTGCCGGGCACGCCGGCCAGCCGGCCGAAATCGGCAATCGCCGCGGGGCTGAAGTCGATCCCGCCGAGACAGCGGAATTTCGCCTTCAGCGACCCGACCCGGGCTTCGCCTCGGTTGAAGCCGCGGGCCGCGGCGCCGAGGCCGCAGAACAGGTGCGCATGCCGGATTTCTCTTTCGGTCCCGGTCCGGCGTTCCGCCGTCCTCGCCTCTTGTGCCGCCCTCACCATGTGGACAGCTCGCTTTCGTCGACGTCGGCTTCGTCGAACATGTCCGAATCCGGCGCCGGCAAGGAATTCTGATAGTGCAGACGGTGCACCGGACGCGGATCGCCAAGGCTTGCGGCGACCGTGCGCGCGACGTCCTCGGTCGTCGGGCGCAGCGCAAAGATCGCCGATCCGCCGCGATATTCCGTCACGAAGTCCTCGCCGGACTCCCCGACCGGGATATCGATGCGCAAAAGGGCCGCGCCGAACCGGGTTTCCTCGCTGATCCGCCCGGCCCGCTTGATGCGGCCGAAGATTTCGACAATCGCCCATTCTTCGGGTTCACGGTTTTCATCGGTCATGGTGTCACCTCAAAAGTCAGCGTTTGTGGAATTGATCAGTGCGGCCGCAACGTCGTCGGGCACATCGAAGAACCCGAGGCGGCCCTTGCAGGGCATGAAATCCAGCTTGCGAACGTCGTCGAAAACGAAGCCATAGGGGCCGTAAAACCAGTCGGACGGATGTGCCGTCACGCAATCGGTGATGGTCCCGAAGCCGACCAGGCCGCCGGTGCGCGCCTGCAGGTCATAGGCGTTGCGGATCATCTGGCGCGGCGTTCCGGTCTGATCCGCGATCTGTGCAATGACGCCGTCGATACCGTCCTTCTGGACCGCCTGTCCGGCATGGATCAGGCACGGCCCGCGAAACGCGGTTTTCCATGTCCGGTTTTCGACCGGTTTGAAGCCGGCGGCGATCGCCCAGGCATAGGGTTGTTGGATCGACAAGGCTTTCATGACGCATCTCCCGTGTTTTCCGCCTCAACCACCCGCAAATCCGGGCCATGCTCGCGCTCGCGCTTGGCGTTGAGGACAATGCAGATTTCGGATTCCGGGATGCCAAGCGCGCCAGAAATGTCGGCCGCATCGAACCGGCGAGACTCCCAAAGGGTGATGGCGGCGGCGGCTTGCACGAGGGTCATGTTTGCCCCTCCGCTGCGTCCCTGGCCGGCTCGCAAAGCGACAAATGCGCATGCCACTGGGCAAGCAGTGCAGCGCTTGAAATCGTGTGGTGTTTGGCCTTTCTGATGTCACCGGACGCCGCGGCCTGCGCTGCCTTCTGGGACAAATAACCGAGCGTCCAGAACCAATCGAAAGGGGACTTTTCCGCGTCGCGGCTCGCACGTCCGCATGCGACCTGATGCGCAAACTCAAACACCACGCCGCGGCTGAAATCCTCGACCTCTGGCCGGTTGAGCATCGCTTCCAGTTCCAGAATGCGCGCTTTCGCTATCTTCAATTCCGTCCGCAGATGCATTTCCGCGGGCGACATCGTGTAGGTGCATTCCATGTTGCGCGCGTCGATCATGTCCGGCCTCCTTCGGATCCAGGCCCCGGTTCGCTGCCCGGGGCTGCGCCGCCTTCTCCGGCTTGATTCCCCCACACATCCCAGCCCGGCCGCTTGCCGCGCGCGAAGCCCTCGACCAGGGGCAGGCCCTGATAGACATGGGCGATATAGTCGTAGATCTGGTCGGGCTTTTCGGAGTGCTTACCGCGCCGGCAGTTCCAGACCGACGGATGGCGCTGGCCTTCGGGCGGGCAGCCGACCTTTTCGCCCTTGCGCCCGATCAAAAGCAGCTCATGGGTCTTGCGCCCCCAGTACCCGCTGCCGATCTGGTCCGGGTGATACCAGACCCAATGCGAGACGTAGCGATAGCCCCAGAAGGTCGGGCATTTGATCTGGCGATCGAGCAGCGGCATCGTCGCCCAAAGGAACAGAATGCTGTCGTCCAGCATCATGTCGGGGATCGGCATGGCCATGATTTCTTCCGGCGTTGCCGTCGGATAATGGTTGTCCGCCGATTTCAGCATGCCCTTTTCGGATCGGGCTTCCGTCTTCCAATGCGGATCGAAGGCGCCGACCGCATATTTCTTCTGTCCGATTTCCTCCAGGGCGCGCTCGGAATCCGCAGCAAGCCCGGCATGCAGCGCCGTTCGCTTAACCAGCTTGACATGGCTTTTGATGTCGTTGTGCGACATGCCGGGATGGATCACCTGATCCCGGATCAATTGTTGCGCGTCATCGGCCGGCAATCGCGCAACGTCGTACATGGTCGTCAGAGACGGCGGGAAAACAGTCAGATCTGACTGATTTGCAATCACGTCCGACGCGGCGATCTTCATGTATTTCCGCGCCATTTCCGGCGAAAATGGAAGGTCGGCTTCAATCATGGCGGTGAATTCGCCATGCCCCAGCTTGCTCTTGGCCGCGATCAGCGTCGCGCCGGCATCGACGATCGCCTGGACGGCCTTGCGGGCATGATTGCCGATAGCTCGAGCGAAGTCGGCGCGGGTCTCGAGATGCGCAAAGGATTGCACCTCGCGCCCCTCGCCTTCGATGATCAGTCCGCCACTCATGGCGTCACCGCCGGCGCATCCGCCCGTTGCGGCCACGATCCGCGCACCCGGTCCACCTTCCAGAACGACCCGTCAAACCGGCTGCCCGATCGCGCCGCGTGGACCTTCGCGCCGTGGATCACCGCCGAATTGTCGCGATTGACGATGCGCCCGACCTGCTCCGACGACAGTTTTGTTTCCGTCAACAGCCGAAAGCAAAGATGATGCCGCGGCGCGGTCAGGTAGTTCGACCGTCTCGGACTTTGAATCTCGGAAAGCGTCAGATTGTATTGATCCAGGACCTGACGGACGATAGCCCGGACCGGGATCGGGACACCGCCAGACTGGCGCACCAAGTAAATTCTGTAGGCCCGCAACGGCATTGGCAAGTGGTGCTGGATGTCGGCCCAGCGCAGCCGGCCGTTGACCAGGTTGACAATCGCAGCGCGATCCTTGGCGGCGGACGTTGCTTCAACCGTGTGCATCGCCCTACTCCTTGTCGCGGACATAAAGCCCGCTGGTCGGATATTTGACGGTGTAGACATTCGAAATCGCGACGCGCATGGCCATGGCCGGCGTGTCGCCGCCAAGCCGGATCCTGTTCGCCGCGGCGAGCATTTCCGCCGCGGTCTGCGCCCCAAGCGCCCGCGCGACCTTTTCGACCTGGGCCGATGGGTTGCGATGAAACAGAAAGGCCAGCGCCAGGATCATGTTTGCCCGCAGCACGCGGCGGACGTCCGGCCAGGCCTTGCGCAGGGCCTTCAGGGCCTTTGTGGTGTTGGCATAGCCATATTCGTTCAAGGCCCTGTGCACCGCGGCAATCGCCATGGTTTCGCGCGGCGCCGATGATCCAATCCCGCAATCGGCCGCTTCCAGAAGCCCGTTGATCCGAAGCGCGGTCGGGTCGCCGGCGGTCACAAGCGCATGATGCTTTTCAACCAGGGTCACCGCCCTGCGGTCGGAATTGATGCCGACAAAGGCCGCGGCTTCATCCTCGATCGACGCGAACGTGAAGATAACGGTCGGCGCGCCATAGACTTGCGGATGCCGGCGTGCGGCCTCGCGCCGGTGCTGCCCTTCGACCACGGCGAACCGGCCGCGCGGACGCCTGGCAAGGGTCAGCGAGCCGAACTTTTCCCAGCGGAAATCATCGACGATCGCCTGAACAAGCGCTTCGTTCAGCGGCCGCTGATAGAGCGGGTCGACATCGATCAGATCGACATTGACGAAGTCGGTTTGCGGCGGCGTACCGATCGAATTGCGAGACGTCATGGCGCAAACATCCTCCCGGCGCGGAACCCCGCGCCCGTTCAAGGCTTCAAAACGTTTCAAAAACAGCCGCCGGGTTCGGGCCCGGGCTCGAGGCCTCACCCCGTCCCGACGGCGTGCCCCGTTCGGGGCTTGTCTGCCGCTTAAGGCGGCAGATTCTTGATCCATTCATCGAGCGCCCGTTTCAGGCGCTTGACCGGCCAGGCCGGGACAAACCAGATTTTGAGAATGAGCCCCAGCAGGACCGACAGGCCCCGGGCCAGGTGTTCGACGACGAACAGGATCACGGTCAGGACGATATGCCTTTGTTTCATTCCCGCCATCCCATGATCTTTTGTGCTTTCAGATCTTCCATCCGGCGATCCAGTTCGGCGTTTTTCGCCGCGACCGCTTCGTCGTTCAGCCAGTCCGGACAATTGACCAGGGCGGCGGCCAAAAGCGGCGCGCGATAGACAATATAGAGGCGCACCATGTTGATGCCGCTCGGTTCGGACGGGTTCGCGGACAGCCAGCGTTCCACGGTTTTGACCGGCACCCCGGTCTGACCGGAGACACATTCGGCGGTTTTCAGCGGATGCCGGTCTGTCAGAAACCGGCGCAGGCCCTGCATATCCAGCGCGATCCCGCATGCATGAGGAATTTTCCCGCATCCATGCGGGTAAGTTCCCCCATACATGCGGGAAGCTGTCGTGCGACATTCGAGATCGTCGAACAAAAGGACCCCGCTCATGACAGCACACCATGACATACAGCACCGCTTTCGCCTTTCAGTCTTGCCGCTCTGGCTGCGGTGGCTCCTGCAAACGCCGGAACCCAGCCCATCAGGCCCGCCGGTCGGCGCGGTCTGTTGATCCGGGCGCAGCTCATGACTTTCCCCCCGCCGAAGCAAAAGCGGGCCGGACCTCATAGGCCCGGCCCAAGTCGGACGCAGACGCGTCCTGGGAGGAACGAAACAGGGTGGCTTGTTGACCGAAGGAACACGATGTCGCCAGGAGGCCCAGACCAAGGACTGTCACCAGCACGAAGGTCAGTGCCGTCGGGATTGTTGCGGTCGGAGCGGAGGGCTGGAATGGATGGCGGGTCATTCGGCGGCCTCCGAAATTGGTTTTTTAAGTTCCGGCAAATCAACGAAATCATTTGGCGTAACTTGACCGCCCGTCTCGACATAAATCTGCCGAAGCTGCGAACGGCGCGGCATGCGATGGCCGCGACGCCATTTCCAGACGGCCTCAACAGACACGGAAAAACGCTCCGCGAGGTTCGCGTTGCTCAAATTTTCCAAATCTTTCCATTCATCCAAGGTCATAAATCCAAAAATGTACATTTTGGGCGTTTCGTCAACCCATTTTTTGGGGTCGCCCGTTCCAATCCGATATGGGTGGCGACATCAGGAAGCAAAAAATGCACTATCTGGACATGAAAGAAACAGACAATAAGGCGACCCACCGGTTGCGCGAACTCCGGGAATCCCGCGGCTTTTCACAAGAAAAGGCGGGCGAGTTATTCGGCATGTCCACAAGCGGCTATCAAAAAATCGAACAGGGCAGCCGCGGCCTGAAGGCGAATGTGATCGCTAAAGCCTGCGAGATCTACGGTGTGGATGAAGGCGCCGTGCTCGGCAGCAGCAACCCGAGGCTGTACTCGGTTGTGTCGAATCCAACTAAAAATTTTGCGTTGCAATTAAATCGCGAACTGCTAACGTCCATAATTGTAAAGGTCGACGAGGTTAGGAAGTTGAGAAAAGTCGCCCTAGGCGGCAAAGAACCGGAACAATATGCGGAATTTGTTGCTGATCTTTACGAACTCGCAATGAGTAAAGGCGGCGATTTTGAGACGATTTCCTACTTCTTTGACTTGGCGTCGTATGAGGAAGACAAAAAATAACTGACGCGCACTTGCAAATGGCCAAGATATCAAGATTATATGGGGCGCGGCATGGATTATTCCCTAAGCGATGTGGAAAAGAGAATAGCAGAACGTTTCTCATCACCGAGTGAATGCTCTGTTTATGAAACCCTTGAGGCGATCAGCATAATCTGTATTTCCGCAGGGGAACAGCGGTTTCTGGACGATCATCTCCGGAATTTTTATGGTGTTGATGTTCAATTTTTACGCTCAAACCTACCCACTATTGAGCATGCTGCAAAAGAACTGATCATCCGCCTCTTGCTGAAGACGGAAACGGAAATTGCCGAAAACGATCTGTTCTCCGTTCGGGACGCTTTGATTTACGATCAGTTCGGCGTATCCTTCGTGGACCAGCTCAACATGGTTCAATTGGCCCGGTACATCGGAATGATGCGGGCCATCATTGCGCAGTACAAGGCACCATGACGCACAAATGCTATGATGAAGATATAGCAACGTTGTCCCGCGGGATGGCGGATCCGACCTTGTGTCGCGTTTATGAAGCCTTTCAACGAACCAATGGCGTTTTGACAAAAGCCAACGAATGGGCGTTGCCACACCTATCGATCACAACCGATGAAGTGAAGCCGGATGTGGTCCCGCCGATTATTGTCGTCGGATCAAAGACGTCGCAGCGGATGTGGTTTGGCCAAGAATGGTCGGATTGCCCCCTGACGCGGCATCAGTTCCCGTTGGATCTCGAGATGGAAATGGTTTCCGCGCCGGCTTATTGCAAGGCAGCCAGCGGAACCCCTTACTACGGGATTGCGGTCTTCGACACACGCCACTCACCGGGACTTAACAAATCCACAGGCCCACTGACCATAGACCGACTGGTGTTCCCTATCAGATTCAAGCAGAACGGACCTACCTTCTGCGCATATATGGGGTCCGTGCTAAGCCAAGCTTAGATATTTGTCGCGCCGAGTATTCGACGTAGGCGCGAGGCGAAGCGACCAACCAGTCATCTTCGTGGATGTGGTCTATTGGCGGCGCCTTTTTCCAATCGACACTGAACGGCTCTGCAAGGCGATAGCCCGCGCGCGAATGAAACCCTGCATAGACACCTTCAGTATGCATCAGGCCGTAGATCCAGTCATAGTTCCAATGAAGCAGAGCAATAAAGAACCCCATATGGACAAGCGCTTCAGAGAACCCGTCTCCCCGGTATTCCTCATGCACCCAGAAATCGCCGTGATAAGCAACCCGGCCGGTAATCTCGAACGCACCCAAACAATGTTGCTTGCCTAATTCGAATTCACTCGGATCCACCTGGTTCGCCGCTTTCCGTCGCTGCTGACTGTTCCAATGCTCCGCAAGCGTGCGCGCTTGAAGATCTTCGACCCGTGCGGCTTGTATCGACACGCACTTTTCGTCTTTGTCGTACAAACCGATCCAGAAAAAATTGGCTTCATGCAAATCAAATTGTCGCCCGTCAAAATCGTCGGTCAGCTCCTTACCGTCCAGGGCCGCGGCAGTCTCCTGCAACAGATCGCAATCAAAATGCAACTCATACGTCAGACCGCGACTGCGGATTTCCGTGTCGATCTGGGCGATCGCCAGGGCCGCCGAAAGCGAGTTGCGGTTACCGGTCATGTCAACATCCACAGGAATCCGCAGGCGTTCTAATACGTGCATGGTTAATTTTCCCCAAAACTAGCAAAGCCGAAATCGGCAAACCGAGCGCTACACAACCCCGTTTTCAGGGCGTCTCGGCACCTTTTCAGAACCTATACGTACAATTTGTACTTTACAATATGTCCATTTTGGCTTTATTTGGATCAATCTTGCTTCTGATCGCAAGCGGCCAAACCAGTCAGATCTGACTGTTTTCAAAAGGAGGAAAGCCATGAAACACACCGCCAACATGACGCCGATGGATCTGATCTGCTGCGGGCACTCTGTACCGGATCACCTTTTTTCAGACGCGCAACGCGCGGACATGACGGGCAGCCCCTACCGGGCACAAGACGCGGATGGTCGTTGGTACAGCACGACGTTGAACGACAAAGACCGCAAGTTTCGCCAGTCCTATTGGAAACCGGACACGGGACACCGAGCGGATTTCGTCGCGGGGCTCTGATGCCCCTTTGTCGGCACCAAGCGCGGCGGCCTAACCGCCGCCCTCTCCCGAAAGGAATCTGACATGCCTACGCTTTATCGGATCGGCGTCATCGGAACGAAAGGCGGCAACCGGCGCTATGTGTCGGGCACGGCCAATCAAATCGAAATTGAGGCCCGCGACGACGCGCTGCATTGGAATAAGCGTGAAGCGAAAATCCTGTGCGACGCTTTCAACGCCGAATTTATCCGACTGAAACGCGATGAACGCTTCCAGATCGAGCGGGCCGCCTGATGCCCGACATTGCCGCCACCCCGCAAATCGACCGTCTGGTGAAATCCGGCGCGCCCGTCGCCATCGGCGTTTCGGGGGGCAAGGACAGCCAGGCCTGCGCCCTCGCCACATTCGACCATCTTGACCGGATCGGCCATACCGGGCCGCGCTTGCTGGTGCATGCCGATCTCGGATCCGTCGAATGGAACGCCTCGCTTCCGGCATGCCATGCCCTGGCCGAAAAACTCGGATGCGACCTGGTCGTCGTCCGCCGCAAGGCCGGCGGCCTGATGCAGCGCTGGCAAAGTCGGTGGCATTCCAGCCGCACCCGCTATGAAGCCCTTTCAACCGTCACCCTCGTGCCGTGCTGGTCGACCCCCGGGATGCGCTTTTGCACCTCGGAGATGAAAACCCACGTCATCACCGCCGAGCTGAAGCGGCGGTTCAAGGGGCAGGCAATCATCAACGTCACAGGGATCCGCCGCCAGGAAAGCGCCCGCCGCGCCCAGACGGCCATCGCCGGCAAAAGCGCCGACGGCCGCCTGATCCATTGGCGCCCCATCGCCAACTGGTCCACAGACGACGTCTTCGGCGAAACCGCTGCGCACGGGCAGCACCCGCACCCCGCCTATACGGACTTCGGCATGAGCCGGGTGTCGTGCCGGTTCTGCATCATGCAGAACCTGGACGACATGGTCGCCGCGACACGGCAGCCGGAAGCGCACGGCATCTATCGGGAAATGGTCGGGCTGGAAATCGACAGCACGTTCGCCTTCCAGGGCGCGCGCTGGCTGGGAGACATCGCCCCTCACCTGTTGAGCGCCGAAGACCGCGCAGGCCTTGCCGACGCCAAGGACAGGGCCGCGCGGCGGGTCGCGGCCGAAGCGCGGATCACGAAGGAGATGCGCTACGTCGCCGGCTGGCCAACCCGAATGCTGACGGATTCCGAAGCCGACTGTCTGGCCGAAGTCCGTACCGAGGTCAGCGGGTTGATGGGGTTTCGATCGGACTTCCTGACCCGCGACGCGATCCACGGACGCTATGCCGACCTGCTCGCGCAGCAAGCGGCGAAGCGCAAGACAGGCGCCGGCAAGCCGAGGCGTCGCAATTTCAAACTTCAGACCAATACGGGAGTTGCCGCATGATGATGCTCAACCAGTATGCATCAAACCGGATGTATTTTTGGGAAGATGCCGAAGGAACAGAACTTTCCGACCTGTTCACCGATCGATGGCCGGCCTTGATCTGGGCGCTCGAACGCGGGTGGCATATCAAAATGGGGGATGAAGAATCCCTTTGGGCTGTCAGCCCCGGCCATGCCGCAGACTGGGTGGGGCTTCCGCCGAAGCACCCGTCAAAAAGGGTGTCGGCATGATCGCATCGTCGCTTGCTTACATCCTGACCGGCTTGTTTGTTTTTGTCGCGCTTGTCCTCATTGCCGACATCCTCGGCATTGTAAATCGTGCCGCGAAAAGGACTCCGATTGGGAGCCTGGTTCGTTGCATTCTGGTGTTCTGGCTTCTCGTGGCCGCGCTTATCGCCGCCCTCATCGGGGGGATCTGAACGACCATGTCAAAAGATCCCATCACGCACGAAATCATGCGCGCGGAAATGCACCCGGACGTCTATGCCGGGCCGAACTGCGAAGGCCTCAAGCCCAAATGGCGCTGCAGTTGCGAAAACGACATGGGCGACAATGCCGACCTGGACGGCATCGCGCTCGCCAGCACGGCCTTTCCGCCCGGCACAAAGGTCAGCGTGAGGGTCCCGGTCTGTCCCGATTGCAACCTGTCCGCCGACCACGCCATGATCGGCAACACGATCGGCCCCTGCCGGTGCGGGTTCGACTGGGTCAAGTGGGCGGAGGGGCGGTATTCATGACTCGTATCAGCCTCATATCCGCAACGAACCCGATCACAGTCGACGACATCGGCAAGTGGGGCATGACACGCAGCGGCCACACGGTTCTTGTGGCCTGCCTGAGAAACGCTACGCCTATACGGGTCATCGGAACCCTGTTCGACGACGGCGACAATGGCTCCTGTCAGGAATGGTTCGCTTCCGGACGACGGCACCTCGGCGAAATTCATCCCGACGACATCGCTTCCATCGAGACGCCTTGCGACGACGTAGCGGTCAAACACGTCGGCGACCTGGTCGCAGCGGCGGAAACCCTGGTCGCCTCTTTACGGACATATCTGTTCAAACGCACGACGGGGCACGACGAAGCCGGATCCGAAGCGGATCGACAAGTCCTGCTTTCCGACTGGAAAGCCGTCAAAAACGCGCTGGCCGCCTATGAAGCAGCCCTTGCGAAGGACGGAAAGTGAACCGCTTATCCGCCATAGTCTTTGAAGAACGCGATCGGATTGTCGATCGGCGCATTTTCGAAATGCCGGGAAAGCTTCAGGATCCGGCTGACGGGGATCGATCGGTCGGCCTGATCCCAGTAACAAAAAACCTTCAGGGTCAGTGGCCTTTCGGTCACGGCCTTGACGCGCACGACGCGGCCATGGGGCGTGTCGCCGTCATCGATCCAGAACGTCGAATGACGCTCCGATTCCTGCGGAGCGTGCGCGATCTGGCCGGGCGTTGCCGCGCGGATCGCCTTGGCATGCGCCCGCCCGGGCGGGCCGTCGTCTGCCTGGATGATGCCGGCGGCGAAAAAAATGCCGACCGCCACGATCGCCAGGAACAGGGACAGCGCGACGCCGTCCGGCCAGGTGTCGGCGGCGCGCTGGGCGGCGAACAGGAACAGGGGCAGCGCCACGACCAGCCGCACCCCCCAGCGAAAAATTGCCATGAACGTCTTCAAGCCGGCTCTCCCTGTTTACGCGATTCCGAGCTTAGCCGCTTTACGGAAAGGTTGAAACACACGTCTTTTCGAAACAGTACCGGCACCGCCCAAGGAAAGGCCCGTCCATGCTGATCCTGACCAAAAACCTGATCGCCGCGGCCCGCGAAATCGCCGCCGCGCACAAGGCCGAAGCCACCCGCCACACCGATCCAAACGCCTGGAAAAAGCGTCTTCACCACACCACCCGCGCCGCCAGCGCCGCAAGCCTGGCCGACGACATCGCGGCGATCGAGGCGGACTTAACGAAGGGAAGCAAGCCATGAACGATTACCGAAAGGCGGCCCGACTGATGATCGACCGCGGTTGCGATTTTGAAGCCATCGACCTCGCATCCGCCTACTGGCAGCGCGGCGACCACGCGGAAGCCCTGCACCATCTTGAAAAGGGTATGGGCGACATGTTTCCGCACCTCGGCGATTTGCTCAAGACACAAGAGGCGTGGAGCGGGGAACCCGCGACAGGGAGATAAAGAATGAAATTCAAAGCCAACGCCAAGGCCCTGGCCGCCACCCTCGCCGCGATCATGCCGACGGTCGAACGTCGCAACACGATCCCGATCCTGAACAATATCGCACTCACCGTCGACGGCGGCGAGGTGACGATCGAGGCGACAAACCTGGACATGTGGACGTCGATCGCGATGGAAGCCGATTGCGAAAGCGACGGCCAGGTCACCGTCCCCGGCCAGATCTTCTATTCCATGGTCCGCAATCTGAACGCGGCCGACGGCGACAGCCTGACATTCGAAGTCATGGACGACCAGAACGCCCGGGTTCAGTTCAAAAAATCAAGGTACAAGATCGCGACCCTGCCGTTCAGAGATTTCCCGCGTCCGGGCCCGATCGACTATCCGACATCGTTCATCCTGACGGCCGAAGACGCGGCGACGCTGTTCAAATCCTGCGCGATCGCCATGTCGAACGAGGAAACCCGCTACTATCTGAACGGCATCTATCTCTGCGCCCAGCCGATCAAGAACCTGGCCGACGGACGGGACAGGCTGGCCGCGGTCGCGACCAACGGCCATCAGCTCGCCGCCGCCGGCGTCGATCTTCCCGACGGCGCCGCCGGCATGGAGGGCGTGATCGTGCCGCGCGCCGCGGTCGGGATCATCGTCGGCCTGCTGAACGGGGATGCGGAAACCATCCCGATCCGGGTCTGCAATCAGCGGATCGAATTCGAAATCGGCCGCGTAACACTGACGTCAAAACTGGTCGACGGAACCTATCCGGACTTTGAACGGGTCATGCCGGCAAAGGGCACCGCCCCCGTCATCCTGGACACCGACCAAATCCGAACGACTTCGAAAAGCCTTGCCGGGTTCATCAACGGCACCGCGGCAATCGCCATCGATATCGAGGGCGACCAGGCACGGTTTTCAGGCCGGGATAACAACACCGGCAACGAAGCCGAAGACACTGTCCGCGTCGACTATCAGGGCGACCCGATCCGCATCGGGTTCAACGTCAAATATGTCGCCGAATATTTCGGCGCGATCGGCACCGACACCACCGACATGCATCTGTCCGGCGACCAGTCGCCGGCCCTGTTCATCCCGCACGGGCGCGACGATGTGCAGTTCGTGCTTATGCCGATGCGGGTTTGATCGACGATGGATCCCGCAGACAAGACCGGAGAAACGGCAATGACATATAGACGCCCAACATACGAAGAACTTGAAATCGCCGCCCTTCAGGAAGCCCTTCGCCGATATGGCGAACGATGGCGCATGGGAACCGTTGAGCCAAGTTCAGTACAACAGGCCATCGACCGCGCCCTTGAAGGCGAGGACGGCCCGCCCCCGACCTACCAAGACCGCGTTGCGGCCTGGCTTCTCGATTGTTTCGGCCCGAAAATCGCGGCCGAACATCCGCACGCGCATGCAGGCCGAAACCGAAGCAAAGTGGCTGAAGTGAACACCTACGTCTTTCCACAACCGAAAGGATTGAACCATGCCTGACACCAACCCGGGCGGCGTCGCCGCCGACCAGCTCCGCGCCTTCGTCGAACGGATCGAACGCCTCGAGGAAGAAAAGCAGGCCATCACCGACGACATCAAGGACGTCTATGGCGAGGCCAAGGGAACCGGCTTCGACACCAAGATTCTGCGCCAGATCATCCGCCTGCGCAAACAGGACGCCGGCGAACGCCAGGAACAGGAAGCCTTGCTGGATCTCTACATGCACGCGCTCGGCATGGCGCCGACCGCCGAAGACTAGGACGCCATCAAGAGGCGAGGACGGCCCCCGCATCAAGTGCGGGGCAGGCTCCGAACGGACCGGGATGCGAACAACACCGCCGCGCTACACAGTCGAGCAGTTTGACATCGCCCTTGCGAAGATCGCATCGGTGATCGAGACGCATCCGCGCGGCGAAAACGCCTGGCCGATTTTCGACCGTCTCGAGCAAGAACGCGCCAAGCTTATCGGCCGGGCAGACCGCCTGCAGGCCGCCCTCGATCGCCGGCGCAAGACCCCGGACACATGACCGTCACGTCAGAAGCCCATCCGGATATTCCAACGCAAGTTTCCTGATCTCACCCTGCCGGAACTTCAAGGATCCGCCGTCGCCATAGTCCGGCCGGCCGATCGAATGGCCCATCAACCGCATCCGCAATTCCGAATCGATCCCCGCTTCCATCGCCCGCGTTTCAAAGGCATGTCGGAATGAATAAATCACGTGTTTGTCCGTCGGAAACAGCCCGTTCGCCCGGAAGAACTTCATGGCGGTCGCCGAAAAGCCGTTTTCCTTGTCTCCATACCGATGCGAAAACCCGTCCGGCCAGCGCCGGAACGCGGCAAGCGAAACGCCGACCAGGGGAATGTCGCGATTGCTCGGGTCCGATTTCACCTCGCGCCCCATGCGCTGCGTGATCACGATGTGCGGCACGTCGGCGTCAAGGACAATGCATTCCGGCGGAAGGTTGCAGATCTCTGACGGCCTGCACCCCGTTTCGATCAGGGCAAAAATGATCCCGCGGGCGGCTTCGTTCAGGCCGTCAAGTGCGCCGGGCTTCAGGATTTCATCACGGATCCAGGACGATTCGAATGGCGGCGGTTTCTCCGACTGCCCGCCCTTGTACGAAAGGTCGCGGAACGGGTTCGGCCGGTCCGCCTGGCCGACATGCCGAAAATACTCACGATAGAGCGTCCGCATGTTGCCCATGTCACGCTTTGCCGAATTCTGACTGCGCGACCCGTCCAGGACCCGGTTCAGCCAAAACTGATAGAATTTAAGGGCGTTCTCCCGCGTGATGTCCTGCAGGGGGACGTCGCCGACCACGCGCTTGAAATTGTTGATCGCGCGCAGTTTGACCTTGCGCCAGCTCGCCTTCTGCCCGTTCGATTTGGTTTGCAGCTCCGCCGCCTTGATCACCTTTTCATAGGTGTCGAACGCGTCATCGAGGGGCGTTTTTGGTTCCGGCACCAAGCCCAGAACCGCATCGACGTCCAGCCCGGAAGACGTTGATTCGTCGATCAGGGCGGCACGCGCCATGATCAGATCGACAGACGACCGGGCGATTTCATCCGCCGGGAGGTAGGCCAGATTCAGGGACATGGCGCGCACGGCCGCGGCCTCGTAAAGCTTGCGCGCGGCGTCATTCGGCCCGGCGATCAGCGCCGACCAATACTCATCATGCGCCTTTTCTAGGATATCCCGCCGCGCCCGGGCGACCGCGGCATCATGTGTGTTGAGAGATTTCTTGACCCAGACGGCGCCGAAGGTCTCGCGAACGTTTTTCGGCACACGGCGAACATACCGATAGCCGCCCCTTGTCCGTTTTTCGAGGTAACGATCTTCCTGTTCCGAACCCAAATTGACACCGGATTTTACGAAATGTACCCCACTTTGTTACCCACAAATTGGAGGTACGGTCAATTTGGAAAATCAATTAATCTAGAAAACAATGCAATATCAATAACTTAAACAATATAACCATACAGAGAATTGGTGCGGTGAAGAGGACTCGAACCTCCACGGGTGTTATCCCACAGCGACCTCAACGCTGCGCGTCTACCAATTCCGCCACCACCGCGAAACCAAATCTGTATCGTCTGACAGTGTCCGGCGCACCGGACAGCGACCGCATGTAACAAATCGCGTAGGGGGGTTCAAGGGAAACATCGCACCGGTGCGACGAAAATCCGTCCGCCGCTGAAACCCCTTGCTTTGCGATCGAACACATGGGCCAAACGGCACGCCGTGACACCGGTTCAGTTGCGGTTCATTCGGAATTGTCTATCCTTCCGACACCCTGGCACCTGTGCGCGCAGGCAAAGGGCCGAAACACAAGAATGCGGAGACCGACCAATGCCTTCCAAGTGTCATGCCAGGGTTTTGGCCACCCGTCTGGCCCTTTCGCTAACGGTCGGATTTTCGGTCGGTCTGACAGCTTATGGGATGACCGCCGCGCCGGCTGCGGCGGGCTGTGTCTCGGGCATCGGTTGTACCGATGACAGGGACCTGCCCTCCAGACTGTACGATGCGACCTGCGGCGAGCTCTGGATGTTGCGCAACTCCGCCTATCACGAAAACGGTTATTGTTTTCGCAGCGCGCGCGGCCGCCGCACGTTTTCCAATGCCGGCTGCACGTTCAAGCGGGTTCAGGACGTGCCGCTGAGCCGCACCGAGCGCGCCAACATCAAGCGCATTGTCGAGGTCGAAAAACGCCGCGGCTGCAAGTAAGGCAATTCTTAGGTGTCGTCCGGCAGATTGATCAGGCCGCCCGGTTCGGTCAGCACCTTGCGGATATGGTCGGGAATCGGCATTGCCTTCAGATTGCCGTCTTCCTGGATCTGTGCATGGATGCGGATGGCGCGGCCTTCCGTGATCGGTTCCCCGCTCGAGGCCTGTACGGCCTTGCAATCCCAATGCAGACTCGACGTGCCGATCTTCGAAAGCTGTATCGTGGTGCGCACCCGGTCGCCGTAGGCCGCCGGCCCGATGAACCGGAAATGCACGTCTCCCATGACGAAGGCGGTCCGCGATTCCTGGATCAGCTTGTTGGTCGGATAACCCAGCGCCCGCAGCAATTCATGTTCCGTCTCGTTGAACCAGGTGAACATCATCGGGAAATAGACCAGTCCGAACGGGTCGGACTCGCCCCAGGCCACGGTGAGTTCGCGGGAATACATGATCATCGGCTTGGCTCCTCGGGAATTGGCATTTTCATTGGAATTGCAGGGCGTGGTCGGGCGGGTCTGGCGACCATAGGCCAATTTGCGCAATTGCGGCATAGGATTGTGGAACGGATGCCAACAGCCATGCTTGTCGCCCCCGCGAATTTATGATCTGTCAATAGGCCCGCTTTACCTGCCCCGCAACGCCACACGCAAGAGTTTCCATGTCAGACCCGCAATTCCACATGATCCCCGGCGCGCCGCGCCCCGTCGCGCCGTTCTCCCATTGTGTCGAAGTCGATGGATGGGTGTTTGTAACCGGCCAGATGCCGACCGATCCGTTCGACCCCGACGCGCCGCTTCCCGATGGCATCGACGCCCAGACACGACGGGTCATGGAAAATCTGAAAATCGTGCTTGGCGGCGTCGGTCTGGGTTTGCAGCATATCGTGCAGGCCCGCGTCTATATAACCGAATTCGAACGCGATTATCAGGCCATGAACGAAGCCTATCGTTCGTTTTTTCCAGCCGACCGGCTCCCTGCCCGGACCTGTATCGGCGTTACCGGCCTGGCCGTCGGGGCACTGGTTGAAATCGATCTGGTTGCGAAGCATCCTGCCGGCGCAACCCTTGCCGGCACCGGCGGCATGAATGACGACTATGCCGGCGGGCGGTGAATCTGAAACTTTGCCGCGATCCGAAGCTCCGCGGTTCTGGATCAGCCTGCCCGTTAACGGGCATTATCCCTGTTCGTTAGCCCAATGCTTACGTTTTTTTGTCATCGTGCCGCCGTTTTGGTTTGTATGACGAGGGAACGGAATCAATGGCGGATCACCGCGTAATGCCGGAAATGGCGCCCCTGCTGCAGAAATCCGTTGTCAGCGCGGACGATGTCAGACTGTTCCGGCGCGCCGTGTTCAGCGACGCCAAGGTTTCCCGCAAGGAAGCGGAATCCCTGTTTGCCGTCAACGATGGCCTGAAGAAGGCCGACCCGGCCTGGAACGCGTTTTTCATCGAAGCGCAAAGCGACTACGTCGTGCGCCAGGCCGATCCGCAGGGCTACATCAGCGAGGACAATGCCCGCTGGCTGATCGACATGATCAGCGCCGACGGCAAGGTCAAGTCGACGTGCGAGCTGGAGCTTCTGGTCAAGAGCCTGGAAATTGCCAAATCGAGCCCGGACTTCCTGTCCGCATACGCCCTTGATCAGGTTCGGCTTTCGGTTCTGGCCGGCACCGGTCCCTATGCCCGCGCCGGCCACGCCATGCCCGGCGTCGTCACCGAGGGCGACGTCGCCATGCTGCGGCGGATCCTTTACGCATTCGGCAGCGACGGCAATCTGGCGGTCACACGCGCCGAAGCCGAGATCCTGTTTGACCTCAACGACCAGACGCGGCGCGCGGCCAACGATCCGGCCTGGCGCGATCTGTTCGTCAAGGCGAATGCCAACTACCTGATGGCTCACACGATTTTCAAGGCCCCGGAGCGCGCTGAGGCCAAGCGCCGCGAGGCCTGGCTTGAAGCACGGGAGGGAACCGGTTCGTTTCTGAAATCCATGCTGTCGACGCTGACCAGCGGCGACATTGCCGGCGTGCGCGGTGCCTTCGCCGAGGGCGATGTGTGGAAAGAGCGCAACGAGGCGTTTGCGGCCGGCGCGGCCGTGGCGGAACGGATCACCTCGAGTGAAATTGCCTGGCTGATCGAACGCATCGACCGGGACGGCACGGTGCACGCCAACGAACGTGCCCTTCTGGAGTTTATCCGGGAAGAATCGCCGCACATCGATCCGGGCTTCGAAGCGCTCCTGGAAAGGGCCGATCGCGCCGCGTAGCGCCGATCGACCGGGACGACTTGCGAAGGCAAGACCGGCAGGAACCGCCCTCACCTCCCTGACACCGGAAGGTCGTCCTGCAAACGGGCTCATCGTCCGCTTGACCGCGATTGCACCCCCAGGCCGTGTGGCAGACCGGACGTAGCCGCGCGCAACGGTTCCGGCCGTGCCCGCGCGCAAGATTGCGGCGCCGCGGCGATGAATTTATTGCCCAAAGACCCCACACCACCTAAAAGATCTTTCATCGCACCAGCCAATCAGACGCCGGCGCTCGCCAAAACGCCTGACCTCAAAGACGGACTTCGCCATGTTCAAGAAAATACTGATCGCCAACCGCGGTGAAATTGCCTGTCGGGTCATCAAGAGCGCCAGGAAAATGGGCATTGCCACTGTCGCCGTCTATTCCGATGCCGACCGTACGGCCGTGCATACGATGATGGCTGACGAGGCGGTCCATATCGGACCGTCCGCGGCGGCTGAGTCCTACCTCGTCATCGACAAAATCCTTGACGCCTGCCGCCAGACCGGCGCCGAAGCCGTTCATCCGGGGTACGGTTTTCTGTCCGAACGCGCCGCGTTCGCAGAGGCCCTGAAGGCCGAGGGCATTGCCTTTATCGGTCCGGGCGTCCGGGCGATCGAGGCCATGGGCGACAAGATAGAATCCAAGAAGTTCGCCAACGCGGCCGAAGTCAGCACCGTGCCCGGACATATCGGCATCATCGACAGTCCGGACGAAGCGGTCCGGATCGCCGGAGATATCGGGTATCCCGTCATGATCAAGGCCTCGGCCGGCGGTGGCGGCAAGGGCATGCGCATTGCCTGGAGCGCCGAAGAGGTTGCGGACGGATTTGAACGGGCAAAATCGGAAGCGGCATCTTCGTTCGGCGACGACCGGGTTTTTGTCGAAAAGTTCGTCACCGAACCGCGGCACATCGAAATCCAGGTGCTTGGCGACAAACATGGCAATGTGATCCACCTCGGCGAACGTGAATGTTCGATCCAGCGCCGCAACCAGAAAGTCATCGAAGAGGCCCCCTCGCCGTTTCTCGACCCCGAGACCCGCGCCAGGATGGGCGCACAGGCCGTGGCGCTCGCCAAGGCCGTCGACTACGAAAGCGCAGGTACCGTCGAGTTCATCGTCGACAAGGACAAGAATTTCTATTTCCTGGAAATGAACACAAGATTGCAGGTCGAGCACCCGGTCACCGAACTCGTAACCGGCATCGATCTCGTGGAACAGATGATCCGCGTTGCCGCCGGCGAACCGCTCACCATCGGCCAGGACGACGTCACCCTGTCCGGCTGGGCGGTCGAGAGCCGGATCTATGCGGAGGACCCCTATCGCAACTTCCTGCCCTCGATCGGACGCTTGGTCACATACAGGCCGCCGGAGGAAGGCATTACCGACGGCGTGACTATCCGTAACGATACCGGCGTCGTCGAAGGGTCTGAAATCTCCATGTTTTACGATCCCATGATCGCCAAGCTCGTCAGCCACGCTCCCGACCGGACCGCCGCGATTGATGCCATGAGCGAGGCGCTGGACGCGTTTCTGATCGACGGGATCCAGCACAACATTCCGTTTTTGTCGGCGTTGATGCAGCATCCGCGCTGGCGCGAGGGGCGGCTTTCCACCGGGTTCATCGACGAGGAATATCCCGATGGTTTCAACGAAGTTGCGCCGACCGGCGATATCCGGACAGCGCTAGCGGCCGCTTCATTGTCGATGGACCTGCTGCACCGCGACCGTCTCGACCGGCTGCCGGGCCGGCTTCGCCCCCACAGCGGCGATGTGCGCATGGCCTGGATTGTAAAGATCGGTGACGAGCAAATTCCCGTTAATCTTATTGCCGGCCTGCCGATGCTGCCGATCGACCTCGATCTTGAGATCGATGGCCGGACCGTTCACGTGGAAAGCGGCTGGACGCCCGGCGACCCGTTGTGGTTCGGATCGGTGGACGGCAAGGACCGGGCGATCCAGGTGCGGCGCGCCATGCCGGGATATGTCCTCTCCACGGCCGGCGTGACCGCCTCCGTCGAAGTGATGACACCGCGCATCGCCGAACTTGACGCCCTGATGCCGGTGAAACAGGCCGCGGATACATCGAAACTGCTCCTGTGTCCGATGCCCGGTCTCGTCGTTTCAATCAATGTCGCCGAGGGCCAGGAGGTCAAGGCCGGAGAAACGCTTGCAGTCATTGAGGCCATGAAAATGGAGAATGTCCTGCGCGCCGAGCGCGACGTGACGGTTTCCAGCATCGGTGCCGCCCCCGGCGACAGCCTGGCCGTCGACGCGGTCATCATGGAGTTTTCCTGAACCGGATCAAATGCGGAGAACACGATGACACGCGGATTTCAGATCAAGGCCCTCAGTGAATTCGCGATCCATACCAACTACATGGACGCGATGGTGCGGTTCTATCGCGACATGCTCGGTTTGGAGCCGTTTGGCACCAGAGCCGGCGGTGCGATCGAGTTCCTGAAGGTCGGGGATGGATATCGCGGTCTGACAACGGTGATCGCTCTTTTCGATGCCGGTGCCGAAACAGATGTTGTGGTGGGAAGAGGCGCCAAAGCCTCGTCCCTGCATCATATTGCGCTTGCCGTTTCGCGCGACGATCAGGACGAAGCCGAAAAATGGTTCGCAAAAAACGAAATCGAGACCCGGATCGAGGAATTCTCCTGGGTCGGATGGCGCGGCCTGTTCGTGTCCGACCCGGACGGCAACACGGTGGAACTGGTCGCCAGCGACATGAGCGTTTATGATCCCGAGGCATGACGCCGCCGCACGAAAGAACCGCGCATATTCTCATTTCCGGTCGTGTCCAGGGTGTTGGTTTCCGCGCCTGGATGCGCGACAAGGCGCTCGGACTTGGACTGAAGGGTTGGGTTCGAAACACACGTGACGGTCGGGTTGAAGCCGTTCTTTGCGCACCAGAGACCGATGTGGAAGTCATGCTCCAAGCCTGCCGGACCGGCCCGAAATGGGCGCGCGTTGATCATATTGAACACCGATCGGACTCCGGAACCGTTGACAACGATTTTTCCGTCAAAACCACCCTTTGAATTGAAAGTTCCGGCTCCGACTATCAGGTCTTCTTAGCCAATGCCTCGCTTGCCTTGACCCAATTACCTATTCATCGTTGAATAACGTTGATGGCATTCTTACTGTGCTGGATGCATCAAGAAAAGGGGGAGCATCCATGAAGATGATTGGCAGGATCGGCTGTTTCGTGATTTTCCTGTTGTTTGGCGGATTGAGTGCTCAGGCACAGAACTTTGGTGCGATTGCCTATTCGCCGGGCTCGGGCGGTTATGGCTATTCCTACGATTATTCTTCCAAGGCGGGAGCCCAGAGTCGGGCAATGGCTGAATGTCGCAAGCGGGCGCGCGGCTGCCGGATCGCAATCTGGTTCAGAAACGCCTGTGGCGCCGTCGCCTCGGGCCCGCGCGGCTGGGGGTCGGGTTGGGGCAGCAACCGCAATCGCGCCGAACTGGAGGCGATAAAATCCTGCAACCGGCGTACCGCTGGGTGCCGCGTCAGGGTTTATGCCTGCACGACACGTTGACTGGATGTCTGTTGAGGCATGTCGTTCTTGATCTGCCGAATATCAAACGAAAACGTGTTGGCCGCAAAGCACGTATGGCATGATGCGAGGGTCCGGGATGACGTGACTGGTCATCAAAAGAACGGCAAATGGTCGGGTCTATTTCTTTGTCGAGATAATCGATCGTTTCGGCCGGAAATCAGGGCGGCGCAGCAGGACTTCGGTGATTGAAACGCCGATCCTATCGCCATCGAGGATGACCTGTCCTCGTGCGATCGGGATGTCGTTGGCGAGGATTTCGACATCCTCGTTTTCCATGGTTTCCAGTTCGATCACCGCACCGCGGCCCATACGCAGCAATTGATGCACCGGCATTTGTGAGGTGCCGAGGACGATCGAAAGATCGACACTGATATTCTCAAACGTCGCCATGAATGACCAAACAACCTCAAATGCATCAATAAAAGCCCGAGCGCGAATCGCATGTGAATTCACTGGGCCGGCCGGCGATGATGCGTTAACACCTGATGATCAATAATTGCCGCTGATTTGGTTACCCGATGGTTAATTCCAGACAAACTCTTTCAGTTGAGAACGCTTTTCGCTCGACCGATGCCGGTTCCTCGGGCAATGTCGAGTGGCGCGTGTCCGACGGGCTGGTCGATTATGCCGACGCGCATGCCCAGATGGAGGCCCGGGTGGCTGCGATCGCGGCCGGTGACGCGACCGAATGTGTCTGGCTGCTCGAGCACCCTCCCCTTTATACGGCCGGCACCAGCGCCGATGCCGGCGACCTGCTCGACCCCGACCGGTTCCCGGTATTCAAGACCGGACGCGGCGGCCAGTACACCTATCACGGTCCGGGCCAGCGGGTTGCCTATGTCATGCTTGATCTGAAACGGCGCAAACCGGACCTGCGCGCCTTCGTTGCCGCGCTGGAGGAATGGCTCATTCGGACTCTGTGGAATTTTCACATTCGCGGCGAGCGGCGCGAAGACCGGGTCGGCGTCTGGGTCAGCCGTCCGGAAAAAGGCCTGGGCCGCGAGGACAAGGTGGCGGCGATCGGCATTCGTGTGCGCAAGTGGGTGACGTTTCACGGCATCAGCCTGAATGTCGACCCCGACCTGACACATTTTGACGGAATCGTCCCCTGTGGCGTGCAGCAGCACGGCGTCACCAGTCTTGTCGACCTCGGCATACCGATATCGATGCCGGAGGTCGATTGCGTGTTGCGTCAGGAGTTTGAAGCCCTGTTTTGAAACCCGGCGCGGCCAAGACAGACCGCGCCATGCCCGAATGGACCGTTGCTGCTATTGCTCCAATGCCACCATCGGACGCCATGCCGACTGATCGACGAACCAGTAATTGTGGGTCTGCTGCAGCCAACCGTTGGACGAGTTGACGACAATCCAATTCGAAAAGAAATTCAAGGCATCGGGATCCCCCTTGCGCAATGCGAAGGCCTCGTTGCCGCGCGTCAGGTTTTTGCCGTCATTGGCGACAAAAACCTGGTTCGGATAGCCGTCGGCCCAGAACCGCGGCTTGGGAGCCGACGAGATCGTTGCGTGCGCGTTGCCGTTGACAACTTCCTGGAAGGCTTGCGCATCGTCGTCGAATTGACGTGCCGTCGCCTTCGGGAACATTTTCTTCACGGTATCGCAGGCCGTCGACCCGCGGCGGCAGGAAAACGTGACGTTGCTCGCATTGTAATCCTCAAGCGAGGAAAATCCGCCCGCCAGATCCTTGTTCGACGCCATCTGCTGGCCCGAATGTGCATAGGGCGCGGTAAAGTTGACTGTCAGGTTCCGCTGCGGCGTGATTGTCATGCCGCCGATAATCACATCGAACTTCTTGGCCAGAAGCGCCGGAATGATGCCACCCCACGCGGTCGGAACGAATTCGATTTCCACGCCCATGTCGGCAGCGACCTTTTTTGCGACGTCGATTTCAAATCCGATCAACTCGCCTTCCTTGCTGCGCATGGCCCAGGGCACGAATGTCGACATCCCGACCCGCAACTTGCCGCGCTTCTGGATGTCCTCCAGAACACTTTGCGACGACGCCCCTACCGCGGAAACGGCAAGACCCGCGACCGCCAGAACGGCGACGCTCATGAGCTTCTTTATGGTTCCTGTCAGTTTCATTTTTTCTCTCCGGTGATGATTTTACATTTTATTGTTTTTGGCTCCCTTATGACGAGCAGGCCCAATACGTCTGAATGCTTTCACGCAATACCTCACAATCATTGAACCACGTCCGGGGCAAAGATGCACGATCAACGTCCCGGATTTTACCGGCAGCGGTTCCGCACCCTGCCATCAAGCACACCTTCCAGCGCCGTCACCGACGTGAACATCGGCGAATGACTGAAGCAGGCCTTTGTTATCTCAAGTTCGGGAAAGGACGCCGCCATGAACGCGATCGTTTCCTCGATCTCGATCGTTACCGCGAACCGGCCGATGCAGGAGAATATGCCGCCGCCGAAGTTCAGATGTGCCGGTTTGTCAGGGCGATGAATGTCAAAAGCTTCGGGGTCCGGATAATAGGCCGGGTTCCAGTGAGCCGCGCCGATATTGGGAAAAACGGCCTGTCCCCTCGGAATGAAATATCCATCGAGTTCAATGTCTTCCAGGGTTTCTCTGGACGTCGAAATCGACCGCGGATGGTACCGCATCACCTCGCGCAACGCCTGTGGTACCAGGGCCGGGTCTTTCCCGAGTTGCGCCCAGATGTCCGGGCGTGAGACGAGTTCGATAATGGCAATGGCGATCTGATGGGAAGAATTGTCGGTGTTGGCTTCCGCCAGTTTGACCACCCAGTTGCGCAACTCGCCGGCGCTTAAGAGGCCGTTATCCGTCGCCCGGATCAGATCCGACAGGAGATCGTCGCCAGGAGCTTGTCTGGCGTCGACGATCCGCTGATCGACATAGGCCAGCAGTGCGCGGAATCCTTCGTCGATTTCCTGTGTCCGCGACGGATCGCGGGTATGAACCTGTTGAACGATATGCGACGTGCGTGACACGAAGTCCGCATCCGCGGCCGGGGCATTGATCCAGTAACAATAGACCCGGGAGGGAATCTGGTCGCAGAGCATCGCGATCAGATCGACATTGGTCGTTCGCGGTATATCGGCAAATGTCTGCCGGACCACGTGCCTGATGTCCTTGCGAAATCGTTCGGACCCGTCCGGACCAAGCAATTGCGTCAGTGGCATGCGCAAGCGCCGGCGGGTTTCGCCGCGATTGTGGAAGGAAATCGACTGTCGCTTGTAATCAAGCGCCGGTCCTTCGGGCAGCCCCAGCACATGCATCAGGCGCGGATGGCCGGTCCCCAGCCGGCGGTCGACGATGGCCTCGCGACAAAGATCGTAATCGAAGATCTCGATCCCGCGTCTGCTGCGGCCAACCTTGTACCGGCTGGCAAAACGCGCCAGCGTCTCCATGGGTGCGGACCGATAGTCGGCCGCCTCGAAGTCTATTTCAGGCAGGTCGTCGATTGCCTTCATGCCGTCCCTTCCCTGCAGGATCCATGGTTCGATCAAACGACCGGCGCCGTTTGGTTTGGGCCACATTGCCGGGTCCGGTCAAACTCATGCAGCATCCCGGATGGCGGCGCGCGCCGCAATCGGGACTTCGCCTTCGATTGTCGCCCGCTGCATGACGCGGCGATGATTGGCGACCTCACCGAAATAGTCGCTCACCGCGTGGTGCAGGCTGACACGATTGTCCCAAAGCGCCAGCGACCCCTTTTCCCAGCGCAAGCGACACCCGAGATGCGTCTGGATCGAATGCTCGTAGAGGAACTCGAGAAGCGGCATGCTTTCCTTCTCGGTCATCCCCTTGAACCGTTTCGAAAAGGCAAGACTCACATAAAGCGCCTTCCTGCCGGTCACCGGATGCACCCGAACGACCGGGTGGGTCGCGCCCATTGCGCTGTTTTTGCTGAGCTCGTGCATCGACTGATAGCGGTTGCTGTACTTTTGCGGGTCGCCGGACTCGTTTTCCGCCTCCAGCCCCTCCAAAAGCGTCTTCATGCCGTCGGACAGGGTCTCGTAGGCCAGGTACATATTTGTAAAGGCGGTATCCGCGCCGTGCGGGGGAACAGCCTTGGCATAAAGCGTCGCACCCAAAGGCGGCCGCTCCAGGAACATCAGGTCCGAATGATAATAGCTGTCCCAGGAATAGGATTCTCCGGGTTCGCGAATGATCTGGAAGATCTCCGGGATGTCCGGCAGGCCGGTGACATAGGGGTGGGGTATGATCTTGCCGAACCGCTGCGAGAAATCGAATTGCTGCTGGTCCGTCAGATCCTGATCCCGAAAGATCAGGACGATAAAGGTATGAAATGCGTCATTGATCTCGTTCCAGGTCTCCGCATCCAGATCCCGCGACAAATCCACGCCAAATACCTCGGCCCCCATTGCGCCCGAGATCGGTTTAACATTGATTTTCCGGTAGTTTTTCATGATGATCTGCCCGTTTTCGGTAACTTTTTCCGCGTTGAGACCAGTGTTTCACAGTCAGATTCACAAAAGGGGTATGAAACGCGCCATATTCTCGACGAGAATCGCCAATCCGCTTTGCGTTTCGGGTTGGACGGTCGCGCACATTTGCAAAGCCGACATTCAAAGGGAGTGAGGGGAACGGGCCGTTCGATGAAATCCCGCAAAGTCACAATTGTCCTGGTTCCCGGGTTTTCACACCTGTCGCTCGGCGCGATCCTGGAACCTTTGCACACCCTCAGCGACATAAGCGACGATGTATCACTCACCCTTGAGGTCGCGAGCATATCGACCCCGAGCGTGGCGTCGGCTTCGGGGCTTTCCGTCCATTGTTCCGTCTCTTTGCAGGCATGTCTGGCATCCATTGCCTCTTCCGCCCGCCCAGACGTGTTGTTCTTGTGCTGTGGATTGAAAACGCCCTATCGATCCCAGGCCGACATGCGCAAATTGTTGCGTGCCTGTATGCGGTCCGGCGTGCGATTGTACGGGCTGGGATGCGCGGCCTGGAAAATGGCCGATGCGGGCATTCTGCGGGACCGCCCTGCGACCGTCCACTGGAAGACCCTGGCGGCATTTGCGGAACGCAATCGCGATGTGGATGCGCGCGACGCGCTCTTCGCATCCGACGATTGTGTGACCAGCAGCCCCGGCGAAGCCGCGGCGCTCGATCTGGCCATTCACTTCATCCGGACCGAATTCTCGCCCGCCCATGCAGAGCTTGTCTGTAACCATCTCATGGTCAGCTTCCCGCGACGCGGAGACCTGCAGCAACCAAGGGGCGATGCCGGAAGATTGCGCGATGTTCCAGACACGTTGCAGCGTGCCATCGCCATGATGGCCGACCATCTGGAGGACCCGGTCAGCATCAAATCCATCGCCCATTCCGTCGGCATTTCCATGCGTCAGTTAGAGCGGCAGTTTTCCGCACACCTCTCGACACCGCCCAAGAAGTATTACATGCGGCTGCGCCTTCAGCACGCCCGCCAGCTGATTGAGCAGACCTCCATGTCGATTATCGAAATTTCGCTCGCCAGCGGCTTTACCAATCGCCGCGTACTGACCCATTATTACAAGCTGGAATTCGGATTTCCCCCGTCCCACACCCGAAGGACGCCCTGACACCGGGAGATTCAGCCCAATTGCCGATCGGACCTGTCACCGCCTTTTGAAATAAATTTATTCTGGTGCAATTTCCGGATTCAGGTCACTATGCCGGCACGATGCCCGGAACCAGCGAACCGGAAGGGATTGGACATGTCACAGGAAGTGCTCACACCGATCACCCAGGCCCTGAAGGAGGGTGCCCTCAGCCGCCGCGAATTGAAGGATTTGATGAAACGCTCAAACCGTCCCGCGCTCGTGCGCCTCGGCGTTTGGGCGCTCGCGCTTGTGTTCACCGGCTGGTTGATCCATCTGTCGATGGACAGCATCTGGTTCATTCCCGCCATGTTCCTGCACGGTGTCCTGTTGGTTCACCATTTTTCGCTGCAGCACGAATGCTGTCACTACACCGCATTTAGAACCCGCAAACTCAACGACATTCTCGGCAATTATTGCGGTTTCGTCATACTGCTGCCGAACCAGTTCTTTCGCTACGAGCATTGCGACCACCACACCTACACCCAGTTACGGGGCGAAGACCCGGAGCTCATCGAATTGCCGAAATCGATCTGGGGCTATTTCTGGTACATCTCGTCGGTTCCCTATTGGAAAAACAAGGTCGCCGAGTTCGCCCGTCACCTGGCCGGGCGCCTCACGGAGGAAGAAAAGCGGTTTCTGCCCAGGGAGGTTCGTTCGACCATATTCCTCGAAGCCCGGATCATGGGGGCTTGCTACCTGGCCATCATCGTCGCGTGCATTGCCTTCAATTGGTGGGCTCCGGTCTGGTATTGGTGGGTCCCGGTTCTACTGGGAGAACCCGTCATGCGGGCGATCCGGATGACGGAACATGTCGGGCGTCCAACGGTCCGCGAAATGAAAGAGAATACCCGCACCAACCTGGTTTCGTGGCCGATGCGGTTCCTGTGCTGGAACATGAACTATCATGCCGAGCACCATTACGCCGCCTCCGTCCCGTTTCATGCCCTGCCCCGGTTGCACAAGATCCTTGCCGGATATGTCTATGTTGAAAAGGGCGGCTATCTCGGCGCCCATCTCGACATCATTCGCCAACTCGTCGGATCAAAGCCCCGGATCGATGCGGACGGAGTGAAAAGTGGCGCGTGAAAAGGTCTGGCGCGACCTGATCGCCGTCGCCGATCTGGAAACCGGCGACGTTACGCCTGTCACCTTCGGGACGCGGGAGCTTGCCGTCTACGATACCGTGGGCGGAATTACGGTTTCCATGGCCCGGTGCACCCATGGCGCGGCCAACCTGTGCGATGGCTATTTCGATGGAACCAACATCGAATGTCCGCTTCACCAGGGATTGTTCGACGCCCGCACCGGAGCGGCACTCGCCGCACCGGCACGCGTTGACCTGAGGATGATCGAGACGCAGGTCCGCGATGGCATGGTGCAGATCCTGATCTGATCGCGCCCCGGACGATTCTCAAATCGTTCGTGCCGTGAGTTGCGGATCAAACTTCAGGCAGGCTCTGGTCCATGGAGCGGGCCGGATGATCGCAACACTCGCCGACGATCTTGCCGGGCACGCCGACCACGGTGCAACGCGGCGGCACGTCCTGAAGCACAACCGATGCCGCTCCGACCTTTGCGCATTCACCGATCTCGATATTGCCGAGAACCTTGGCGCCGGCACAGATCAGCGCGCCGCGGCGAACTTTCGGATGTCGATCGCCGGTTTCCTTGCCGGTGCCGCCAAGCGTCACGTTCTGCAACATGGAGACTTCATCTTCGATCACCGTCGTCTCGCCGATCACGACGCCGGTTCCATGGTCGATCATGATGCCCCGGCCGATTTTCGCGGCCGGGTGAATGTCGAGTCCGAACACTTCCGAAATCCGGTTCTGCAGGAACAGGGCAAGCGGCTGGCGATCGTTGTTCCAGAGCCAATGGGCAATGCGATAGCACTGCAAACCATGGAAGCCCTTGAAGTAGAGCAGCGGCTCCAAGTGGCTGGTGCAGGCCGGGTCGCGGTCATAGACGGCAACGATATCGGCGCGAATGGCCGACCCGATTTCCGGATCCGCCGCCAGCGCTTCGTCGAAGATCTGACCGAGCAGCATTGCCGGCATCAGCGGACCGCCAAGCTTTTGTGCCAGGTGATAGGAGATGGCATTTTCAAGACGGTCGTGATTGAGCGCGATGGCATGCAGAACCCCGGCAAGCAGCGGTTCCTTGCGCACCATCTCCATGGCGTCCTTTCGGACATAGGACCAGACGGGGTCACAACTGGCGATTTTCTCGACGAACTGAGACATGCGATTGTCCCTTCACACAGTGCGTTGGGTGGAAGTCGGTTGCCTATAGTGTAAGAACTGGCCTGACGGCCTGCAAGCCCAATTGCTTTTGAGCACGCCGACTGCTGCCGTATTCGGGCAGGTCATTATTTGCAAATCGACGCGTTGCACAACGGTTCTGTGCCGGCAAGGACTGTCGGACATCCTGTTACGACCGGACCGACAACATCCAGTTCAGAATCAGGCGCCAGTCGGTCATTCGGATCGGGGTGCCATGAGATCCGGTTTCAAAAAGGGCGAACCGGATCGGATAGTTGGAGCGGCGTGCCTTTACCGCCTCGAAAAACGACTTGCGGGCGCGCCAGTCGAAAACGCTGTCTTCACTGCCATGACCGATATAGAGCGGCACCGGCTTGCGTCCGCCGGTCAAGATCGCGCTGCTCAAAAACGCCTTGTCGGTGACGGATCCCATGAGCAGCAACCCGCCCAGGCGCGACGAGGCTTCGCGGTCTTTCAAAAGCGCCCAGCAGACATGCCCGCCCATGGACCCGCAGGCGACAAAGACCGGTGCTCCGGGGGAAGCGGCGGAATATGTCCGGATCAACGCCCTGACATCCGCCAGCCCCTTCTGCGCAAAATCGGTCACATCGGTGGAGATATAAACCCCGTCATTGCGCAGCATCAGATTTTTGATCCGATTGAAATTGCCGCCGAAACTCCAGTCATTGGCCCCCTGAAGCCGGTTGCCGCCCTTGCCGTGCACATAAATGACAATCGATTTGGCGCCGCCCTTGAGTTTGCCGAGCGCAATGTATTTCAGCGTGCGCCCGCCGACATCAAGCGTCAGTTTTTTCTGCCTGCGCCTGGGTTTCATGCTCACGTAACGGCTGTGAGCACGAATTTCCCGGACTTCGTCCCGGCCGTAGAGGTCGCGTTGCTTGCTGTAGTCCACGCGCACGAACGCACCGTTATGCGACGAGTCCAGGACCCGTGGATACTGGAACAGCCTGTCCTTGAACGGAGAAAGTTTGTAGGCGGAGGCGACACCGGGAAGAAGCGAAAGCCCGCAGACAATCCCCAGGACGGCCCCGGCTCTCGAAGTCCCAAGGCGCCGCGCGAACGCGGAAAACATCTCTGGCAACAGGGAAACAGAAAGCGAAATCATGGATTTACATCCTGTTGGAGTGTGAGGTTCAGTCTCACGATTTTTTGCCGAGCATCCAGTTGAGGATCAGCCGCCAGTCGGTCATGCGCACCGGCGTTCCGTGCGATCCTGTATCGAACAGCGTAAAGCGGACCGGATAGCCGGCACGTCCGGCCTTGATCGCCTTGTAGAACTTCTCCTGATCCTGCCATTTGTAGATCGGATCCTTGGTGGCATGGCCGAAATAAATCGGGATCGGTTTTGCTTTCGAAGAATATGTCCTGGATTTCAGAAATCCGTAATCGTAGACCGATCCGAAAAACAGCACGCCGCCAAGCAGGGCGGCCGTCTCCTGGTCCTTCATCAGGTTCCAGCAGATTATCCCGCTCATCGAGGTACAGCCGAGAAAGATCGGCGCGCCCGGAGACAGCCGGGCGTATTTCTGCATCAGCGCCTTGATATCCGCCTTGCCGTTTTTGCCGAAATCGCTGAAGTCGGGCGACAGGTACACGCCATTGTTGCGCAGCATCAGGTTCTTGATGCGGTTGTAGTTGCCACCATAGGACCAGTCGTTGGCGGCGACAAAACGGTTGCCGCCGGCGCCATGCAGGTTGATCACGATTGCCTTGGCGCCTCCCTCGAGCCGCCCGACACCGATATATTTGTGGGTCCGGCCGTTGGCGCTGACGGTTCGGGTTTTCTGCCTTCTGGCCGGTTTCAGATTGACGTAGTGCGGTTGTACGCGAATCCGCAGCACGTCGTCGCGACGAACCAGATCGCGGTCGCGAACATATTCGACCCGTTCGAATGCGCCATTGTCGCGGACTTCCAGGACTTTCGGATAGTCGAACAGCTTGTCTTTGTAGGGTTTGAGCTGAAACGCATGAGCTGCGGGCGCCGTAACGGCGGTTAGCGCAAGCACAATTATCGGGAGCAGGAAGGTCGATGGGCGCAATGTGCCTTTATCGTGCGGGGGAGCCGGTGCGGGCGGAACCGGATCGCAATCCGGGCGATAGGCAGTGATCATTGCGCGAATCTCTGTCTGATATCTTTCATCCGCTTATCGCACGTTTGCCCCGTGATGCGAATGACCGGGATCATCACGCAACGTTGTAATAATCCTTGTACCATTCGACGAAACGGGACACCCCCTCCTCCACAGAGACCTGCGCTTCATATCCGGACAGCGCCTTCAGCGCATCGGTCGAGGCCCAGGTCTTTTCAACATCGCCCGGCTGCATCGGCTTGAAGTCGATAATTGCCTTCTTTCCCAGGCACTTTTCCAAAATGGCGATGAAATCCATCAGGTCAACCGGCGCTCCCCGGCCAATGTTGAAAATCCGATGCGGAGGCTTGCTCTCGCCGATCGCCGGCGGGTTGTCGACGACATCGACAACGCCGCGCACGATATCGTCGATGTAAGTGAAGTCGCGCGCATGATTTCCGTTGTTGAAGACCGGGATCGGCTCTCCGGCCAGGATCTTCTTGGTGAACATGAACAGCGCCATATCCGGGCGGCCCCATGGCCCGTAGACGGTAAAGAAGCGCAAGGCCGTCATCTTCATATCGAACAGGTGGGCATAGGAATAGGCCAGCACTTCGTTGGATTTTTTCGTCGCCGCATAGATCGACAAAGGCCCGTCGGTGGATTGTTCTTCGCTGAACCGGACCGCATCGCTGGCGCCGTAGACGGAACTGGTCGACGCGAAAACAAGATGATCGACGGAATGCCGCTTGCACAATTCAAGCATATTGCAGAAGCCGACGAGATTGGAGGCGACGTACTTTTCCGGATGTTCGATCGAGTAACGCACCCCGGCCTGTGCCGCCAGATGCACAACGCGGCTGGGTTTGTGCGTTTCAAAAACCTCCGACAATTGATCCATTTCAGCAAGGTCGCCGCGCACAAGGCTGAAGCCGCCGCGCGAATTCAGTCTTTGCGTGCGCACTTCCTTGATTGTCGGGTCGTAATAATCGTTGAAATTATCGAATCCGGCGACGGTCTCACCGCGCGCCAGAAGCGCTTCTGAAACCGAGTAGCCGATGAATCCGGCGCTGCCGGTCACGAGGATTGTCATGGCGGGTCCTATCGTCTGATCCCTTGGAGCCGGTCCGGTGGAAGGACCGGTTCGGCGAATGTCAGATTGGCTCGTGTTTATCCGATGATGTTCATGTGTGCACGGAGAAATCCGAAGCGACGATATCCTCTCGCCCTTTCCCGTCCCTTACCCGCGCATTGCAGCGAGCAACTGCTCTGCCCGGTCAAGCCGAATGGCGCCATCGCTTTTCAGGGCATCCACGAGAGCATCGATCTCATCGGGTGCCGCGCCCGCGGCAACCGCTATGTTGCGGGCGTGCAGCGACATATGCCCCTTCTGAATGCCCTCGGCGGCGAGCGCGCGCAGCGCGCCGGTATTTTGTGCCAGGCCGACAGCGGCAATGATTTCGCCAAGCTGACTTGCGGTCTGCACGCCAAGCAGTTTTACCGCGGTCTGCGCGACGGGATGGGTTTTGGTGGCGCCGCCAACCAGACCAACCGGCATTGGCAGTTCAAGGGTCCCGACCAGATTGCCTTCGGCGTCGCGTTCGTAATGCGACAGCGAGGTGTACCGACCGGTTGCGGATGCATGGCAATGGGCCCCGGCCTCGACCGCGCGGGTGTCGTTGCCGGTCGCGAGCACAACGGCCGTGACACCGTTCATGATGCCCTTGTTGTGGGTGGCGGCGCGGTAGGGATCGGCGGCGGCGAACGCGTAAGCGTCGAGAATTCCGTCGACCACGTCTTCGCCGCCGAGCGCATCCTTGTCGTAGACCGCCCTGACGCGGGCCAGCCGCCGGTCGGCCTTGTTGGAAAGGATCCGCAACCGCACCCTGCCGCCTGCGAGCTCGGCAACCAGCGGCGCAACAGCCTCCGCCATCGTGTTGACGGCATTGGCGCCCATCGCGTCGCGCACATCGACGATCAGATGCACGACGACATAGGTTGCGCGCGTGGCTTCGACGATGCGGACGTCGATATCCCTCGCTCCGCCGCCAAGGCTCACCAGCATCGGATCCTGCGCATTCGCAAGGTCCAGGAGGTCGTCGCGCCGTTCATAGAGCCGCATACGGGCGCCGTACGGGTCGCCGCACCCGGTAACCTGAACCTGGGAGATCATGATCGGCAGGTCGCTGGAGGCTTGAAATCCGCCGCGGATCCGGGCAACCGAGGCCATATTGCTCGCGGCAGCGACGACAGACGGCTCTTCGGTCGCCATCGGGACCAGAACATCGGCGCCATTGATCACGAAATTCGCAGCGATGCCGAGTGGGATTGCCATGGTCCCGACAACGTTCTCGATCATATGATCGGCCATGCCGAGAACCGCCTCGTCCGCGGCCCGGACACAAGCGAAATTGTCAGCGGACAGGTTGGATGCCGTCCTCAGCGCCGCGAGGCGCTCGTCCGGCGTAAGCTTGTAAAATCCCGGCAGGCGGCTGTTGATAGACATGCGAATCCCTCATGAGCAAGACGGCATGTTTCAAAGACCATTGCCGCGCGCATGTCAAAAGCCGAATGCGCCCACCTGCAACCCGCCAGGATCAGCCGGAAGAAACCAGGCTAAGCCGCAGCGATCACCGCGCTGATTTCATCCTTGAGTTTAAGGCGGTGTTTTTTCAGGTCTTCGGTGCGTTCATCGGCTGCGGCCTCGACACCGGCTTCGATGCGATGAATCTCGCGATTGATCTCATGGTACTCTTCCGCCAACTTCGCAAAATGGGCATTGTTGAGTTTTAATTCGTGCAGTTTTTCGACGTCGTCAGGAAACTCTTCTGCGAGCTCATGCGGAACGTGTGACATGGCATTCTCCATGAAGGATGGATTGGGAGGGAACAATCGGTCACGCGAACCTGGAATATTCTGACTGCTTCCAGGAAGAGTGACAAAGACTTGTCCATATCGTGCTTCGAACGCTGGAAAAGCTGGAGCGGCGGGCGCCCCGCCCCGGAAACGACGGATTGGCCTTACCGCGCATTGCGCCGGTCCGGGTGCAGGCTGCTGACCAATATGTTGCGGCTTGCACCGATCACAGCGGCGCTGGATCCGACAAGCAGCGGATCAGGGGCGTCAACGACGTCCCGATTCTTTTTCGGGTAAGGCAACGTCGAGAGAAAGTGTTTCATGCAGTTCAACCGGGCACGTTTTTTGTCGTCGGACTTGATCACCGTCCATGGCGCGTCTGCAGTGTCGCAATAAAAGAACATGGCTTCTTTTGCGTCGGTGTAATCGTCCCACTTGTTCAGGGATTCCCGGTCGATCGGTGACAGTTTCCATTTCTTCAGCGGTTCCGCCTCCCGGGACCGGAACCGGCGCAACTGCTCTTCGCGGCTGACCGAAAACCAGTATTTGAACAGCAATATCCCACTGCGGACCATCATGCGTTCGATTTCGGGAACCTGGCGCATGAATTCCAGATATTCATTGGGAGAGCAGAATCCCATCACCCTTTCAACGCCGGCCCGATTGTACCAGGATCTGTCAAACAGCACCATTTCCCCAGCAGAGGGAAGATGCTGGATATAGCGCTGAAAGTACCATTGCGACTTCTCGCGATCCGTTGGCTTGTCGAGCGCGACAACGCGAGCGCCGCGCGGATTGAGATGCTCCATGAAGCGTTTGATGGTCCCTCCCTTGCCGGCGGCGTCACGACCTTCAAAAAGCAGCACTATCTTCTGCCCTGTGTCGCGAACCCATTCCTGAACTTTGAGCAACTCGACCTGTAACTCGGCCTTTTGCTTTTCGTACAGGTGGCGGCCGATCCGATCATGGTAGGGATATTCTCCGTCTTCAAAAACCCTGCGTATGTTTTCGGTCGAATGCCGTTCAACATCCGTTTTTGCCGACTTCGGGCTCGCGGCACCGCTATCGTTCGGCGCGTCGCCAGTCTGCGGCGCCGGATCGATTGTATCTTCGCGCGCGAGCGCATCTCCGTCCTGGCCCGCAGGGGCGGTTGCTGCGGTACCGGCCGGCAATTCGCCGTTCCCGGGCACAGAGTTCGGTGCACCTTTTACCTGCGATGAAACGCGGCGTTGCCTCGGCGAAGCAGCGCCGTCCGATTTTGTTCGCCGCCTCGGCTTCGCTTCTGCAGGTGTTTCCGGCGTTTCAGGCGACCCCGAGGGTACTGGCGCCTCAACGTCTTGCGTTTTTGATTTTTCGACGGTGCGCGCACTGGTCATTCGGTTCCTCTCCGGGTCGGCGTTTACAAGACATTCAAATACCCGCCGTCCGATCAGTGAACATTGATCCGGATCAAAGCTTGGAGCCAAGTGATTGACCGCACAAACGTTCAAGACGCTGCATCAAAACAAACTAGGGTGTGCCGCACCGTCGAGGTAAGCAGCAGTTTCCCGAAGATTGGACGAATTCGCCATGGCGATCGATCTGGCCCTGTTCCTGTTTGCCGCCCTGGCTCTGATGGGCTCTCCGGGCCCGGCGACCCTCAGCCTTGCCGGCGTCGGCGCATCAATGGGTATCTACCCAGCCCGTCGCTACCTTGCGGGGATTGTTGTCGGAACGTCGACGGTCCTTGTCCTGGTTGCATCCGGCGTTGCCGCATTGTTGTTCAGCATTCCCTCGCTTGTCGCCGTAGTCACCCTGGCGGCGGCCGCCTACATGCTTTTTCTCGCCTACCGGATTGCCACAGCGCCTCCTGCGGCGAAAGCATCCGTCATAGCGCGGGCCCCCTCATTCTGGAGCGGGATATTTCTCTCCCTGGCCAATCCGAAAGCCTATGCGGCGATTGGAGCCGTCTATTCGAGCCGAACGTTGATCCAGGGCAACCTTGTTCTCGACACCGGAGCAAAAATCATCGTTTTGGCGTTTGTGATTGGGGTGGTGAATTGCGCCTGGCTTTTGTTTGGTTCGACATTCTCCCGCATCCTGCAGGGAAGGCGCTCGGGCAGGATGGCCAACCTGGTCTTCGCGGCACTGCTGATCCTGTCAGTCGCCTGGGCGTTTTTTTCCAACTGACGGTGCCGCATCGAACGCCGGCAAACGCGAAGGCCCGGCGGGACAATCCACGCCGGGCCTTTGCGATTGACATACGGTAGGCCGGATCAGTTGCTCTTCAGCTTCAACTTGCCGGATTTGCATTCGCCGATTTGTTTGTTTGAGGCGTTGTAGGCGGAATCCCAGGACACCGTCACATTCTTGGGGCAGGATCGATAGCTCTTGTTGACCAGATAAATCTGTCCCTGGCCCGTGTTGGCCTGGATTTTGACGAACTTAATGCCCTTCGACGAGCTTATCGTACATTTTACGTGGTTTGGCACAGTGCAGTTCATGGTCGCGCCGGCGGACTTTGAGACGGCCTTGAACTTGGCCGCGTGAGAAACCGGCGCCAGAAGCACCACGGCGGCAGTTGCGGCAAGGATTGCGGTTGTAATGGTTTTTGAAACAGTTCCGTTTGACATTGTAGTCTCCATCTTGGGATGTTGATCGCCGCAGTTTCGTTTGCGACCGCCCGGAGATGGGAAGCTTTTGTATCAACCAAGAACTATTTCTTGTCTCAATTGTATCAGGGGCGCTGGACTGCAAGCATCCCGTTCACACGAACGATGCTTCTTGTGAGAACCGCATTGTGCCCGCGCCCTGGAGGCGATCTCCAGCATCAACGCGTGTCGCGTTAGATCTGACTCAGGTCGAACGACATCGATTTGCACAACAAGGGTCCGCCCCCTGTCGCGTGACACCGAGTTCAGTGGACCGCAGCGATTGCAGTCACTTATTGCAATTGGTTAATTCGCGAATTCTGCGGCCACCAAATCGGCTATCAACGCGTTGCCCTTTGCGGACATATGACCGTAAAGGCGGTTGTCATCGTGCATGACGAACAATTCCTTGTACGGGCCGAAACCTTTTTCATATTCGGCCAGAAGCGGCGGCCATGTATCAATCGTGACGATGCCGGCTTCGCGGGCGCAAGCGACGACGGCATCGGCATGCGGTTTGTGCCCCGACGTGGGATGATTGTCGCTCCCGCCATGCTGCAGCATGAAAATCATTTTTATATCTTGCGACGAAAACGTCTTGTGCGCTCGCTCGAGCAATTTGCAGGAGACCGCGACCGGGTCATTGCCGTTCTTGATATATTCCGTGCCACCGCGGCGCAGAACGTCTCCCATTCCCAGGCGGTCCATAACAAACGGGATGATGTAAAAATAGCCGAACCATGGCGCATTTGTCTCACCCGGTTTGCCCGTGAACCGCGGAACCGGATTGTTGTGATGGACAAGTTCACCGTCATCGTTGACATCGAACCAGGGTTTGTTGGCAGAGCCGTAGACCCGGAAACCCGATCGCAGGATATCGTCAGCAAGGAAGGAAACGACAATTGCGCTCGGTTTGAGAATCGGCGCCAATTCTTCGGCACGCAGCACGATCTGGTCGGCGGCCCAGCCGCCGGCAGCGGCATTGACGACGGGCGAACCCAGCAGACGTTCCAGCTGCGCCGGCCAACTGTACCGGTCACCGACTTCGGAACCGGCGGTAAAGGAATCTCCGACGGCCAGGATCGCCCCCTGGGGAACCGGACGGACTTCGTTGCTGTTCATCCGAACGCCATGGTCTCCGGTCGTAAACGACGTCTCAGGATCTTGCGAATTACCGCCGATGCCCGGCCGGAGCACCCATCCGAGGATCGGGTGATAAGCGTTGGCGGTCTGAGTGGTAAGCAGGGCCTTTTCCTTGGCGATGTGGTTTTCAATAGGCCACAAGGCAATGCCGTCGACAAGCCGGACACCAGCCTCGGCAACGAAAAAGCATATGACGGTACTTGCAACAATCAAAGTGGCGTTCGCCAACAGGCTCGCCACGCGCCGGGCCTGATCTCGCACGAAGCGACTCACGCCGGTTCGCGGTCCGTTAAATCTCGGCAAATTCCGCCAGTTGAGAACAATGCCAATCGCAACAACCGATATTGCCGCAAACAATGATCCGACGAGAACGACCAGGTCTATTCGAGACAGTTCGAACCATTTGTAGAAAATAAAATCCTCGGCCACTCCCAAACCAAGCGGACGGGCCAGTATTGCTGCGCCGGCTACTGCAGCCAGAGCGATCAGCAAAACAACTGAAAGGCCCAGCAGATTGCGAAGCAACGGAGATTGAGGTACCCGGAAAACGGCCATCTATGTCACGAAGTTGATACGGCTCTGTTTCAATAAATAATGAAACGATGGCGGAGAAGAAGGGATTCGAACCCTCGAAACGGTTTCCCGTTTACTCCCTTAGCAGGGGAGCGCCTTCGACCACTCGGCCACCTCTCCACCGCCGTTTTTGTTTGATTTCAGGGGT
>Ga0207422_1000660_pt1 | contig 97564 bp, 74 predicted proteins | sample MarCyaLeptolynsp_FD_187757 | JGI IMG/M metagenome (GOLD analysis project Ga0207422, IMG submission 187757) | Marine cyanobacterial communities from Panama - species 1 Leptolyngbya sp. (SPAdes) | ecosystem: Environmental > Aquatic > Marine > Unclassified | place: Panama: Panama City | collected...
GACCTGGTGGAGACAGCGCTCGAACGCTTCTGGAAAGAGGTTCTCTGAAGAGGAAACTCGGGTTGTGCTCTGCGGCGTCAGCACTACAAAACCCCCGACTGCGAAAGCGGTCGGGGGTTTTGTCGTTTCTGCAGCCACGTCCACATGGTCCAGCGAGCCAACCCCTTGCCCCTGCCGAAAGGCTCCCAGTTGGCTTCGAATCAGCACGATGCGAAGGGAAGCCTGGAAGGCCGTGCTCGAACCCAGAGCATCGCGCAATGGGGTAGGTCGGTGGATCGGGCACGGGCACGGACACGGGTTGTCGGCAGCTTGGCTCCGGTTGGGGGCCAGCTGCTAGACCATGTCGTCCAGCTCCTGCTCCGTATACGTGTTCTGAACCGGAGCCCCCATCGCCGACTGCCGACGCATGCGGCCGATCTTGGAGCTCGTCGCGTCCCATGCCTGGCGGGTTTTGCCCTTGCTGTATTGGGCGCTACCGCCCGACTGGATTCCCATGTCGGCCCCCTCGGCGAAGGCGTTCTGGTCCGCGCCCAGGAAGGTGAACTGCCAACCAGCATCCTGCTTGGACTCGATCATCGCCTTGATGTCACTGCGCCGAAACTCCTGGCTCGAGTTCTCCTGGCCGTCGGTGATGATGACCACCACCACCAGACCCGGCTTGTTTCCTTCTGGCAGTGCCGAAATGCGGGCGTCGGTTTCGTTGATAGCCCGACCGACCGCATCGAGTAGGGCGGTGCCACCGCGAGGTACCAGCGAGTAGGGTTCCACACCGCGTATGGGCACGCCTTTGTGGACGAACTCGTACTCGGTGTCGAATTGCACAAGGGTCAGGTAGGCGTCGCCAGGTGCCTTGGCCTGGTCGGTGATGAACGCGTTGACGCCGCCCTGGGCGTCGTCACGAATGGATTGCATGGAGCCGCTGCGGTCCACGACGAGGGTGATGTCGGTGAGGTCGTTGCTCATGGGTTCCCCCTGTTGAGTTTGCGTGTAGTGACGTTAAGAGTCGAAATGACTCTAAGGTCGGATGCCCGCCGTTCAAGTGCAAAGTCGGGACCCCGCCATCCTTCAACACGTTGGATCGTGCGGTATTTCTGGGTGTGACGGCTTTCTGGTGACAGGGGGTGTCATGAAGGCGCCACTGTTGCAGTGAGGAAAAGTCTATGAATAACAAGCTGTTCACATAAAGGTCACAAAAAGTTCATTTTAGTGTTGCCTCGTCCGACTCAGTGCCCCATAGTTGCCCTCGTTGACGCCGACGACGTCCTCCTCGGAGGGCGGCAACGGAGCGCAGCACGGGCCCCACGGGGTCGTTCTCCTTCGGGGGAGCGGGTTCGCCGGGGCAAACCTCGTGGAGGGACATGGGCTCGAAAGAGTCGGTGGAATCCTCGGTTCTTTGAAACTCTGTAGAGCACGTGTGACGAAGGAAGCCGCTTGCGGTGGAGAGCGTTACACCAAGCCCATGAGAGGAGGCTCTCGGGATAAAGGGCGGCGGTTAGAAACGTCGTTCAAAAGCGTAGAGCCCAGGCCGAGGGATACAACCCTCGGGGAGATGAACGCCATGGGAGGAACGGGTCGCGGGTTCCAGGTAACACTGGCCGCGGCAACGGACTCACGAGATGCCCAAACCCCTGAATCGGGACCGAAGGTGGAAACACGGACGGCAAACCGGCAGAGGGGATGGCTGACGAGGAAGCGTCGAGAGGCGCCGAAACGGCAGCACAGCTACTCGGGAGGGGAATCCTTCGAAGGTGAAACCCCATGAGTGCCACCAGCACGAAACAAGGCTGGAGGGGCTTCGAGAGGAACAAGACGCCAAGAGGTTGAGAAAGCCTGAAGGCGTAGCGGAGTCGGGTCAGGTAAGCCCGGCGGGTCGCAGACACTGGAGGAAACGAAGGTGTCGGGTGGCAGTCGCTTCTCGAAGTTTGACGCGCTGTAGGGGACGAAACCTCATGAGAGGGCCGCTCGAGTCCGGTGGTGTCGGTGACGGCATCGGGGACGAGAGCAAGCGTGAGAGAAGGTGTGGCCACCGAGCAGGACTTCGGTCCGGTGAGGGGAAGCCACGGCTCTTCGAGCACGAGGCCAACGGCATGGGAGGATGTCCGTGGAGGGAAACCGAAGCGGCAGGACAGCACGCGACAAAGACCGCGCAGGACCGGGTCTCAGCATTTCTTTCGGGAAGTGACACATCTGAGAAGCAAGGCCACGGCGGGATGCATTCAACCGATACGGATGCAGCGCGAGTTGTTCGAAACACTCCGAAGTCGAGCCAATCGTGTGAAGGGTGTCTCTGGCAGGGTGACCTGGTGGAGACAGCGCTCGAACGCTTCTGGAAAGAGGTTCTCTGGAGAGGAAACTCGGGCTGTGCTCTGCGGCGTCAACGCCTGAACCCCCGATCGCGAAAGCGGTCGGGGGTTTTGTCGTTTCTGAGCTACGTCCACATGTTCCAGCGAGCCAACCCCGTGCCCGTGCCCGTGCCCGTGCCCGAAGAGCTTCCAACGGGCTCCAAACCAGCACGACGCGAAGGGAAGCCTCCAAAGGCAGTGCTTGAACCCGGAGCATCGGACGATGGGCAGGTTCAGTGGATCGGGCACGGGCACGGGCACGGGCACGGGTTTTCGTGTACGGGCACGAAATGCTCACACACCGACCCCGAGCCCCTCTCTCAAAAGGACCTCGGATGGACCACCCATGTTTGCCCAGCGCTACTTCGAAACGAGCCTCGTCGCCTCGGTGGCGCTGTGGCTTCCCGTCGGTGTTCTCATCGCCTTCATCCAATACGGCTACTCGGTTCCCTACTTCTTTGCTGCCGCCTTCACCCCCGGCCTCATCTACCTGCTCCTCCGCGAGTGGCCTGGCGGCCAGCAGCTCACCGGTCGCCACCGCCTCCTCGTTGAGACCGGCCTCTTCGGCGTCGCAGGCGCCTCACTCGCGCTCATCACCCAGGCCTGGGAGGACAGCTTCAACGGGGAGTCGTTCACCCACCTCAGCCGTGGCCTCATGTACGGCTGCGGTGCCGGCGCGGGCTGGTATGTCGGCGCCATGGCCCGCGCCGGCAAGAAGCGCCGTGGGCCACTGAAAGACCTCAAGGACGGCGGGGGAGTGTTCATGATCGCGCTGGGCGCCGGCATGGGCACTTTCGTGGGCTGGGTGGCCACGATGTATTTCACGTTCATCTGGACCTGGGACGCGGTCAGCCTGCTCAGTTTCCTTCCCGTCCCGCTGGCGCTCATCGTCCTGACCATGCTGGCCTTCGCGCCGATTGGAGCGTTCCTCTCCGTGGTCGGCAGCGAGGCAGCCGCCGGCAAGCTTACTGGGGAAACGTACGGTGGAGGCGGCGGCCACCGGGGCAGCTACAGCGACTACGGCACCGGTTCGTCATCGCGCGACTACGACGACGATTGACTAGGGCAGGTCACACGGCGGCCCGACCTGTTTGATCGGTGCCACGATGGTCGCCGTCCCCGTGTCCCGGAAGCTCTCGAAGAAGCAGCCGTACTGGTGCATCACTTCGGGATACTGCGCGAAGATCGAGTGCGGGTCGGTGAAGCCGTCGCCCGGGTACTGCACCACTGCGCCCGTATAAGCCGTCCCGTCCGCTGCGATGGCGTTGTTCACCACCGGGTAGCCGATGATGCCGTCGAACCCTTCCAGGGCCAGCGACTCCTGCATCGACGCCCAGACCTGGTCACCGGCCTGTTGGTGGCCGTAGGCGAGCGCGTAGGCGTCGTAGAGCGCCGTCGGGAAATAGCTATCTCCCTGACCCGCCGGCTCGTACACCGGGCGAACCGGGTGCCCGGCCAGAGGCCGCCGACCCACGCGCGGCATGTAGATGTACGGTTCGGCTCCCTCCCAGCCGGCCTGAAGCAGGTGCATCCCCGGGTGCAGGAAGGTCAGGTTCTCGACCTCCGTTCCAAGGACAGGCGCCAGCAGCGGCGGGGCGTTCAGCAGCGATGTGATGAGGATCATGTAGCTCCAGAAGCCGCCGGCCCCAGTTGGCGCGACAGCCTTCACACGCTTGTCCGTCGCGCCCCACATGTTGGTGTACATGCCACCCATCGACTGCCCCATGACCAGCAGCGGGTCGATGTTGATCCGGAAGCTGTCGGCGCCCGCGGGTAGCGTCGCGCCGGTGCACTGCTCGAGGACCGCCGGCGCGATCTCCAGCTTGCCAAGCGCCGTGGCGATCAGCGCCAGCTCCAGCACGCCCTGTCGAAACAGGTCCCGAAACGCGGCCAGGTTCAGGAAGTTGATGTAGGCGATCGCGCTCGCCCCGGGTACCCGCTCCGGGTTTACCGGCATGGCGTGGGATGCCGACGCGAAGCCGTGCTTGGCGAGCACGTATGCCGGGCCCTGACCCGCCGCGGGGGGCTGCCCGGGGCCCGGGTAGGGCCCTCGGTCCACGATCTGCGTCGACAGACCGCCCGAGCCATGAATGTAGTGCACATACGGGTAGCCATCGGCAGGCATTTCGGTCCGCGGGATGGCGATGACCAGAGGGACCGTCACGTCGTTCTGCGGCACGGGGACGCCGTCGGCACCAAACTCGAAGGTGCCTTGCGTGTTGTAGGGCGGCGTGCCCTGCGGGAACTCCGGAAACGTGACCCAGGCGTGCAGCTCGCAGAACCCGTCGTGGCTCGCGCCGTCGGTGGGGTCGATGGCGAGGCTGGTGATCGTCGCCTCGTGGCGTTCGTCGACCGCTTCCACCAGGTCGGCCAGCTCGGCGACCACATCGTCGGTCGTGAACACCGTCGCGGCGGCCACCGTCGTCACATCGACACCGACCTGCTCCAGAGTCTCCCACAAGGGCTGGTAGACCACGTGGATGTCGTCTCCTCCTGAAACGTCGGGGACCTTGCCGTGCGCGCTATCCCAGAGAGCCTCCGGTACACCGAGCTCCCCGCCCGACGCGTCGCCATAATCACGCCGTACTACGAACGCATATGTCCGGTTGGCGTCGAGGATGATGCCCGGCCAGGGAGCCAGCGCGAGCGTGTTGTCGGGAACGTAGTCGTCGGGGTTCAGCGTACGGGCAGCGACGGGAAGGAGCCGGCCCCGCTCGGGGCTGTCGGGATCCACGTCGATCAGCATGACCGACGCGTCGGCCGTCGCCGCCACGGGGGCATCGTCCATCGACGCCGCCACCGGGCCGTCGAACTTGAACCAGGCCACCGGGATGACCGGGAAGCCGCTTCGGTCGGCCACCAGAGTCTGCAGGTTGTCGAGCAGGTCGCCTGCGTTGGGGTTGGGCAGCCCGACCATGGCCGGTGCTCCGGTCGCCGTGACCCGAAGGTCCGACGGCCACGGGGCGTCGAAAAAGGTCTCTGGCCGAAGCAGATTGGCTCCCCAGTCGAAGCTCGCCATGGTGCCCGTTGGCGCTGGCGGTACCGTGACGGGGACGTCAGGCTGCCCGACTGCATCCGCTCCGTTGTCGGCTGTGGCGTCGGCCACCGCGGCTGGGGTCTCCTCACCCGGACACCCGACGACCGACATTCCGAACCCAAGCCAGAGTGCGGAGACAACAATGAGACAGTTGCTGCGTTTCATGGCCAGGGAGTCGACCAAGGCGTGGATGTCACGTCAACGGTCGCGACGGGATTTGGACCTGTTCCTGCCGTACCGATTTCCTTCGACCGGTCCCGTTCCTATAACTTTGGAACATCTGGACCCGTCGCACGTCTAACCGAATACCGACCCCGGTGATCATCGACAGCGCGGGAACCCACATAGACCAACACGGGAAGGGACGCGACCACATCCCTTTCGAGGCTATTTTTTGAACAAGGTTCACCACATCTTGACCCTGCTGGGCGCTTCGGGCGTGGCCGTGGGGTCCACCGCCGTTGCCTGGGCCCGGGTCGCCAGCACTCCCGAGGTGGGGGTGCCTGGGTACGCCATGGGCCCCTCGGGTCAGGTGGCGCTGGCACTTGCGGTGCTACTAGGCGGGATGGCGATGGTCCGTCTCGCCGGCCGACGCCCTGGTCTGGAAGGCGCGACCGCGTTGACGGGTCTGGCACTTCTGGTCTGGGTCGTGGCCTCCTGGGCGCTGGCCTCGGTCTCGGGCGCCGAGCTGTTGCCAGGACCTGGGATGGCCGTCGCGCTCGCCGGTAGCGCGCTGGCCGCGGTTGCCGCCGCCTGGGCTCACGCGCGGAGTCGGTTGCGGGTCCAGGTCGAGGTCACCCAGGATGGGCACCTCGTCGAGGCTCGAACGCTAACTCGTCCAGGCACCTGGAGCGCCATCGTACCCGGCTCGAGCTGGGCGCATGGGCGACCAGCCGCGTTCCATGTGGACGACGACGGTGCAGTCGCTGTCGGCGTTCGCGCAGAAGACATGGGCCGCGTCCGGGTTGCAGGGCAATCTCTTCATCGCGACCGCTGGTTCGGCGACGCCAACAGCCCTGTTCGCGCCTTCGAGCTGCTGCCTGGCGATTGGGGCGTCTGTCGTTCTGGCGGCGTCGAGACCCGGTTCGAAGTGCGTGGCAGCCAACTACGCTCTCGGCCGGATACGTGGGCAGTGGCCGGGGTCGCCACTGCGCTCTTCATGCAGATCGGCCTCATGGGGATGGCCACCGAGCCATGGCACCCCGAGAGCCTCGCGCTGCATCCTGCATCCTCCCGTGTTCTCCTGGAGGAGCGCCCGGCAGCCCAGTTTGAGCCTGCGGCGGGGTTGGCTCCTCGCCCTTTGATGGACGAGCCCCTCAAGCTGACCATCGCCAAGGACCTCTGGATCGACGACCTGCCCCGGCAGCAAGCGGCACGAGGGGGCGCCTTCACCGACCCTCTGAATCCTCCACCTGGCAGTTCGGTCGCGAGGGGACTGACGGAGCTTCTGGCCAACCCCACAGAAGGCTCTCCAGTGGCTCAGGTGCTGCGGCGCGACGGAGCCCGCGAAGCACGGCTGGGTCGGCTCTTCGAGACCGGTCAGGCGCCGACGCTGGTCACTGACGAAAAGGCGTTGGCCTACAAAGGCACCCAAAAGCAGCTGACCGGGCCCGAGGCCAAGCTTGATACCACCAGCCCGGCCGGGGCAGAGGCCAACCGACTGTCGAGCCCCAAGACGAAGCGGCGGGTGTCGCCCCGCACGATGCCCACCCGCTCGGCGGTGCGGGTCAACGCGAACAACCCCACGTGCCGCAACCTCAACAAGGATCTGAAGCGGCGCACGCGTAGCTTCCAGGCCTGCATCGATGCTCGCTCCGCGGTCAACCCCTCGCTGAAGGGGCAGGTGCGCATCGACTTCACCTTGAATCTCGACGGGCGACTCGAAGCGGTCAAGGTCCAGGGGAATACGACCCGCGACCGTGCGTTGACCGGATGTCTGCTGCGGCGTTTGCGGCAGCTACGCGCCGCCCAGCCTGAACAGGCCTGTCGCGGCAGCGTGATGTTCCACCTCGGTCACTGATGCACGCATGGCACCTCGAATCACCATCATGGCAGCGGTCGCGCTGACAGCGGCAGCGCTATGCTTCACTCCTCAGCCAGCGGAGGCATGCACTGCGGCGGCCTTCACAAGCAAGGCCAAGGGGGCGCAGGAGCTGGTGATCGCCAAGAACTATGACTGGGCCAACGACCTGGGCGTGGTCATGGCGAATAAGCGTGGGGTGGCCAAGACGGCGATGCAGCTGATGCCCGGCGCCAGCACACCGGCTCGGTGGACGTCCCGCTATGCCAGCGTCACGTTCAACCAGTACGGGCGCGAGATGCCCAACGGCGGGATGAACGAGAAGGGGCTGGTGGTCGAGGTGTTGTGGCTCACCGGTTCACGCTATCCCGCCAGCGATAAGCGCGCGATGCTCAACGAGCTGCAGTGGGTTCAGTATCAGCTCGACAACTTCGCCACCCTCCCCGAGGTGGTAGCCGCCGCTCCACTGTTGCGGGTCGCCAACATCTACGCGTCTGTTCACTACTTCGTGTGTGACACCGAGGCGCGCTGTGGGTCGTTCGAGTACCTCGACGGCAAGCTCGTCATTCATCAAGGCGACGGGATGCCGCAACGTGCGCTCGCCAACAGCACCTATGCCCGGTCGACGCGCTTCGCCAGCCAGGTGAAGGGGCTCGGTGGGGCCGCCAAGGCGCCTAAGGGAAGCGGTTCGCTCGCCCGTTTTGCGCGCCTGGCATTGGCCGCGAAGGGTTCGCCATCGGGAGGCAGCCTGGTGGACACAGCGCTGGGCTCGCTCGATGACGTTGGCCAGGGAAACTTCACCAAGTGGCAGATTGCGTACGAGCCCAAACGGCTGAAGCTCCACTTCCGGACCCATCGCCACAGGGCTCTGAAGACCATCGATGTCGGGAAGCTTGTAGTGGGTGCGGCAGGAGCCTGTAGCGCCGATGTTCGCCAGCTGGACCTGGCGACGAACCAGGCCGGTGACGCGAACGGACGCTTCACCCGATGGACGCAGCGTTCACATCGCGCCCTGGTGGAGGCGTCGTTCGCCAAGCTCGGCGCCAGCGCCCGCTATCTGAAAGGCTTCGTCGGCAAGCTCGTGGACTATCCGGCGAGCACGGCCTGCGCCATTCAGAAGAAGTAGCGAATCCCGATCCCTGCATCCACGTCGGCGCGGATCTTCGGAGTGATGCCGAGCACCGGAGCCGCCTCGAAGAAGACCTCCATCGGCATCGTCGTGAACTCGGCCGCGATCCCGATGACCGCTCGGACACCAAAAAACACCCGGGCGGTGGGCTGCGCGACCTCCTGGCCGATCTTCAGACCGGCACCGACATAGAGTGGGAGGTCGATGAAGTCGGTATCCAGCACGAACGCGTCGATGTGGAACAGGTAGTCGAGGATGATGTCGAAGGCCGAGTCGGTGAAGTCCCACGCGGCGTGCACCTGGAGGGCGTGCTCGCGGGTGATGAAGGCCTTGGCCGTCAGCCCCGTGGGTTCGCCGACAATGGCGCCGAGCCCAAAACCCTTTCGGATGGGCCGAGCGTCCTCGGCGGCGACATCATCGGCGGGGGTCTCCTGAGCGTGGGCGGCCGGCGCCGCGACGCTCAGAACAATGACGGCCAGGAGCGCGCTGAGGGCTCCTGGAAACGTCGAGGGTCTCAGGGGGCGTCCCACTTCAAGAAGGCGAGCGCCTGTGGCTCGGTGTCGAAGAAGCCCACGCGGTGCATCCGGGCGATCTTCATGATGAGCCGCGCCAGCCTCATCTCCCATGCTTTGCCCCCGAAGATGGCCAGGTTTTCGACCTGGTCTTTGTTCTTGAATAGCCACTTGCCGAGGATGAACTGGGCACGCACCGGGGAGTCCCGGAGGTTGCGAAGGTCGATCTTGGTGGTGACCTTCTTGTCCCGCCCCAACTCTGTGATGGCGTCGTCCAGCATACGCACAAAGGCGTGGGTGCCATCCATCGTGCCCTTGCCACCCATGACGATGCGAGCCTTGTACTCACCGTCGATGGTGTAGGTGATGGTGCCACCCTTGCCGTCGGCCCAGTCTCGTTCGAAGAGGAAGCCGTTCTCGTTTGGTTCCGCCATGCTCGTCCCCAACGTGCTGTGTGCGTCGTGTGCCGACCTTCTTCCCGCGTCGCCGGGGGCTCGTCAAGTGGCGCGGCGTCGAAGGCGGAGGGCGAGGAGGGGGATGAGTAGGTACCAGGGGGCAGGAATGGACGGCGACCCCGATGCACAGCCGTCGGAAGCGACGGGGGAAGGGGCGACACCATCCGGCAGCGAGCTGGTGGCGTCGCTGTCAGTTGCGTCAGCCCCTGTATCGGGTGAAGGCTCGGGCGGCGCTTCGGGCTCGGGATCGGGCTGGGGTGGCTGACCGTCAGCGACGGTGAAGGACAGCAGCACCTGGTCACTGAAGCCGAGCGGATCTTCCACCTCCAGCTTTACGACCTGCTCTCCGGGCGTGTCGAATGTGAGGCGCGCGATCGGTTCACCTAGCTGCTCCACGTCCCAGGTACCGTCGTAGTCGAGGTCCCACCGGAACCAGAGCCGATCAACGGGGTCGTCAGGATCGCTCGAGGTGGTGGCGTCGAGTTCGGTTTCATAGCCCGCCCAGGCTTCGACGGCGGAGCCCGCCGCCTGGGGTGGGGTATTGGCCTGTGGCGGTGCCGCGAACAACAGCTCATGGATCTGCAGCCGACCGTGACCCCAGTCCAGGTTCGGTACCGCACCGGTCTGGCCGTCCTCTGCGGCGCTTGCCGAGAGCCGCTCACGCACCTCCGCCGGGCTCAGACCCGGTTCCACCCCAAGCAGCAACGCGATCGCGCCGGCCACCTGGGGCAACGCGCCGCTGGTGCCGCCGAAGAGCCCGAAGTGGGGGCTGCCGTCCCCCAGGTCGAAGCGATGCAGCGCCGTGTAATGGTCCGAGGGCGCGATGATGTCGACCCCGCGATCACCGTCGATCCGCGGGCCTCGGCCACTGTAGCGTCGCAGGCCCTCGGCGACTTCGCCATCGTCCGCTTCGTTGCCGACGGATGCCCCAACACTGATGGCCGAGTCGGCCGTCGACGGGTGGGCCATGGTGCCGGCATCCGTCGCCAGCCCCACAATGCTGGTCAGGTAGGAGTACCCGGACTCGTCGGAGATGTGCAGACGCCACTGAAGGTCCGCTGCCGAAGTGCTGTGGAGATTCAGCAGGAACTGGCTGTCCCCCAGCGGCTCGAAGTCCGTTTGAGCGGCGTTGAGGCGGGCGAGCAGCACCGTGACCATGTGAGTCCCCCGGTCACTTGTGTCGCGGGTGACACCTGCATACCACGTCCCGTGGTACCCCTCCGAAGGGACCAGCGGGATGAGCGTGCCGTCGGGCATGTCCAGCTGAGCCGTCAGGTCGGTGCCATCCCCGTCTCGCCAACGGAGCGTCGCGAGCAGGTAGAAGCCGTAGCCGGGCGCTGCGAAGGTCTGAAGGGCGACCGGAAGCGATGCCCCCGCCGCGACGGTCCCCGCCGCGTGCCCGTCAAACCCAGCAAAGTTGTGGGTCGCCGTGACCTGCGGGAGGCCCTCTGCGGTGAAGTCGTCCACCACCGCCTCCCAGCTGCTGCTGCCGTCGCCGTACTCCGCGAAGTGGCTGCCGTACTCGTGCACGAAAAGGTCGGCTCCGAGGTCTCGGGCCCATTCCATCGCTGCCATGAGCGAGGGCTCCTCCTGGTCGCCGAGGTCGCCGCCACTGTACCGGTTGATCATCACCAACTCAGCGTCAGGGGCGACACCGCTCACCGCGGACCGACCAAACGTGCCGCCCACCAGGATGCCGCTGACCCCAGTGCCGTGGTCCCCATCGTTGAGGCCGTAATGCTCGGTCAGGTTGACGCCGCGCTTGTATACCTCCCCTCCCAGGCGCCAGATCCCTTTGATCTTGGAAGTCTTGAGGCCGACGAGCCGCTCTTGTGGGGACAGTGAACCGTCTCCATCGACGTCGTCGGCGATGAACAGGGGCTCGCCGAACGACGGCGAGGCGTCGTCATAGGACGGCGGGCCGACGTCTCGGACGCCATCCCCGTCAACGTCATAGTAGAGGTAGTCCCGACCGGCGGTGAATAGGCCATCGAGACCTTCGGGGGTGCCCGACCAGTAGTCCGTCAGGCCGGCTTCCAGAAGCTGTAGGACTCCGTCGGGTGCGCCGTCGCGGTCGTAGTCGACCCGGTCGACGCCCGGGGTGATGACGCCGTCGCCGTTCTCGTCGAACCATACGAACAGACCGCCGTCGGCCTTGAAGAAGAGCGGATGGAACGGGTCGATGCCGTCGTCGATGTCGCAAATGACCACGCCCGCGCCGGTGGTTCGTTCACCGTTCGGGTCGCGGCGAGGCTGGGTCTCCAGCGCGCCGGTGAGCGTGTGAATGGCGTCGTAGGGACCTTCGACGGGCAGCGTCGGTGCCCAGCCGCCTGGGACTGCCCGGTCGAGCATGTGCACCAGCGGTTCACGCTCCAGTGCTGGTAAGCCGCGTTCCAGCGAGGCGATGGCTGCATACCAGCCCGCCCGTTCCATCAACCGCCCGTCGACGTGCCTGAGGAACCGCACGCCCTCGTCGTCGAGCCTGGCAACGAGGCCTGCCGACGCTGGCTGCCGAAACTGCACCAGAACTCCGACGGTCGCCGGCAATATCCCCCTCTCCAAACGGGTCAGCCGCAGCTGTTGAAGCAGCCCCGGCGCCATCTTCATGGTCGCCGGGGCTGGGGAGAGGTCCGCCGGTAGCGCCGCCTGCGAGGGCTGGGGAGAGGAGATGCAGGTCAGCGCGACGGCGGTGAGGAATGCCATGCGAACTGGCATGCGACTAGCCTATGCACCGGCTGCGGTCGGATCGACCGGGTTCTCGTAACAGAACCCGCAGAAACATTAGCCTCATGCGGCGAACTGCCGCTCGACCAGTCGGCGGTAGAGGCCCTCGGTCTCGACCAGCGCGTCGTGGGAGCCTTCCTGGACCACTTTGCCGCCGTCCAGGACCAACACGCGATCCGCGCCACGGACGGTGCTCAGTCGGTGTGCGATGACCAGGGTCGTGCGTCCTTCCATCAGGCGGTCCAGCGCTTCCTGAACGAGGTGCTCGCTCTCGGCATCCAACGCCGAGGTCGCCTCGTCCAGAATCAGCACCCGTGGGTCTTTGAGCAGCGCCCGCGCAATGGCGACGCGCTGCTTCTGGCCGCCCGACAGCTTTACGCCGCGCTCGCCGACGACGGTGTCGTAGCCCTCGGGAAAGGTTCCGATGAAGTCATGCGCGTTGGCGGCCTTTGCCGCTGCCTCGATCTCTTCTCGGGTAGCCGTGGGCCGACCGTAGCGGATGTTCTCCTCGATCGTCGTGGCGAACAGGATGGGCTCCTGCGAGACGACGCCCACGCGCTCGCGGATCCAGTCCGGAGAGAGTTTCGTGTAGGCGTGGCCGTCCATGGCGATCGCCCCCGACTGGGGGTCATAGAAGCGCGACATCAGCGCTGCCACGGTCGACTTGCCGCCTCCGGACGGACCCACCAGGGCGACGACCTCGCCCGGCTCCAACGTCAGCGTCATGCCGTCGAGAACCTCGACGTCAGGCCGGGTGGGATAGTGGAATCGAACGTCCTCGAACGCGATGCGGCCTTCGTGATGCTCGGGGGTCTCATCGCCGTCGGACACGCCAGGGTGGCGGTCCAGCAGCTCGAAGATCCGCTTGGACGCTCCCAGCGCCTTCATGAAGTCCTCGTACAAGCCGGCGATGGCGGCGATGCTGAAGGCCGCGGTGAGCGTGTACAGGAGGAAGCTCGTCAGCTTGCCCACGGAGATGGTCCCGTCGATGAGCAGGTAGCCGCCGTACCAAAGCACCACGGCGATGGCGAGGTAGCCGCCAAAACCGACCAGCGCCCGAAACGCGCCGATGTACAGCGCACGCTTCTTGGCCACCTGGAAGCTGGTCTCGACGGCCTCGGCGTAGCGGGCCACCTCCTGCTCCTCACGAGCGAAGGCGCGTACCGTGCGGATACCGCTGATGGACTCTTCAGCGACCTCGGTGGAGCCTGCCAGCGCATCCTGGAAGCGGGTGGCCAGCCGTCTCAGCGACCGGCCAAAGAGGGCACCGCCGATGGCGACGACGGGCACGATGGCGAGGGTCACCAGGGTGAGCCGCCAGGAGGTGTAGAAGAGAAACGCGACGGCGCCGGCACCCATCACGACGAACCGCAGCAGCATCGAGAGATTCACCGTGACGGTGTTCTGAAGGACCGTGGTGTCCGAGCTCAGCCGGTTGATGAGCTCGCCGGTGCGGCGCTGGTCGAAGAAGCCGACTTCCTGAGACAGGATCGCGCGATACACGTCCGTGCGAAGCCGCGCCACGATGCGCTCGCCGGCGACGGTGAAGAGGTAGGCGCGAATGGCCCCGAAAACTGCGCCCACGGCGAAGAGCACCACGAGCAACAAGACCGCGCTGTCGACCGCGTCTTCGGTGGCACCCTTCTTGGTGATGCCGTCCATCAGCTGCTCCACCACAGCCGGGTAGAGCAGGGCCATCAGGGAAGCGATCAGGAGCGCGAGGGTGCCCCAGACCAGGGGTTTGAGTTCGGGGCGGGCGAGGCTGATGAGCCGTTTCAGGCCGACTGAATCGCCTGACTCATCCTCCTGCGACGATGGTGTTGCCTCCTGCATGAGGACACCATCGACGCGGACTTCCAAAGGTCAACTGACCATTTGGTGAGGGGTGACTTCCGGCGGCCTACCAACCGTCGTCGTCGTCCCAGTAGTCGTCGTCGCTGGAGCTATCGCCCCAGTCGCTGGAGTCGTCGCTGCCCCAGTCGTCGCTGCTGCTGTCGGACCAACCGTCGCTGCCGGAGTCGTCGCCCCAGCCGTCGTCGCTGCCCCAGTCGTCGCCCCAGGAATCGTCGCCCCAGTCGCTGCTCGAGTCATCGCCCCAGCTGCCCCAGTCGTCGCTGGAGTCGTCGCCCCAGCTCCCACCGCCAGAGTCGCCGCTCCAGCTGTTCCCGCTGCCGCCGCTGTCGCCGAAGGAGTCGTCCCAGCTGTCGCTCCAGCCCTCACCATTGTCGTCGGAGGAGGCCCAGTCGTCGTCGTACCAGCCCTCTTCCTCGGCTTGCTGTGCGTCCCAGTCCGAGGAGTCTCCGGTCCAGACCCACTGGTCGTCGTCGTCCCACCCGAAGAAGATGCACTCGGGGTGGTCGTCGAAGCCCAGGCTCCAGCCCGAGTTGTCGCCTGGGGCAGGGGTGCTCGTGACCGTTCCATTGCTGCCGTTGGGCGTGAACCCGGGGTCTACCGGGCAGGCGACGCGCTTGACCACAAGCTCACCTTCGACGATGGGCAGCACCGCGCGCCGCTGGCAGAACGGGCGGCCGTCGGTGCGGATGCGCCCTCGGCTGAGGCGGCGCTGCTCGTCGTCGGCGGTGCCCACGATGCCGTCACGTCCGGGCGCCCGGAAGCTGAGCTCGAACTGCCCCGCCTGGCAGGGGCAGTCGTTGTTTTCCGGCAGCAGCACGACACCCGATGTCTGGCGGGAGTCGAAGCCGCGCGTCTGAAAGCGTGACTCCATGAACTTCCCGCCGGGCCCGGTCAGCGTCATCCGGGCCCGGGTGTTGCCGGTGCGTCGCGCAGCCAGCTCCATCCACCACAGGTTGTTGCTCGCCGGCCCCGCCATCGAGATGCTGCCGGGCGTGCGGATGTACTCCCGCTTCACCTGCATCCGTGGGTGGGGCGAGCGGCACGATCCGTCCACGCCAGTGGTATCGCAGACCACCTCCCCGTCCATGACCTCGAATTCGAACACTGCGAATTCGTTGCGTTCAGCACATGCGGCGGTGGTGAGAAGGGCGATGGCTACGATGCTCAGACGCGTGGTCATTGATCCTCCTGCGACGGTGACGTGGTGGTCCTCTAATCCTTCAACGCTTAGAACTCGATTTCGGCCACTGTGAACGACTCTTTTTTCTTCGTGAGGCGCAGCGTGACCGAGCGGCGTTTTTCGTTGGAACGGCCGAAGTTGGTGAAAACATCCACCTGAAGTGTCACTGCACCCGCAAGCTTGGCCGCCGAAGAGCCGAAGTACTTGGTCTTGATGGTGTAGGTGCCCTTCATGGCCTTCTTCAGCGCATACACCTCGGGACCGTAGCCGCGGGTGAAGTCCCGGCTGACCAGGCCACCGATGCGCGTGCGGTTGTGGCTGTAGTAGGCCTCCTCACCGCTGGGCTCGACCACGTGCAGGTCCATGTCGGTCAAGTCGGCGTCCCAGGACATGACGATCCGGATGTCCATGTCCAGCTGCGCGATGAGTCGCTCGTCCAGACCATGGCGCTTGACGCCCGCTTTCTTGGCCTTGGGCCAGATGTTGTTGAGCTCGGTGAGGGCGATGACCTCGATTTCGTTGAACCGGTCCCACTTATCCATAACCACCCGGCCGAGCAGCTCCAGGGCGGCCGCGTAGTCGGCCTTCTTCGAGCCGCGCTTCCCGTCGGCCCGACGGGCCAGTACCAGCGCGAGGTCACGGTAGCTCTGGGGCTCTTCCGGGCGTAGCTCCTTGGCGCGCTCGAACAGGCCGGCGGCGTAGTCGAGCAGGTCCAGCTGGGCCAGACGGTGGGCGAGCACCCGGATCAACGCCGCGTTCTCGAGCTCCAGCTCGGCGATGCTGGACAGGATCCGCAGGGCCAGAGCCTTGTCGCCCTGGGACCGGAAGTAGTCTGACGTGTCCAGGAAGAACGAGGGCGCCGAGCCATACTCCTTCCGCTGCTTCAGGTATTCCGCGTAACGCTTGGCTTTGGGGGCTGCCTTGATGGCGCGCAGGTAGGGCGTGTCCGGGGTCCAGGCCTTCATCGCCACACCGGGCTCGGGGCGGCGGGCGTTGGGCTTGGCTTCCGCCTTCTTGTCGGCCTCGGGCTCGGCGGCGGAGTCCTCCGCCATAGCCGGACGCGGGGATGGGCGCCGTGCCCGGGCCGGAGCGGGCGCGCCATCGAGGTTGCCTCGGGCGCGGTCCTTCTTCTTGGAGGCGTCGCGGAAGCGGTAGTTCTTGGGGTAGGTGAACTTGGTGTTCCACCACTTCTTACGGGACTCCCACAGCTTCACGATGCGCTGCAGCTTGCTGGTCTCGGCCGCCTTGGCGATGGAGTCGAGGCGCTCCACCTCGGCGTCGTACTTCTTGCGCATGTCGGCCAGCATCTTGGGCGGCCGGATGCGGTGTTCGACGTACTGACCGAAGGTCTCCAGCACGATGAGTGAGGTGCCGGGCGTCACGATGCCGTATCGCTTACCCACCCGAACCAGCTCGGGGGCGTTCTTCTTGGGGAAGACCAGTAGGTCATCGATACGCTTCTGGGCCCAGTAGCGGCGCAGCATATCGCCCTCGGCGGCTTCGACCCGCTTGATGGTGAAGCTGCGTGCGCCCATCACCTTGGTGCCCACGCCGTACTTGAGGGTGACTTTTGCCTCAGGGCTGGTCATGCGGCCTGCCAGAGCGAAGGTCCCCAGCACCGGCTGCTTGAGCCGCGGGTACATCCCGCTGAGCTTCCCGCCCTCCACCGATGCTCCGAGGAACTGGTAGACGGCCCGGCCAATGCTGTCGAGGGCGCGCGTTTGGTCCACCCGGTTGAGGTTCAGGTAGGCTCCGCCGGTCTGGGTGGCGATGTGGCGCAGCAGGGCGTGGTTGGCGACGCTGCTGGCGTTGATGACCCAGGTCGGCGCTTTGAGCTTACCGGGCGCCTCTTTGCCGAAGTTGGACACGCCGTCGGTGAACAGGAGGTTCAGGTCGCGCTTGCCGGCGCCGCGCTCGCTGCCGACCAGGCCCAGCTGAGTGCCACCGTCGTAGACCGCGTCTTGGATGCGCTTGATGAGACCGTCGAGTTTGCCGGGCACCTTCCAGGTACCGATGAGGCGCGCATCGTTGCGGAACATCACGACCTCCACCACGACGGGACCGTCCAGGCGGCTGAGGTAGGCTTTCAGCAGGTTCAGCTCGGGCTTGAGGTCCCGTCCGGCCCGCGACAGTGAGGCGTCCCAGTAGACGCCGATGCGCTTGGGGGCCATCTTCGGCAGGGATTGGGGGTTGATGGCCGTGTCGACGATGGCGAAGTAGGTGCTCCCGTCGCTGGCGCGCTCCACGCGCACCGGAGCGCGCCGAATCGGCGGCAGGTCCACGGTGAGGTCGCGGGTGACGGTGACGTTCTTGAGGCTGGTCGAGGCGATGTAGCTGTCCCGCGCCGCCGCCCTGAAGCCGAGGCCTTTGGGGCCCCCGGTGATTTTGAGTGGCGCCGCCGGGCTCTTGACCACCTCGACGCGGAGGGCGAGCTCGCCGACCTTGTCGCGGAAGTTCATCGGCAGCTGGTAGCGAGCACCGTCACGGGTGTGGACCAGATCACTGACCCAGCTGAGTCGGATCGTCCGCGCGCCCTTCGCCGGGAGCGGGAAGATGCGGGTCTTGAAGCTGTTGCCCTGCGTCCACTCCACAATGCCCGGGTCGATGCCCTTGCGGACTTCCTTCTCGAAGACCTGGCGAGCCTTCTCCTTGGTCACCACGACCCCGTCGACCAGCACACCCTTGATGTCGAGCGCGTACCCGCTGACCGTTGAGCCCTCGGGCAGGGGGACATACAGGTCGCCCTCGAGGTTGCGGTTGTGCGGGTTGTAGAAGGTCATCGTCAGCGAAGTCTCGGCAATGTGTCCGAGGATGCGGACGTCGGCCTTCACCTTCTGGAGCTTGATCGGCTTGGTTTTTCCGTCGGGTCCCTTGACCAGTAGGGCCGGTGGGGGCGGTCGTCGGATGGGCCGCGGAGCCTCTTCGGCGGTGGTCGGGGTAGCAACCCGCTTGGCGGTGGCTACGGTGGGTGGTACGGCGACCACCGAGAGCAGCGTGAGAATCGTGGCCAGACTTCGCATCGACATGGTAGCACCCCCTGCTGGTTGGCGACGTGGTGTGTGTGGGCCGGTCACCCGTACTACGGACACCCACGCAAAGTGATCCATGCTATAAGGTCGCCCTCCATAAAAAGCCTGTCCTGGGAGTTCGAACAAACCGGTGAGTTCCGCCAACGCCACGCCTGACAACGCATCGGCCATCGACTGGCGCGAAGCGTTTACCAAGCACCTCGCTGACAACGGTCTGCGTATGACGAAGCAGCGGCTGGCGATTGGTGAGGCGTTCTTCGAGGCGTCCGAGGGACACCCCAACGTCGAGGATCTGACCGCCCAGGTTCGGGCCGCCCATCCGGAGATTGGACAGGCGACCGTCTATCGGACGCTGAAGCTCCTGGTGGACAGCGGCCTGGCGACGGCCGCGCGTCTGGGTGGCCAGAAGACGCGCTACGAGCCGAACCTGACCGACGAACACCACGATCATCTGGTCTGCACCAAGTGCGGGCGGGTGGTCGAGTTCCACAACAAGGAGCTCGAGACGCTGCAGGTCGCCATCGCCGACCAATTCGGCTTCCGGCTGACCGGGCACGAGCTGGAGCTGTACGGCGTCCCGCGCGAGTGTGAGACGGGCCCCTGCCCTCATACGTAGTCACGGCGTCCGGACGATGATTGAGCTGCGCCCGCAGCTGCTGCACAGCGGTGCTCGCACCCTGGTGCTGGGTCTGATGTTGTGCGGGGCGGTCACCGCTCTCTTCCTGGGCTCTGGTTCCTCGAGGAACCTGACCTGGATGTTCGGCCTCAGCGTCGGCCACCTGGCGGGCATGATGCTCGTCGGGATGGGGCTTTGGCGGCTGGGGTCGGATGGGCCGTTGTGGCTGCGCCTGACCGGAACCGCCGCCTGGGTGGTGGCGCTTCTGATGGAGGCCGGCGAGCCGCTGGCCCATCAGGTGGCGCTGACCCTGGAGTGGGAGTGGCTGATCAGCGCCCCGAGCCACGTCTTCCAGGGCGCGCTCATCGTCGGTTGGGGGGTGATCGTGGCGGTCGGCCTCTGGGTGGGACGTTTGCTTGGAGTGCGGGTGAAGCCCACCGCCATCGCGCCCCTGTCGATGGCCGCGTTGTACGGGATCTTGTGGGCGTCACCGGAGATCGCGTCCCCCACCGCGGTGCTCGTCGTTCGACTTGGCGCCTATTTCGCCGCCGCCATCTGGCTCTGGCCGCTGTCTCGAGCGGCCACCGCGGTGCAGCGGGAGGCTTCGGCGGGGCAGTGGAGCCTCAGTCAGGGGTTTCACCTGGTGCAGGGCGGGCTGGTCGTCCGCATCGCGGTGAGTCTGCTGGTGGCCAAGGTCAGCGCCGCCATGGGAGGCGATATCTCGGTGGGCACACGGGTCGAGGCGCTGCGCGTCGGCACCCTCGCCAACGCCATTGGTACGGCGGTCCTGGTTGCGACCCTGGCGGAGGCGGCGCGGCGCGCGCCGAGGCGCAGGCAGGGGCTGGTCGCCGCAGCCCTCTTCAGCGGTATCACGGCCCTGGCGCTGCTGGGCGCCCGTTCAGCGTTCGATGAGGTCGGGGCGTCCCAGTTCGAGGCGTTTCAGGTGTGGCAGGCCATTGCTGGGGTATGCAGCGGGATCGGCGGCCTGCTGCTGGCGGTGACCGTGATGTTCTGGGGCCAGGACCTGGATCGCGCCGACGTCGCGCGCTGGGGACGCTGGGCCGCGGGGTTGATGGCCGCGTCGCTGGCGGGCTACCTGGCCCTACGGCTGGGGGCGGGGAAGATGTCCGGCGATGCCGTGCTCGCCGTCGGCGGGCTTGGGCTGTTCGCGACGATCGGCGCCCAGGTGACCCTGTTCGCGTCGGTCGGTTCGCTGCGGTTCGCCCTGACCGAGACCGAGGAGGCTGGGACTCGAAGCTGAGTTCCCGCTATCCTGCCTCCTTCATTGGAGGTCCCCTTGCGCATACGGTCCACACTGTTGCTCTCCCTGGTCGCGCTGGCGGCTGTTGCGTCGGGCTGCCCCGAATCCACCGTCGAGCCTGACGCGACGACGGACACATCAGCCGATACCGGCTCTTCGACCGGGAGCCTCGTGGTCAACGAGATCGTCTGCAGCCGGGCGGACGGGGGCCCGGACTGGATCGAGGTCTACGCCAACGGCACGGAGCCTGTCGACTTGGGGCGCTACGCGGTTCGGGACGACGACGCGACACGTGCGCCCGTAACGCTCCCCGCCAAGACGCTGCAGCCGGGCGAATTCCTGGTCATCATCGCCGACACTGACGATCCGGGGGGCGGCGAGGATTGGGTGGATTTCAGGCTCGGTGGTGGGGATGCCGTCGTGCTCTCCCTCGATGGTACGGACGTCCAGGTGCTGGATTGGGAGGAGGGGGAGGCGCCCGAGAGCACCGCGTACGGACTCCTCATCGATGGAGACACCGCTCAGACGGGCACATTGAAGCCGACGCCTGGGGCGCCAAACGAAGCCTGGGACGGCCCGCTGCCCAGCGAACTCGACCTCTTCGTGGGCGACACCGTCTATGCGATGGAGCTCGAGCTGACGCCTGAAGACTGGGCCGACATGCAGGCTCAGCCCCTGCTGGAGAAGTGGTACCGGGGTACGCTCAAGATGGGTGGGCACGTCATCACCGACATCGGTATCCGCACCAAGAGCACCACCGACCTCCGCGTCGTGCACGGCACCGAGAGTCGCCGCTTCTCGCTGCGCGTCGATGCCAATCGCTATGTGCCGGGACAGCGTATCGATGGGCGTCGAGGCTTTGTGCTCAACAACAACTACATGGACCCGTCCTACATGCGCGAGTCGCTGGGCTACTACGCCTATCGGGAGGCGGGACTCAAAGCGCCCAAGACGCAGTTCGTGGACGTCACGCTGGCGGGTGAGCACGTCGGCCTCTACACGCTGGTGGAGCTCGTGGATAAGGAGTTCCTGCAGGACTACTTCCCGGACGCCGACGACGGTGACCTGTATGAGCCGGAGCAGCCTGCGGGGACCCTGCAGTACGCTGGGAGTACCCCGTCGGCGTACCCGAAGATGGGGCTCGAGACGAACGAGGAGACGTCGGATGGCAGCACGTTCGTCAGCCTCGTTTCGGCCCTGAACGATGGGAGCCCCGAGACCCGACTGAACGTCGGCAACGCGCTGGCCTACCTGGCCATGACTGCGGCGTTGGGGAATCTGGACAGCTACCTCGGACCTGGCACCAACTATTACCTCTACGACGAGGTGGGGCGTTTCAGTCTGATTCCGTGGGATCTGGACCAGGCCTTCGGCACGTTCGACTGTGGCTGTGGTGATGCCGTGCTGACGCTACCCATCGAGACGCCCACCTGTGGACCGCGTGCGAATCGACCGCTGGTGGATGTGCTGCTGGGTGATGCGAGTACCCTGGCGGACTACAGGGTTGCGCTGACGGAGCTGGTGGCGGCCGGCGGCGCCTTCACGTCCGACGTCCTGAACGGCCGGATTGCGGTGCTTCAATCCGTGATCCAGCCCTACGTCGAGGCCGACCCCACCAAGCTCTTCACGACCCAGGAGTTTCTCGACAGCCTCGACGCAACCATCACCAAGCCGGTGGCGCTGTCTGGCGGCGCCGACCGGGTCATTCCGGGGCTCCGTCCGTTCATCGCCTCGCGGGTGGCGTCCATTCAGGCCCAGCTTGCGGGGCAGGAAGCCGCAACCGGTCCAGGGGACTCGGTTTGCGGGCCCTGAACGGGCCGTCATCGAAAAATTAATTAAACACCCTTTTATTTTAATTCGAAGTGCCTATCCTGGTCGCGCCAGACACAAGGAGCGACGAGCACATGGGCGTTAAGAAAGTGATCTCGATGAAGCCGCAGAACGACAAGCCGCACCGGTTCGAGGACGAGCCGGAGCCCTTTGACGAGAGCGAGCTGCTGACGATGCCGCCGCTGGACGCGCGGAACCTCGCGGCCAAACTGCCCATTGGCACCCGCTTCACCCTCCGTGGGGATATCACGCCGCTCCAGTTCGCCTTCCTGGAGCTCCACGGCTTCATCATCTTCGCCGGCGTCGCGACCCCCGACGAGGTCGACAAGGTGCTCAGCGAGATCGATCGCGTCGAAGACAAGCTCGTCAACGAGAAGATCACCCACATCCACGGCGTGCCCGTCTGGTTCGGCGTGGGCGAGGACGGCAAGCCGTCGCTTCAGCGCATGGGCTTCTCGTCGGTTTACTCGGAGTGGCTCGAGGCCTTCGTCACCGACAGCCGGTTCGAGCCGGTTCGCCGCCTGATCGGCGAGGACGCCCGGATCGGCACCCGCGAGAAGGACGGGGTGGTCTTCAACCGCTACATCAACACGCCCGGTAGTCTGCGCCCGGGTCTGGCCTGGCACACCGACTCGCTCCGGGACCTCGCCTATAACCGTGAGATGCCCGGACCCATGCTCAACGTCGGGCTGCACTTCGACCGCATTCGTCCCGAGGATGGCGGCCTCCGCATCCTGCCCGGAACCCACAAGCAGGGCGCCTGGGACATGTTCTTCAAGAAAGCCTACTTCCTCGACCACAAGGCCGATGCCGAAGAGATCATGGTCGAGACCTGGCCCGGGGACCTGACCATCCACGACGGCCGCGCCTGGCACCGCGTGCAGGCCTCGCCCTACACCGGTCAGCGCAGCCTGCGCCGCAGCATGTACGTGCCCTACGTGGTGGACAAGCCCCAGCCCAAGGACGCCACCGCCGCGACCAACACCTACATGAAGGTGTTTGACGCCATCATCAAGACCCAGACCTGGTTCAAGAAGCGCGCCCAGGCCAAGGCCAACCGGGCCAAGTAGCTCACCGGGCGGGCTACCGGGCGCGATGGGGCAGCAGGAAGCTGACCGTCGTGCCAACGCCTGCGGTGGACTGAACCCTCAAGCCGCCCCCGAGGCGCTCGGCCAGGGTCCGGGCGAGAAAAAGGCCCAGGCCCATGCCTTCGCCCGTGGGCTTGGTCGTATAGAACGGCTCGCCGGCACGTGACGCGGTGAGGGGTGGCATGCCCGTCCCATCGTCGACCACATCCAACCGCACCAGATCGCCTTCGCTGGCAAGGCGAAGCATGACCGTGGCGGCGTTCGCCTCGAAGGCGTTCTTGACGACGCTTCGCAGGCTCCGCGCCAGGCCGGTCTGGGGACCGAAGATGGTCACCGCGTCTGCGCCTTCTGGCACGGTGACCTTCGAGGCATAGTCGAAGCCGTCCAGGGCACGTCCGATCCAGTCTGCGACGGTCTGCTTCTGGAGCGCCTCGCCGACCGACTCGCCGGCCTCGACCGACATCTGGTCCAGCACGGTACGGCAGCGATTGACCTCCTGGCGGATGAGGCGCGCGTCTTCGGTCGCCTCCTCTTCCCCATCCAGCGTCTCCAGGTGGCGCTCGAGCTCCCGCGAGACGATAGCGATGGTTCCAAGCGGGGTTCCCAGCTCGTGTGCGGCCCCAGCGGCCAGGGTCGCGAGCCCGGCCAGACGCGCATTGGTCTGGTTCTGACGACGGGCGTCGTCCAGCTCGCGCCGGACGCGGGTGACGAAGTAGGCGATGAACACCGAGGCCACGGCGAACCCTACCCACATGCCGCGGACGTGCATGGTCATCGCGTCCATGCCGCCACCGTGGCCGGCATGATCACCATGGTCCATGACCATCGGTCCACCGCCGCCAGGGTTGGTGTTGGAGGGGTCGGGTAGGGGCACGTGGTCGACGAACAGCAGCGCAAAGAGCCCCGCGCTCACGGCTGCCAGGATCCACGTGGCGCGCGCCTCCAGCACCACCGAGGCAAGGGCGATGTTCACCAGGTAGAGGAAGTTGAACGGGTTGTGTGGCCCACCGCTGAAGTAGAGCAGCCCGGTGAGGGCGAGCAGGTCGATGACCATCAGGATGACCACGAGCCCCTGCGGATCGGGCCATTCCTTGCGCTGGGCCAGCAGGTTCGACAGCGCCTCCAGGCCGACGATCCCGAAGAGCCATGGAAGCGGCAGGACCACGTGGAAGCCGACGTGGACCACGAGGATCGTCGCGGTCTGTCCAGCCACCGCGGCCCAGCGAAGGGTCAGCAGCCAGTCGAGGCCCGTTCTTTCCGACCGAAGCAACGCACTTCCCATGCACCGCTCATAGCGCAGATGTCCGCACGGTGACGAGGTTTTCTCCCTCTTGAACTCTGCTCTGTGACAGAGGTGTGATAACAGATGTTGAAATCTGTTACTTGATGTCTATTCTACCTCCATCACTCACTTCACGGAGAACAGCCCCATGGCCACCGCACAGCCCACCATGTCCCTGGATGGAAAGATCGCACTCGTCACCGGCGGCAGCCGCAGCGTCGGCAAGAACATCGCCTTGCGTCTGGCGGAGCAGGGCGCCGACGTCGTCATTACCTATCGCAGTCAGGCCGAGGCGGCCGCCGGCGTGGTCGAGCAGATCAAGGGCCTCGGCCGCTGCGCAGCCGGACTGCAGGTGGATCTCACCGGCGCGGGCGAGATCGGAACGCTGGTCGAGGCGTTCCACGGCACGCTCGCCGATTGGGGCGCTGATGGTTTTGACGCCATCGTCAACAACGCCGGCGTCTCGTCGCATCAGCCCTTCGGGCAGATTACGGAGGCGGAGTTCGATCGCGTCCTCGATATCAACTACAAGAGCGTCGTCTTCCTGACCCAGGCGCTGCTGCCGAAGCTCCGCGACAACGGCACCATCCTCGTGCTCGGCTCGGGGCTGGGGCGTTTCGCGCTGCCAGGATTCAGCGTGTATGGCTCGCTCAAGGCCGGCATCGAACACTTCATGCGCTACCTGGCCAAGGAGCTCGGTGGACGGGGGATCACCGCCAACGCCATCTCACCGGGCGCCCTGGACACCGACTTCAATGCGGCCGCCTTCGAGCACAACGCGCAGATGCGCGGCTTCATCTCGTCGGTCACCGCCCTTGGGCGCGTAGGTCTCGCTGAGGACGTGGGCGGCGTTGCGGCGTTCCTGTGCTCCGACGCCGGGCGCTGGATCACCGGCGAGCGTATCGAGATCTCCGGAGGTATGTTCCTCTAGTGCACATGCCAATGGCCGAGCCGACCACCCGGGACCAGATCCTCGACACCGCCGACGCGCTGCTCAAGCGCTACGGAGCGCGGAAGTTCGCCGTCATCGACGTGGCGCGCGAGCTCGACATGTCGCACTCCAACGTCTACCGCTTCTTCCGCAGCAAGAAGGCGATCTACGGCGCCCTCGCCAAACGCTGGTTGTGCAACGCGGAGGTCGCGCTGGCGGAGATCGCCGATGGCCCCGGGTCGGCCAGCCAAAAGCTCGAGGCCTACGTGCTCGAGCTGCACCGCATCAAGCGGGACAAGGTGATCGCCGACCGCGAGTACTTTGCGACCTACACGACCATCGTCGAGCAGTGTCAGGACGTGGTCGGGGAGCACCTGAAGGGCCTGCGGGACATCATGCGGCGCATCGTCGAGCAGGGCGTGGCCGACGGCGAGTTCGACCTGCGCGGCGAGTCCGTCGACGACGTGGTCGCGACGATCGAACACGCTACCCTCCGCTTCCGCATTCCCGCGCTGGTTCTGAGGTTCATCGAGGAGGACACGGAGCCGATGGCGCGCCGCCTGGTTCAGCTTCTGCTCCGCGGTCTGGCTTTCAACGGCGGCTCGAGTTCCTGACCCGCTCCGTGCTGCCGAGCTCGTGCTTCGCTGTGTCTGTGCCTCTCTTCGCGTGTCTCTGCTAGGCTTCCCGGACCCGAAACGGTACGCCCCAGCCCCCTGAATACCCGAGGAATGATGGGCCGCAGCTACAATCGCTTCAGTCTCGATGAACCGCCGGTGCCTGGCTGGCGGCTCGCCATCCTGTTGATCGATCCCCAGGAGCCACCCCCGGGGGACCACGACCCGATAGCCATCGGCATTGCAGACGGACTCTCGATCGAAGCAAACGAGCCAGCGCCACCTTTGGAGTTGCTCCAGAGCGTGGTCAGGCCGGACCCGTGGCTCGCCGTGGTCGACTCCACCCCGACCCCTCTCCCCAGCGGCGAGAGCCTCGACGTTGCGGTCCGCTTTCTGTCCGCATTCAAGCGAATCGACGAGGTCGTCGTGTTCGGTGCTGGAGAGGATGCGGGACCCGCGGATCAGTGGTGGGCGCCCGAGATGTCGGCCGCCATCGGCGGGTACCCGCCGGCCGGGTCAGTGATGAATGCCCTTCTGCGGGCTGCCTCCGGGGGGCAGACAAAACAGGGCCTGGACCTGACCAACAATGCCCAACTCCGTGGTCTGGTCGCGTGGTCGCTACGGGTGGGGCGGCGTCCGGATTGGACCCCTTTTTCCCGGTTTTCCTGGGAAGTCGTCGGGCCGAACAGCCGCTGCAGCATCACCTGCGACAAAGGGGTGATCGTGGCTGCCCGAGCGGGCGAAGTGTCCGGTCAGGCGGCTCTTGGCCCGTTCTTCGAGGCCTCACAAGGGCAACTGTGGTGGCACACCGAGCCGCTTGACGACGATACGTTCGCGCTGAGCTATGCCGGGGCGGTCCGGCGCTAGCGCCCCGGAGCTCAGGCCTCGGCCGCTCGCTTCAGGTCCGCCGCGTAGGTCTCGAAGGACGGCGCGAAGTCCGGCAGCGACCCTCGGATCATCGGGAACATCAGGCCCGAGAACACCTCCTCCATATGGAAGGTCGTGCTGCCGCCCTGCTCGCCCAGGGTGTAGGTCCGCTCACCGCGGAACATCGGCTTCATGCCGCTGGCCCAGAGCATGCTCTGATTGTCCTGGACGTCGCTGACCTTCAGCTTGAACACGCGGTCGGCGGCTTTGGCCTTCAGAGCGATGGTGTGACCCTCGGCGATCGTCCCGTCGATGCTCTCGACCGTGGAGTTCCACGCCGGGAAGTTGGCCGCGTTGGTCAGCAGCCCCCAGACCTTTGCGGCGGGCGCATCAATGCTGATGCCGACGCTGACCGACTGGCGAAAGGTCGTGCGTTGGGTGCGGGCTTTACCGGTGAAGTCGGGTGTGTTTTCCATGGGCGGCAGTGTAGGATTGATGAGCATTCTGCATTAGACGGAGTGCCTGCACTTCTCTGTTGCATTTCTGTCGTTAATTCGCAGTGACCGACGTCGACCTCAACGACATTGCCGTGTTCGCCGCCGTGGTAAAGGAGCGTGGCTTCACCGCCGCTGGCCGACAGCTCGGGCTTCCTCCCTCGACCGTGAGCCGAAAAGTGGCTCGGCTCGAGGACGACCTGGGCTTCAAGCTGCTCAACCGCACCACGCGGCGGGTCGGCCTCACCGAAGCGGGTCGACTCTTCTACGAGCGCACCGCCGGGATCTCGCGCGTGGTGGCCGAAGCCGTGCAAGCCGTGGCGTCGACCCGGGAGACACCCTCGGGGCGCCTGCGAATGACCGCGCCGCCCGACGACGCGGGGGTCATCTGGGAGCTGCTCTCTGGCTTTGTGCGTGACCATCCCAAGGTCGACCTGGACATCCACCATACCCTGCAATCCGTCGACCTCATCGAGGGCGAGTACGACGTTGCCTTGCGGGGCGGTTCCAGACCCGACTCGCCCGAGCTGACGGCGCACCTTCTGTTCGAGTCCCGAATCCTGCTTGCCGCGAGCCCCGAGTACCTCGAGCTGCGTGGACGGCCTCGACGGGTCCAGGAGCTGACCGCTCATGATGGCATCAACATGGACCCCTGGGCGCCCAACGCCATTCGTCGGCTCGATGGCGACCGGGGCTTCGTGAAGGTGCAGATGCGCAACCGGATTCGTGCCAACCGCCAGGACACGGCCCGCCGCGCGGCCGTGGATGGGCTGGGAATCGCGCCACTGCTCGAGCTGACCTGCCGTCGAGAGCTGGAGAGCGGGGCACTGGTAGAGGTCTTGCGGGGCGCGTTACCCCCGTCGGCCTCGATGTGGGTCGTGTCCCGCCTGGGCAAGGACCGGTCGGCCGCGGCGACGGCGTTGGTCCGCCACGTCCTGGAGGCCGTCAGCGCCTGGGACTGAGCGGGCGCCTCAGCTGGACTCGATCAGCTCCTTGCAGCCGTTCGGCACCTCAGGCAGGTGCAGCCGACTGCGCAGGCTCTGTAGCGCGGTTCGAATCCCCTCCTCCACCACCGGGTGGTAGAAGGGCATCGTCAGGATGTCGTGCACCGTCATCCTTTGCTGGATGGCCCACGCCAGCAGGTGGGCGGTGTGCTCGACGTGAGGGCCGAACATCTCGGCGCCGATGAGTGTGCCGTCCTCGCAGGACCCATAGACACGCACCCAGCCCTTGTTCTTACCGTTGACCCGGGCGCGTCCCTGGCGCGAGTAGTCCACTTCGCCCCAGCAGAAGCCAGCGTCGCACGCCTCCCGAAAGGACTTGCCCACCATGGCGATCTGCGGGTCGCTGAAGATGATCCCCAGGGGCGCCCTTCGCGGGCGCGCCGTGATCTCCGGCCAGGTGGCTGCGTTGGCGCCCGCCAGGCGGCCCTCGTCGCTGGCTTCGTGCAACAGCGGGCGGTCGTTGGTCACGTCACCGGCGATGAAGACGTGGCTTTCGCCGATCTGGCCGATGCGCGGATCGACCGTTGGCAGGTTCCGGGTATCCCAGCCGAACACCTCTTCGAGGCCCAGGTTGCGGACGTTGGGGACCCGACCCGCCGCCATCAGCACGGTGTCATAACGGTCCTCGCGACCATCCGCCCTCAGGATGACACCTCCATCCTCGAGTTCTTCGATGGACTCGAACTGGTAGTCGTTCCGGAAGTCGAGCTCATCCTCGAAGACCTTCTGCGCCACCTCTTTGACCTTGGGGTCGGACAGGGGCCCGATGAGGCCGTCGATGCCGATGAGGCTCGTCCGGACACCCAGGCGGTGCAGCGCCTGACCGAGCTCCAGACCGATGACGCCGGTCCCGACCACCAGCGCGCTCTGGGGCAGGTCGTCCCAGTCGAACAGCCCCTCGTTGTCGATCATCACGTCGCCCAGGTCCCTGAAGGGAGGCGGCACGAAGGGGCTGGACCCGGTGGCGATGACGGCGGTCTCGAAATGCACCTCGGTGTGGTCGTCCACCGTGATGACGTTGGGCGCGGTGAATCGGCCACGCCCCTTGATCAGCCGCCCGGCCTCGAGGTGCTCGTCGATGCTTTCGAGCACGAACCCGGTGAACCGGTCGCGCTCGCGCTTCACCCGGTCCATGACCGCCTTCCCGTCCACCTTCATGGACTCCACCCGAACGCCGAACATGTCCGCGGTGTGGGCGGTGTGGGCCACCTCGGCCGCGGCGATCAGAAGCTTGGACGGCATGCAGCCCACACGCGCGCAGGTGGTTCCATAGGGTCCCGGGTCGATCATGACCGCGCTCTTACCCGCTTTCTCTGCAGCCCGTCGGGCGTTCAAACCGGCGGTTCCGGCACCCAGAATGGCGACGTGCGTGGTGACTTTCTTCATGCTCGCTCCTGATGTCGGACAGACGGTATGTCCTGCCGTACGGTACGAGAAGACCGTGGTGACCACCACGGACCGTTTCAACCAGCGAACAGTCGTCGGTGATTGTATTTACCGATGACCGTCATTGCCTTCTCCCGGGCCGGCAGCAGGTGACGCTGGAGTTTCTTCGGGCTTCTGTGTAGGTCGTCCTCCATGCTGTTGCTCTGGCGCCTTCTCGACCGCGGCTACCCGTATCTACTCGGGGCCCTGCTCGTCGCAACGGCGGTGCCGCTATGGGTGACCGAGTGGCTGCCGCTGACCGCCTTCGGCGCCTGGGTGGAGCAGCTCGACGTGGCCTGGCGGCACGACGACCCGACCACCAGCTACGCGGACCGCTTCGTGTGGCCCGACGCGGGCACGCCAAACAGCTTGAGCGTGTGGTTCGCCATGCTGCTCGGGCCGCTTCTGGGGACGTTGGGCGTCGCCAAACTATGGCTCAGTCTGGCGGTGGTGGGGCTCCCCCTGGCGGCCGGCGCTGTGGCGCGTACCTTCGGCCGTTCCCGCTGGCTGGCCTTCGCCTTTGTGCCCCTGGCATGGGGGGCATCGATGCAGCAGGGCCGGGCTGACTTCGCGATGGCGCTTCCCCTGGCGCTTCTGGCCGTCGCCTTGGCGAGACGGCTGGCGGACGACCCCACCCCACGTCGCGTCGTGGGGCTGCTGCTGACCTTTGTCGCCCTCTTCTACACCCACCTGCTGGGCTTCGCCGCGGGCTGGGCGTTGAGCCTGCTGGTGCTGCTGACCCATGTGCCCCTGCGTCGGGCCTTGATTGCGGCGCCGATCTGGGTGGCGCCGCTGCCGCTGGTGGGGCTCTACGCAGGACGCCTCCTGACCTCCGATGGGGCCGGACCCTGGGTGTACGGTGACGTGGCCGCGCGCCTGAAGGGTTTCCCCGAGGCCAGTACAGGCTTTTTCGCGGCATCGGTGGACGAATGGATGTTCATCGTGCTGCTGGGCGGGTGGTTTCTGCTCATGCTCCAGCCGGCCGAGGCCGCTGCCCGCGCGGCGACCGACGACGCTGAACCCGCCGTCCGGCGCTGGGCCCGCGAGTTCGGCGCGGAGATCCTGACCTTCGCGACCCTCGCGGCCTACCTGGTACTGCCCGAGCGCGTGGGGGACATCGGCACCGTAGGGCCGCGCTATGCGGTGGTGGCGCTCATCTTTCTGTTGATGTGGCCGCGCGTGACCTTCTCCCGCGGATTCAGCCGTTGGCTCGGACTGGCCGTCATCGCGATGGTCACGGCCTATGTCGTGATCCTCAACATCCGCATGTACTACTTTGGCAAGCGCACCACGGACCGGCTCGAGCCGTTGGTCGAGATGCTTCCCGATGGGGCTCGCTTGGGGCTGTCGTTGAAACTGACCGGGGCCTGGCCGATGGGGTCCTCGGCCATCCGCATGATCCCCAGCGGGATCCACGCCGTCCGCAACGGCGGACTTACCAGCCAGAGTCCGGCGGCTCTGCCGACCAGCCCCATCCGGTTTCGCCCCGGCGCCGAGCCGCCGCGGTTCGAGCGCAATTGGATCGACAGCGACAGCATCTACGAGGTCGAGCACCTGCTCGTCGACACGCCGGCGGCGGTCAAGAAGCTGAAGGGGCGTCGAGGCGTCCGGCTTCGCGGCAAAGAGGGGCCGTGGCACCTGTTCGACGTGGAGCGGCCTACCACCGACCTGACGTACGCCGTTCCACCCTCCCTCCCGGGGGAGATCCCCGGCGCGGTGCGAAGCTGGGCCTGCCCCAGACGTCATTACCTGGTCGGATTCAGCGCGGCGGTAGACCCCGTAGGAGTCCTCAGGCTTCAGCCCTTCTGTCGGCGTGTGCTGCGCGACAAGCGGTCGCGCACACCCCTGCGCGGGCCCGTGTTCGGTGATCGGAAGGTAGCGTTCAACGCCAGGGTCACGTGCCCCGACGACACCGTGGTGATCGGTCTACACGGGTACCGCGGTCTGTGGGTCCAGGGGCTGGGCCTGCGGTGCGGCGGGATACAGGAAGCCACAACGCCGCCAAGGGTGCTGGACCCGGAGGGGCTGGAGAGCGGCGAGGCCTTTGATCTGCGCTGCGCTCCGGGCACTCGCGGGCGTGGCCTGAGGGTCCGCACGCGCGGCCAATTGTTGTCGGTGGGTATTGCCTGCGGTCGATGAGGTCACCGGGACGCCTGGACTTGACCCGCTGCTTGCCAGATCATGACACGGCGGCCCCTGTGGTCGCCCCCCGACCACGGCAGCGAGGATGAACATGTCGCTCTCAGCGAACATGGTGACCAGGGCATGGATGCTGGTGCTGGCCGTCATGATGACCATGACGGGATGCCCCGACGACAGCGGCACACCTCCCAGCGACGAGCAGCTCGACCAGGTGGCGGCCTCGGTGCGTGCCCGCTACGTCGAGCTGGAGCTGACCGACGAGCGTCAGGCCCCCGCACTCTATGCCTATCCGACGAAACTGACGCGATTGACCCCGGTCTTCGACGTCGCCGGGCGTCTGGTCTTCGAGGCCTCTGGCGGGTGGCTGTTCTGGGCCGATCTCCAGCCGGCGTCGCGCTATTACCACGAGGGGCTGCTGATCTCGGTGTCGGATGACGGTTCCGTACTGAAGACCGGCGCGACGTCGCTGCCGCCAGCGCTGGTCGGGGACGTCCCCTGGGAGCTGGCGCTGGCTGAGACCCGCTCGCGGGACGCGCGCAAACCGGGCCCTTCGGGCATTGACACCACGCTGACCGACCAGGAGGCCGCGGCGCTGCTGGCCATCCAGACGCCGGCACCGGAGATCCCGTCGGAGCCAGGCAACGGCTGCACCACCAAGCGGGTCCTCATCGCCATCGCCGGCGAGGGCTACGGCGACTCAGCGACGGCTGCCGGGCAGGCCAAGGACCTGGAGGCTATCCAGAACTTCGCGCGGCGCGGTGGTGTCGGCGTCAGCGACGCGAACATCCACGTCATCACCCCCGCCGAGTCTGGCGGCGCGCTCACCCGGGCGGAGCTTCAGGCCGGCATCGCGGCGGCCGAGGTGCAGTGCTGCGACGAGGTCATCCTCTACTTCACCGGCCACACCCACCCGCAGCGGGGACTCGTCCTGCAGGAGGAGCTGCTGCTGACGTCGGGCGTCAACCAGGGCCAGGTGGAGACCGCTGGTGAGTACCTCGACGCCACCGGCTTGTTCGAGATCGTGGGCGCGGGGCAGGGCGGCACCTGGATCGTCGTCCTCGAGGCGAGCCATGCGGCGCCCATCGCCGAGGCCCTCCTGGCCGCCACGGAGTCCAGCAACCTGGCCACGACCAAGGTCAAGAAGGTCAGTGTCCTGGCGGCCACGGCCGACGGTGAGCCGGCCCTCCAGCTGTCCGATGGCGCCGGGCTGCTGACCTCGGTCCTGCTCGAGCGGACCGCGGCGCTGACCGGGGCCAGCCAGAGCTTCGACGCCATCTCCACCGAGATCCGCGATGCGGTGTATCCCTCGGCCATCATCGGCGGCCGCATCAACGACCGGGCGAGCTATTGGTCGACCTTCTGGACGGGCGACAAGACGCTGAGCCAACAACCGCTGTACCTGGCCACCGTCGACCCCGCCAACGCCTGCGACTGCACCACCAGCGACGACTGCGAGCAGCCCAACTCGGCGCTGTGCCGCGAGAACATCTGCCGCCAGGGGACGTGCGTCGAAGAGGTGAAGTCGGATGGGACGCTCTGCGGCATCCAGAGCGAGTGCAACACCCCCGCCTGCACCGATGGCGTGTGCATCGGCAACCCCATCAACGAGGGCCTGGCCTGCGACGACGAAGATACCTGCACCCTGGGCGACACCTGCGACCAGGCTGGGTTCTGCATCGGCACTCTGATCCCCTGTGACGACGACAACATCTGCACCGACGACACCTGCGACGGCACCGGTGGCTGCATCAACACGCCCAACACCGAGGCCTGCGACGACGGCATCGCCTGCACCATCGACGACGTGTGCGCCGATGGAGCATGCGGCGCGGGAGGCTTTGACGACGGCTACTGCGCCTCGCTGCTCACGCCTGAGCAGGCGGCCTGCACCGTGGCCACCTGCGGCTCGGCGGGCTGCAGCTTTGCGCCGCGCCCACCGGGGGCCTGCGCCGTTGGGTCGGTCTTCGGGACCTGCAACCCCGGAGGCGCGCTGCCCGCGGATGCCGAGGGCGTAGTGGCTACCTGCGGCACCGCGGACCCGTACGGACAGGCGTGCGTCGCCGACAGCGACTGTCAGCCGGCCATCGACGCGGTCGCCGGCCTCCAGCCCGAGCTGGCCGGCAGCTGTCTGAGCGCCAGCTGCGTCAACAACACCTGCGTGGTCGACTACGTGGCGGCGGGGAACGTCTGCGACATCGGCAACAGCTGCTCGACCTACGCCTGCGACGGCGCCGGCCACTGCCTGTGGGACGCACCCGTGACGCCCACCCCGGCCGAGTGCACCTGTGACCCCACCCAACCCATCACCGATCAGTGTGGCACCCTCAAGGGAGCCTTCACGACGGCGGGCGCCTGTGCCGAGTTCCATTGCTTCGGCTCGGCTCCGGACGGATTCTGCCACGTGCTCTCGGCGGCCATCGGCACCGCCTGCGACCCCGGCGCGGACAAGTGCTGGGCCGGCGTCTGCGGCCAGGACCTCAGCTGCAAGCCGCGCCCGGGCGAGGCCACCGACCTGGCGGCCAAGGCGGCGGTCTGTGACGACGCCTCACCGTGCACCACGGACGCCTGCGTCGGTCCCGACCAGATCGGCGCCGATGCGGCCGGCTGCACCCACGTCTGCGCGCCCGAGGGCAGTGTCTGTCCGACCGACGACACCCTGGTGTGCGGCGCTTCGGCCGGCACCTGCGGCTGCGTAGATCCGGGCCAGGCCTGCTTGTGCCCCGACCCGCCGTCGCCCTGCCAGATCAACAGCTGCGACGATGGCAGCTGCGCGGTCATCGACCTGCCGGACGGCACGTCCTGCCTGCCTGACCCCGCCGATCCCTGCACCGTCGGAGCGTGCGAGGCCGGGGCGTGCAACAACGGCGCCGCCAAGGTCTGTGATGACCTGGACGACTGCACGACCGACGTGTGCGACGCGGCGACCGGGGCCTGCGTCTTCACCCCGACTGTGTGTCCCGCGGACGCCGGCCTGGATCCGCAGTGCCAGGCCGCGGTGTGCGACGGCTCGAACGGATGCCAGGCCGCCACGGTTCTGGAGGGGGCGCTGTGCCTCGCCGGATGCGGAAGCCCCGGCACGTGCTCGGCCGCGGGCGCCTGCGAGGGCTATGTCGGTGAAGAGGTCTGGTGCGGCGGGACCTGCGCGGTCTGCCAGGTCGGCGCCTGTGACGTCGGAACCGGCGCCTGCAGCTGCGTGCAGGCCTCCGATGGGACGGCCTGCGCCGGAGGCTCCTGCGTGGCGGGCGTCTGCGAGCCGGACGAATGCACCGGCGACGGCGAGTGCGACGACCTCAACGATTGCACCAACGACACGTGCGTCGCTGGCTCCTGCGACTTCGCACCGCTGGACGGGACAGGCTGCGACGACGGCGACGTCTGCACCGACACCGACACCTGCACCGCGGGTGTGTGCGGCGGAACGACCGTCGTCGGTTGCTGCAACCTCGATGGCGAGTGCGACGACAGCGACCCGTGCACCACCGACACCTGTGTGACCAACGCCTGCAGCAACGTCGACAACGGGACGTGCCAGTGCACCGTGGCCGGCGACTGCGACGACAGCAACCCCTGCACCGACGACGACTGCGTGGGCAACGCATGCACAAACGTCGACAACGGCACCTGCGAGTGCACGCTGGCCAGCGAGTGCAACGACAACGACCCGTGCACCGACGATGACTGTGTCGCCAACAGCTGCACCAACGTCGACAACGGAACGTGCCAGTGCACGATGGCGAGCGAGTGTAACGACAACGACCCGTGCACCGACGACGACTGTGTGGGCAACGCCTGCGCCAACGTCGACAACGGCACCTGCGAGTGCACGCTGGCGAGCGAGTGCAACGACAACGACCCATGCACCGACGACGACTGCGTCGGCAACGTCTGCACCAACGTCGACAACGGCACGTGCACCAGCTGCACGCTGCCCGGGGACTGCGACGACGGGAACGATTGTACGGTCGACGACTGTGTGACCGGGTCGTGCACCAACGTCAACGAGACCGACGGGACCGGCTGCAACGATGGTGACGTCTGCACCGACTCCGACCAATGCACGGGCGGTGTCTGCGGGGGCTCGGCCGTCGCGAACTGCTGCGTCCTGCCCACCGACTGCGATGATGGCGACGCCTGCACCGTGCAGGATTGCCAGGCCAACGCCTGCGTGCAGATCCCGGAGAGCTACACCGTGCCTGCGGCGGGCGCCGTGCTCCCGGATTCTGCCAACGCGACCCCGGCCACGCCGATGCCCGACTACCTCGATTACACCGGCATGACGGTGTTCAACGACGGCAGTGACGTGGTGGCGACCTTCACCATGGCGGCGACGATCCCCGCCGACCCGCCGGACACCTACGCGGCCGGCGCATCGACGTTTGCCGACATCTCGCTCGTGCTCTTCTCGGGCAGCGTGCCCGGCGACACTGGCGCCACCTACGCCGCGCTGACGGGAGCGACCCACTTGCTCTCTGCTCGCCACGAGGGGGCCGGCTGGCAGGGTGAGCTCAGGCTATGGAACGACACCACAGGCATGTGGGAGCTCGACGCCGGTACCACGGTAACTGTTGCGCTCAACGGCGCCGTCGCTACCATCTCGGCCACCCTGAGCAACATCGCGACGTGCACGGGCTTCAAGGGCCTGACGCAGCTGCAGCGCGACCCGGGAGCTGTCGAGGAGCTGGTATGGAAGATGTACACCACCGCTGGAACCGACCCCACCGGAACGCCCGTGGATCCCGCGCTGTAGTAGCGCTCCTGGTCGCCCTGCTGAGCCTCTCGCTGCTGGCCTGCAGCAGCGAGAAGGCCGCAGTGAAGGGCGACGCCAAGCCAAACGCGACCGCCAAGGCCAAGAAGGGCCTCAACGATCGGTTCACCGACCCGAACCTCGACGTCGAGGCGTGGATCAAGCGGTTCGAGCGCGAGCAGCGCGAGGTCTACAAGAACCGGGTGGCCATCGTGAAGACGATGGGCCTGGAGGCGGGCAACGCGGTCGCCGACATCGGTGCGGGGACCGGAGCGTTCACGGCCGAGCTGGCCAAAACCGTGGGCGAGACCGGCAAGGTCCACGCGCTGGATATCTCGCCGAAGTTCATCGACCACCTGAAGGCGAGGGTGGCGACCGAAGGGCTCCAGCAGGTGAGCGTGAAGCTATCGGAGCCCAACGACATCACGCTCCCGGAGGGCAGCATCGACGTGGCGTTCGCCTGCGACACGTACCACCACTTCGAGAACCCGCAGTCCATCCTGAAGACCATCCACACGGCGCTGAAGCCCGGTGGCCGACTGGTCATCGTGGACTTCCATCGGATCGAGGGGAAGACCAAGGAGTGGTTGATGAAGCACGTCCGCGCCGGCCAGGAGGTCTTCGCAAAGGAGATCACCGACGCAGGGTTCGAGCGCCAGCCAGATCCGCCGCACGAGTATCTGGTGGAGAACTATCTGATGGTGTTCAAGCGTCCCTAGCAGTCTCCGTACGCCAGTGAGCCGCTCCGTGCCCGTGCCCGTGCGCGTGCCCGTGCCCGTGCCCGTGCCCGAAAAGCGCGCGTCGGTCGCCAAGCCCGGTTTGGCCTGATGCTCACGCCTTGCTTGGCTCTGGCGGCCCCAGCACCGCGTCCCTAGAGTCAGCCCATGACGACGTACGGATTGCCCATCGTTCAGGTCGACGCCTTCACCAACCGGCCCTTCGCCGGAAACCCGGCTGCTGTCTGCGTTCTAAACGCAGGAGCAGCACTCGACGATGGGCGGATGCAGGCCATCGCGCTGGAGATGAACCTGTCCGAGACGGCCTTCGTCGAGCGCCGTCCTGGTGCGCCGTTTGGGCTGCGTTGGTTCACGCCGGCTGCCGAGGTGCGGCTGTGCGGTCATGCGACGCTGGCGTCGGCGCACGCGCTGTGGGAAGCGGGAGAGGCGGCCGACCTGCTGGAGTTCGACACGCTCAGTGGGCGCCTGACCGCTCGCCGACTCGCCGACGGCCGCATCGAGCTGGACTTCCCATCCCAGAACGCCTCGCCCGCCGAGCCCGCACCTGGGCTTCTGGACGCACTGGGCGTCGACGCAAGGGATGTTCGGTTCACTGGCCGCAACGGCACGGACCTGCTCGTCGTGCTGGTCTCCGAAGAGCTTGTCCGTGCGCTGAAGCCCAACCTCGGGGCCCTCGCCGAGGTCGACGTGCGCGGCGTCATCGTCACGGCGCGCGCCGACAATGGCACCGATGCCGACTTCGTCAGCCGCTTCTTCGCGCCGCGCGTTGGCGTGCCGGAAGACCCGGTCACGGGAAGCGCTCACTGCTGCCTGGCGCCGTACTGGGTGAGCGAGCTCGGCCGGAATCCGCTGACCGGGTACCAGGCCAGCCACCGCGGTGGCGACGTCGGCGTGGAGGTCGTAGGCGACCGGGTGAAGCTGCGCGGCGCGGCGGTCACGGTGATGCGTGGGGAACTGGTGCTTCCCTTGCGCTGAGTGGCGACTTCGGTTCTGAGCGAGAAAGCTGAGAATCGCAGAGGACGCAGAGGACGCAGAGGAAAGAGAAGACTCCCTTCTCTTCATCCATGTACGGAAGCGTTGACTGCTTCGAGCCGTATACCAGCTCAGGCTGCCAGCTCTTTGCGTCCTCGGCGTCCTTTGCGTCCTTTGCGATTCAAGCCAACTCGCGGTTGGGACTGACCCAGGTCGTCAGGCGTGGTTTCGGTATGGGCGCCTGGTGTTTGGGCAGTGGCACGGGCACGGCTGGAGGCTCAGTACCAGGCCCAGTTCAGGTCGAACACCGGGAACATGTGCGCATCTCGCCCGAACGGGTAGTCGCCGATGACCACCTTGTACCCGAGGTCGATGCTGAACACCTCCGACGTCCTCAGCGTGGCCTGCAGTACGTGCTCGATCGCCCAGGTTCCCTCGTCGCGGACCATGCCCCAGACGTCGAACTCGATGCGGTACCACAGGATGTCGTAGACCTTGCCCCGCAGGTCCAGCCCACCCGTGAATGAGATGCCGTCGTGCAGCGCCGCCATCCGGGTGTACAGCACGGGATAGTCCACGGTCGGCATCTTCGCTTCGCCGAACTGAATCCCGAGATTCAGCCCGAGCCGCACGGTCAAGGTGTGGGTCCCGTCGAAGGTCCGCGACGCATGCAGATAGTGGTTCGACGCCAGCATGTGCGGCACCTGGGCGTCCGGCGGAAGCAGCCCGTTGAGCATCAGCACGCCGCCGAGATAGCCGCGCCCCTGCATCGTGCGCAGCAGCTGGGTCGGCCAGCTCAACGTGTGCTCGGTGGCGATCGACCAGTTCCCGTCGAGCTCGGCCACGTTCACCCGGATGCCGATGTGGGGCATCACGACGTTGACGATGGGGTGGGTGTACAGCTCGATGTCGTCGGTCACGCCGAAGCGGAGCGGCTTGAACAGCCCCATCTCGAAGCGGCCCTTGGGCAGGGTGTAGCCGGTCTCGTTGGAGAAGTGCCGCGGCGAGAACGTCGTCGGGATCTGGCTGACCTCTTTGGCCTCCTTGCCGCCCTCGGCTTGTTTGGCGGGAGGGGTCTCGGCCATCGCGGTGGGCACCGCGAGCGTCATCAGGAGCAGCAGAAACCCTATCGAGCGGAGCGCAGCGGTCACGGCTGCACCTCCACCACGAAGCTGACCGGCGCGTGGTCCGACAGCGGCATCGTCGGCAGTCCGCCCGAACCCTCGTCCTGGTGCGTCAGGCCCGAGCCCGGGACCACAGCGAGGTTGGTGAACAGGTAGTCCAGCTTCCGGTTCCAGAACCCGTCGCTCTTGGTCGTGTGTGTGAAGTGCGGGCTGTTGTCCGCCTCGTAGTCGTCCAGCGGAATGGCCGCCGTGTAGTCCGCATACAGGTCGTCGAGCCAATCGGTCTCGCTGGCGTAGCTGTCGGCGTCGAACTCCCCGTCGGGCGGGCAGGCCGAGTCCGGGAAGTCGGAGATCTTGTCGGTCCGCGGCGGCAGCGCGTTCAGATCGCCGCCCCCCACGACCTGGCCGCCGTCGGCGACCACCTCGTCCATCAACGCCTTGAACCGGTCGATGTGCTTCTTCTTGGTGCCGTCCTTGGAGAACGCCGCTGCGTGGACGTCCACCGCGTACAGGCCATCAATCCCCGGCACCGCGACCCGAGCTCGCAACGCGTTGCGGCGCAGCCAGAAGTAGTTCTTGGCGAACCAGAACTCGGTGATCTCGGCCAGCGAGTAGCGCGTCGCTTCTGCCAGCGGATACCGCGACAGGATGGCGTTGCCGCTATCCACGCGGCCCACACCGTCCTGCGGGATCAGGTCCGCCCGCCACTGGGACGCATAGGCGGCGTGGTTGAGGTCGGTCTTGTCGAGCAGGACCTGAAGCTGGTCGACGTAAGCGGTGCGTTTCGCCAGCACGTCGAGCTCCTGGACCAGCAGGATGTCAGGGTCGTAGAGCCTGACCTTCTCGGCGATGGCCTCCATGTGGGCCATGACCTCGGCCTCGGAGATCTGGCTCCGGTCGCCGTGGCAGTCGAAGAAGAAGTCGACCCGACCGCCCCCGAATTTCATGTTCCACGTCATGACCTTCAGCTGCCGTGGAGGCGTAGCGGCCACGGGTTGCTGATTGGCCGCGCGGTAGATCACGGCTGGCTCGACGTCGTCGAACGTCGTCCGGAAGGGGTCGAACCCGTCGCAGCTGACCGTTGGGAGGGCGGCCAGTGCGGTGAACAACAAGGGTCTCAGCAGGGGCATGGCCCCAGCCTGAACCTCACCTGCGGAAAGCTCAACCCGTCGTCGCTACGTTAGATGCTGGCACCTGGACGGCAGCGCGTTGCCAGAAGGCAATCGCAACGAACGCAGAGGACACAAAGAACGCAGAGGAAGGTGAGGCTACATCCAGCTACTCGTTCTCGACCGCGCCGGCCTCGATCCAGTTCTTGATGTCCTCAAGCTGCGCATCCGGCAATCGGCCCTCGCCGGTCAGCGGGTTCAGCGGCATGCCTGTGCCCACGATGGTCCCGTCGTCGCCCAGCAGCTTGAGCCACAGGTACGAGTTCAAGGGGTCGTTCGGCTCGATGAGGTTCATCTCGGGTACCTGGTTGGACGGCTCCAGCAGGCGCTTGTAGACGTCGGACTTCTCGCCGGCCAGGACGAGCCCGCCCTGGGCCTGGGTCTCGCTGTGGCAGCCGCTGCAGTTGGCCTCGATGATGTTGGAGATGCGGCTCTCCCAGGTGACGCCCGAGCCCAGCAGGTTGAGGTTCTCGGGGTCGGCCGAGTAGCTGCAGTTGGCGTAGTCGATGGGCGCCGACAGGTTGTAGTTGCCGTCGGTCACCTTGCCGAGGCCCTCGACGTAGCAGTACAGCGCGAGCATCTCGGAGACGGTCAGCGGCTTGTTGGCCAGCGGCATGCGCGACCCCGGCACCGTCTCGTCGAGCATGATCCCGCGCAGGCGGGCGATGAGGTAGCTCTCCTCGGGGTTGCCCGGGTCGATCATCTTGATGGGCTGCCCCTCACGCGCACCGAATGTGCCGTTGCGGTTCATGTCACCCTCGACGATGCCCACGGCCAGCAGCTGCTGCACCTGGGTGGCCTGGTAGTTGCGCACGCGGCCGAGCAGGTGGGAGCCGTCGCCCACCGGGAACCACTGGGTGTTGAACTGGGCGAAGCTGATCTCCTCGACCTCGCCGTTGTTCACGAAGGTCCGGATGAACTGCCCCACGCCGTATCGGTTCGACGGGTCGCCATACCAGTCGGCGCTGGCCGGCTCGGCCAGGTAGAGGTGCAGACCCGGCGTCGCGTCGTCCAGCGGTGTGACTTCCTCGCCCTCGCCGGGGTCGGGGTTGTACTCGCCGGGCACGTAGTTGACGTAGCCGATCTCGATCTCTTTGCCGCCGAACAGCGAGAACCGGTCGCCGGGTCGCTCGCACCGGTCATAGGCCGCCTCGGGCGTGCCCGACTGCACGTTGCAGGGGGCTTCGATGGACGCCAGGAAGTTGGCCGGCGTGTGCAGGTCCGGGTACTCCTTGGCGTGGTGACAGACGCCGCCGTTGGGCGTGCACGTCCGGTAGATGACCTTGGCGTGCAGGTCGAGCCCCGTGGTCAGGGTCTCCTGCGCCGCCAGCACCTGCTCGTTGGTGCCCGTGTAGGGCTCGACCGTGGGCACCGCGCCCGTGCCGGGTCGCACCGGCTCGAACGGGATGGTGCCGTACAACGAGTCGTCGGTGAGCTCGTTGTTGCAGGCCGACAGCGGCGACAAGAACGCCGCCGCCCCGAGCACGATGAGAAGTCGCTTCGTCAGAGTCATTGGGAAACCTCTGCCCCTCGCCTACACAAAGATGTCGTCGAAGGGTTCGTCGGCCGGGAAGAACTCGGAGTGGTCGCAGCCGAGGCCGTCCATCATCGTCTTGAGCATGGAGCGGTAGCTGAACACTGCACCCTGGCGCTCCAGGTCGGCCGAGCGGGTCTCGCCGATCATGGCGCCGGGGCGCCCAACGGCGCCGCCCATGAAGGGCATCGACATCCAGCGGGTGGCCAGGTCGCCGCCGTGGTCCGAGCCGCGCGCCGAGTTGAAGCGCTCACCGCGGGCGGTGCGCGAGAACTCGCTGCCGAACACCACCATGGTGTGGTCCCAGTAGGAGCCGCCGTCGGGGTGGGTCATCACCTTCAGCGCCATCTCGAGGCCGCTGATGATGCGGTTGAGGCCCTCGATGCGGCCCGGGAGCCCGTTCTCCTCGCCCGAGTGCATGTCATAGCCGCCCTGGTCGAGGTAGATCGCTGGGCACCCGAAGTGGAACAACCGCAACGCAAGGCGCACGTTGCGCGCGGCCCCGTCGTTGCCGAAGATCTGAGCAAGCTGAGCGTTGGACAGACCGTCCAGCGGCTCCTGGTTGTTGTTGTTGATCTTGAGCGCGTCGCTGCTGAAGATCTCGGCGTACGCCTTGGTTGCCTTGCGGGTCTCCTGATAGCCGTCGACGTGGTACTGCAGCTGCGGATGGATGCGCTCCTTGTAGCGCTGGTCCATGTTGGCCGCCATCGACGTGGCCCACTCCGGGATGACTGCGTCCGAGTCGAAGCCGAACTGGTCAAAGCCGCCGCCGCTGAGCACCGGCGGCCGGTACGCGGCGTACTTGCCCAGCCCGCGGCCCATGCCCGAGCCGCCGAGAACGAAGGCCGGCAGCTGGATCCGCCCCTCGGCGGTAGCCGCCAGCACACGCTCGCGCAGGCCGTAGTTGATCATCGTGAAGAAGCCCACCGGGCCGTTCACGTAGCCTGTGTAGTAGCGCTCCAGGGCGGTCTGGTGGTTACCGTCCGCGCTGCCCGCGAGGGGCTCGTGGTCCACGCAGGGCAGCACCGTCATCTGGTTGGCCATCTGGGGGACCGTCTTCATCCCCAGCGCTTCGAGCTCCGGGGTCAGCCAGCCGGCGCGCTCCATGAGGCGGCTGACGCCCCACTCAGTGCCTTCGGCGACGCCCTCGGCCAGCCCAAACGGGTTGAACTTGTCGGCCACGTCCGCGTTGAACGCGGTGGTAAACCGGAAGCCGCCGCTGAGCCGGATGTACAGCAGATGCTTGATGCCGCCGTGGGCGATCGTCTGCTTGGCCTTGGCGTTCTTGATCCAGATGTGCGGCGCCAGCACCGCGCCTGCCGCAGCGGCGCCGGTGAGCTTGAGGAAGCTGCGTCGGGAGTTGGTCATCGACTTGGTCGGCGTTGTCTTGGTCTTTGTCGTCTTCATGGTCGTCACCCCGCCTAGTAAAAGAGCATCTCGGCGCTGCTCAGGAGCGCGTAGCACACGGGGCGAGCGAACTGCTCCGCAGTGCACGGCTTCGGGGCGCACAGGTTGGTGTTGTCACGTGCTTCGGACAGCTCGAGTGCCGAAGCGGTGCGACCAAGGAAGAGTTCCGCCTGATGGGCGACGATGTCTGCGCCGATGTCCTCGGTGAGGGCCGTCGTTGCAGACACGCCGTCAGGCAACAACCGGGACACGGAAGTGCCCATTCCCGGCTGCATCGTCGGGTTGCACACCGCCATGACGAAGCCCTCCTGGGTCGCCGTGGTCAGGATGCTGATGGTCTTGAACCGGCCGCCGATCTCGTTGTTGGGGCAGCCGCCCAGTGTTTGCGCGAGGTTGCGGTAGTCGCTGCGAATCTCGCCTTCGTCGTTGAACAGCCAGCGCGAGGACTGGACCAGCGCCAGCGCGGCCAGGGAATCCTCGCCCATCATGTTGCCGGGGTCGCTGATCCGGTGGTCACAGGTGCCCAGGTCGTACCCGGTGCGGAGCTTGATGGTGTCGATCCAGGGCTCCACATCGACCTGCTTGAGCGGTCCGTAGGTCCAGCGGTAGGTCGACGGGTCGCCGCCCTGAGCGCTCTGCAGGTAGGCAAAGGAGGTCAGCACCGCGTGGTGCACGGCGCGGACGTCGCCGCCGTTGGCCAGCACGTGCTCGACGAGCTCGCTGCGGACGGCCGGGATGAAGCGACCCAGGTCGTAGCCGAGGTACTGGTCGATGACCTCGTCCGCCAGGTTCTCCCAGAAGTTGAGGGTCTCGGCGACGATGCGGCCGGGCTTCTGGAGCAGCGCCCACTCCTCGGGACGAATCAGGCCCGACCACATGGTGTAGTTGCCGTTGTCGTCGACCCGGGCCCGCATGTCCGGCTCGAGGATGACCTGGTTGTAGCCCCACAGGACGCTGGTGCATTCACCCGCGGTGTCGGGGTCCTTCTTGCCGTCCTCGCCGATGCAGGGGAAGTCGATGATGGCGTCGGGGAGCCGCATCTGAAGGACCGGATGGTCGTAGTAGCCCTGGCCCCAGACCTGATACAGCCGCGCCAGGTCGCTGCGCTCGTTCTCGTACGGCGGGCGCCCCAGGAACATGTTGAACAGGGCCTCGGCCTTGTCGCTGGGGGTGGTGAACCGGCGGGTCAGCACCGGGTGTGCGCTGGCCACGGCCGCGAACTGGTCGTAGGGGACGAGGCCGCGGTAGACCTTGCCCACCAGCTCGTCCATGTCGAAGATTCGCTCCAGGCTGACGGCGGTGGTGTTGTAGAGGAACCGGTCGGCCCAGCGGCGCTGGTTCACCAGCACGAAGTCCTCGTGGTTGATGAGGTAGGTCACCACCTCACCCCAGGACTTGCTCTCGCACTGGCTTTCGACCTCGGACCGGGTGGGGAAGCGTCCCACCGTGTCGATCCACAGCCGGCGACAGGCCTCGGTAGTGTTGACCGGGTTCGTCGCCAGGCCCACACCCCAGAGGTTCTCGCACATGCCCCGGTTCACCGGGTTCTCGAGGTTGAGCGAGGCGCAGTGGGCTCGGCAGTCGGCGTCGCAATCCGGCAGCTCACCGGTGGGTGCGAGCACGCTGGCCGCTGCCGGCATGATGTCGCCGCCACCGATGAAGGTGGCTGGGTCGTTCAGCGGGCTGTTGTAGCCCACGAGCTCGCCGGGACCACGAGCCGGATCCTGGGGGTCAAAGGGGTACTGGGCGTCGCCGCACGCAGCCATCGAGCCAACCAGCCCGATCGCCGTCAATACGGTCGCCATCCTCGTCCAATCGCGCGCCATCACGGTCTCCCCCTGGATTTGGGCTCGGTAGGCGGGGCGTCCCTTTCCAGGTTCTTACTCGTAATGTAATGCGATTCCAGCAGCCTCCGCAAGGGTGATTGGAAGAGTTCTAAAGACCCTCGCCGACCTGCCGGTGGGGCTTCGGCGTCAGGGCGCCTGGAAGCCTGTCTTGGCGTGGGCGCCGTCGCAGAACGGCTTGTTCTTGCTCTTGCCGCAGCGGCACAGCGCGGCCTTCTTACCCCGCCAGGCGACGCGCCCGGAGCTGGAGAGGATCACGAAGTTGCCGCTGACCAGCAAGGGGCCGTTCGGCGCCGAGTTGACCTCGAGGGGGCCGATGTTGCCGTTGTGGCCGGGGCCCTTCTCGCCCACCGCGCCGCGATCGACGAAACCCGCCTTCTCATGGGCTCCGTCGCAGAACGGCTTGTTCTGGCTCTGACCACAGCGACACAGGGCGGCGCGGAACTTCGTGCCAGCCATGTCGTCGGCGGCGCCGGCGATCTTCAGGTCTCCCCGTACGTACAGGGGCCCGTTGTTGGCCACCATGATCCGGTTTTCCTTGTCGGCCACCTCGCTGCCGCCGCCGTCCTTGCGGGTGTAGGTGAGCGCACCGGTCGGGCAGCGCTCGACGACGTCGACGACAGTCTCGGAGGTCTCTGCGTCAGGCATCCCCCACGGGTCGCGGCCGCCGACGAACAACTCGTCGGCCGAGCGACCGCATTCTTGAACGTGGATGCACAGGCGCCCATCCCAGCGGATGTTGGCGTCGGCGCCCTGATAGTCGACCTGCTTTTTCTCAGCCATGACCTGAAGCTCCTGGACGGTTGGTACAGGGAGGATGCTCCAAAACGCCGTCAGATTCCTCCACAGTGGGTCTTCAAGGCGAACGGAGGCGGGGCAAGTCCTCCATTCGACTTCAGAATCACGGTGTACGTCTGTCCCGCTTCGGCGTCGATGGTCAGCGCTTGGGTCGATGCGGCAATGCACTTGCCCGGGCCGCAGTCATCGCCCTCCATCACCATCATGTCCAGGGCCGCCCAACTCGGGGTCTGAGCCTCAAAGGTGACCGGCGCGTCTGCGCTGGCGGTGTATCTGGCGACAAGCGCCAGTGCAGGCTCAGCGGGCATCCACGCGGCGTACCAGCAGCCCCCCGGAAGGGTCTCCAGGACCGCTGCGCCAGGCATCGTGAGTTCGAGCTCCGTCAGGGCCTCTCCGCACGCCAGGTCCGCGATGGGCGCACACTCCGATCCCGGAGTGTTGCAGGACCCCTGGTAACAAAGGTCTCCTACATCGCAGGTGCCGCACGAGCCGCCGCAGCCGTCAGAGCCGCAGGTTTTGCCGGAGCAATCAGGAACACAGCATTCCACCTTGAGGTCGAAGGAGAGTGTCGCCCCCAACAACGGGGTCTCATTCACGAAATGCTGGCTGTAGATCGTCTGGGAGATCGTCACGAAGTAAGTGGTGCCGGCCTTCGCCTCGAACTCGACGAAGCCCAGATTGTCCGTGACCCAGGTGTGATGCGGGCCATCATCGGAGCAGATCGGCTCGGTCCACAACTGCGGCTCATCGGGCCAGAGTTCGCCCACATAGAGATAGAGCGGTGGCGCGTCCTCCAGCATGGTCACGCGCAGTTGGACCGGTCGGGTCTCGGCACTCTCGAAGGTGTAGAGGAGTGGGCTTTGTCCCGTGGGCTCGATGAGGCTCAGCGGCGGACCAGAAACGACGATGTTCGGTGCCTGGTTCGTCAGCAGATCCCCGCACGTCAGGGAGGCTTCCGGGGCACAAGGGTCAATCGCCACGCAGGCGCCTTCCGTGCAGGCGTGGTGGTCGGGGCATGCGCCGCAGCTTCCGCCACACCCATCGGGACCGCAGGCCGCGCCGTCACAGGTAGGTTCGCAGGGGGCGGGCGGCGGGCATGGACCCTCGCAAGGTCCTGCAATTGCCAGAACGAAGTCTCCCGACCGCCGGGCAAGAGCGTCCTGAGCCAGGCGCCGCGTGGTGAGAACGCTTGCCATGTCCAGGGCAAGGGTGTCTTTGGCCGTGTCGACGGAATCGATGGCTGTCTGCGCGTTCGCGAGCGTGTCGACCGCCGCACCCGTGAGTCCCAGGCCGGCCACATCCTGAGCGTCGAGCTGCGCTTTCTGATGGCCATCTGAAGACTCGATGGTACCCACCCAGTAGGTCACCAGTCCGACTCCATCGCCGGCGGTTCCATCGCCAACGCGCTCGTCAAAGACCATCGCGGTGGTCGCCATGTGGTCGACCGACTGCCTCAGAAGCTGGAAATCGGCGTCCAACAGCGCGCGGTCCGCGTCGCCCATGGATGGCACCCAGCCCCCACTTTCGAAGGCCAGCAGCCTCATGGTCCAGAGCGTCTCATTCAGTTGCTCATAGAGCTGCTTGGCTCCTGTCAGGATAGCCAGCCCAGCGTTCAGGCTGAACGCATCGCTGTCGTCTGGCGGGTCGTCGATGGCGCCATCGACCACGACAACGTAGAGCTGGTCGGCCTGGAGCTGATACTCGCCATGCACAGGCTGAAGCGGCTCTGACGGAATCGTCCGTGCCAGGCAGGGCGCGTCGACAGTCGTCGGACACCCTTCGTAGAGGGTGAACATGGCGTTGAAGTCGCCGCTGACGTCGATGCGGTAGGTGCCAGTCGCCTTCGGCACGAACCCGTACCATCGCTCCGGGGCGGCACCTCCCCAGGGCTCGGCGCCACACGATGACGCCCACGTCATGGGGCCATCCGCGGTCGCGTCCGTCACCGATGCGGGCAGGTCTTCGAGCACCACGAGCGGGACGTTCCCGCACGATGTGGGCGGGACCGAGACCTCCGCGTCGACATCGGCAGTGACTGTCTCGACATCGGGATCAGCCAGATCCACGTCTGGCATGGCGTCGCCATCCGGTACCGCAGCCACGTCGGGGGGGGAGACACCTCGGGCACGACGTCGGTGTCGGCCGTCGGACCGACTTCGGGCTGCCCTGTGTCCGTCGTGTCCGTCGTGCCATCCGTGTCCGCGGCGGTGAACACCGCGGGGCTGGGCGGATCGGTGCAGGACGCGCTCAGAAGCGCCCATGAGCACAGCAGGACGGCAGGAGAGAGTCGCATGCGTTGCCTCGGCGTGGTTCACCGAGGCAACGAAAGCGGCTCATCGGAACTTAAGTCCCCTGAGCTACCACTTCTCCGCGAACGGCCGCACGTCGACCTCGAAGGACCACGCGCTCTTCGGCTGCTCGGTCAGCCGGTAGTACGTCTCGGCGATGTCGGCGGGGCGGAGGAAGAAGTCGTCGCTCTTGCCCTTCATCATCTCGCGCGTGCGCGGCAGGTCGATCATGCCGTCCACGATGACCAGGGCTACGTGGATGCCGCTGGGCCACAGGTGGCGCGCCATGGACTGGGCCAGGTTCCGCTGGGCCGCCTTGGCCGACGCGAACGCCGCGAAGTTGGCCCCTCCGCGCAGCGACGCCGTGGCGCCGGTGATGACGATGGCGCCCTTGCCCTTCTCCTTCATCCCGTCGATGACCTGCTTGGAGCAGTGGAACAGCCCCATCGCGTTGACCCGCCAGGACAGCTCGAAGGCCTCGGCGCTGGTGTTCTCGATGTTGCTGAACACCCCGGAGCCGGCGTTGTAGATGAGCACGTCCGGGGTCTTGCCGGAGTCGCTGACGATGTTCTCGAACGCCGCCTTGACCGACTCGGTGTCACCGACGTCGCAGGAGTAGGCCCAGGCGTCGCCGAGCTCCTCGGCGAGCTTGGAGGTGAACGTGGTGCTCCGAGAGAGCAGGGCGATGGCGTAGCCGCCACGATGGAACCGGCGGGCGACGGCCGCGCCATTTCCGGGGCCGACACCGACGACGACGCAAAGCGGTCGAGACATGGGGTCCTCCTGAGGAGTGAGACGTGCGGTGGAAGTTCGAGGACGCGCACGCCACCACACATCGACAACGCCTGCAACCCGCTGGGCGGGGAACGGACCGTCGTCAGCCGGCGGGCCCCCCGTCGGGATTGCGCCAGATCCAGCCCAGGGCCAGCCCCGTCGCCAGACCACAGGCGGCCTGCCACTCGAACACATTGGCCACGTCGACGATGGACATGAGGGCCAGTGGGAGCGTCGGCACACCCGTGATCCACACGCGGCGGTCCAGGTTCAACGCCGTCCAGAAGAAGAAGACGAAGAGCACCGACATCAGCGCCACAGAAATCTGCGGTTCCAGCCCCAGCTGGTAGCCGGCCAGCCACAGTGCCCACGTCGTGAAGTACCCACCCCACAGGATGGACATGGCCTGTCGGTTGACCCGATTGACCAGCAGGATCTTGCGCAGGGAGTACGTCCCGACGCTAACGGCCGCGGTCGACACGCCGATGTTGATGAACAGGGTCGTGTAGTCGAGCGCGAACCACCCGCTTCGCACTCCCGTACCCAGAAGCATGTTCCACAAGAACCACACCCCGCCGGCGAGAGCGGCCCCCACGGCGCGCTCCCGCGTCCGAACGTTGAGGTCCACCTCATCGACCAGGTCCAGCGCTGCCTGCTTGCGTCGTCGGTCCGCCTTCAGGCGGACCTTCAGCTTCGCCACCTGAGCGCGTAGCTCGGGCTCGGGCTCCGGCAGATCGGCCAGCGCGGAAGCGGCTGCTCTCAGGTCGCCGGACTCGATGGCGCGGGCGATGACCAGCTTCAGCAGTTCCCGAAGGCTCTTCTGGGCCTCGGTGTTCTCGGGCCAGATCTTCAGCGCCTGTTGAAACGCAAACACGCACTCCACCATGCGCCGCTGGATGGTGACTTCGTCGGAGAGCTCTAGCGCCGAGAGGCTTTCGTCGATGGTGCCCCGAAGCTCTGGCAGCAGCTTCTTGAGCCGCGCGTTGGCCTCCGCCACCAGCTGCGTCGACGTACGGTGCTCGAGAAACGCGTCCAGAGCCTTGCGTAGCTCATCGGCCGAGGCGAACCGGTCCTCGACCTCCTTGGACATGGCCTTACGGGCGATGTCGGCGAGCTCCTCGGGCACCGAGCTGTCGTATTCCGGAGGGGCGGCCTCGTAGGCGTTGAGCAGGGTCAGGGCCAGGGTCTTGGATTCGTGCGGGGGCACTCCGGTCAGCACCTGATGCAGCATCGCGCCCAGCTGAAACACGTCGGTCTGGGGGCCGAAGAGGGCAGCCTCTCCCGAGGCCTGCTCGGGTGACATGTAGGCGGCCGTTCCGACCACCGACCTGACCTCCTCCACCGAGGGCAACCAGGCCGGTCGCTCCTCACTGCTGTCGATGGAGACCGCGACGCCCCAGTCCAGGAGATAGGTCTCGCCGAAACGCCCGATCATGACGTTGGATGGCTTCAGGTCCAGGTGCAGGATGTGCCGGGAGTGGGCGAAGTGGACCGCCCGGCACAGCCGCATGAGCACTTCCAGATGCCACTCCAACGGGTCATCACCGACGTCGTAGGTCGTGTGTAGCGCCGGGTCCGACTCAGGCTCGAGAAGGTCGCTCCACTCGATGCCCTCGATGCGCTTCATCACGATGACCGGGCTGTCGTGGTCCCGGGTCAGTGCGTGCACGGGGATGATGTTGGGATGCTCCAACAACCCGGAGATGCGGGCTTCCCGCAACAGCGCCACCATGGACCGCGGCCCACTGGCAGGGTGGAGATGCTTGATGGCGACGGTCCGCTCGAGCCCGCGCTGGGTCGCTTCCCGCACCACACCCATGCCGCCCTGGCCAATGACCTCGCCCATGGTCTCCAGGTCGACCAGATGCTCCGGAGCTGCCGCAACTTCGTCGGCTGCGGTGGCTGGCGTAGGGGCGTCCGCCCGGAACTGTCCGCGCTGGGTCTCGCGTATGGCCGGCGTAAGCAGCGAGCTGTCCACGCCCAGGTCGTCCCAACGGTCCCCGAGCCCCGTCTGGCGGAGCGCGTCGACGTCGAACGCGTCGGGGGCGAAAGGGTCAGGAGCGCCTGTCACACACGGGAGCGTACACGAATAGAAAGAAGACCGCCGTTTTCTGGCGCCAAACGAGCTTCCTTCCGCGCAAGCGTGATGCCTACGACCACAACCTCGCACGCATTTGTGACAGCAGACCCGACTACGGCTAGCATCCCCTCCATGTCTGCGGACGGCCCCGAGCGCTACGTCGGAACCACGCTACCCGGCGGCTGGAAGACCGTGAAGCCGGTCGGCAAGGGGAACTTTGCCTGGGTGTACCAGGGCGTCGGGCCCGACGGGGAACGCTGCGCCATCAAGATCCTGCACCAACGCTCCGAGCAGGCCGAGAAGCGCTTCCTGCGCGAGGTCAAGGTCGTCAGCGAGATCCCGCAGAACCCCTATTGCGTGCGGTACAAAGCCCACGGCGAGACCGACGATGGGGCGCCGTGGTTGGCGATGGAGTTCATCCACGGGGTGACCCTGTCGGCCATCCTGGCCAAGGGCAAGCCGATCCGCGCGTCCGAGCTGATGCGCCTGATGATCCAGGTGTGCCGCGGGTTTGCGGGGTTGCACCAGTACGGGCTGGCCCACCGCGACGTCAAACCCGACAACATCATGATCACCCACCCCGAGGGCAGCGTGAAGCTGCTCGATTTCGGGCTGGTGCAAGACTCCCAGGGCTTGCTGAAGCTGTTCGAGGAGCATGACATGGTCCACGGCGAGGACTTCGCCGAGGACCTCGACCACGGCATGCTCGCCGGGACGCCCGAGTACATGGCGCCCGAGCAGATCTCCGACGCCACCAGCTCCCACGACGAGCTGCGCACCGACACGACGGCGGACGTCTATTCGCTGGGGGTCATCTTCTATCAGCTGCTGACCGCCCAGAAGCTGTTCCCCTTCGAGCCCACCGCGGAGGACCCCAAAGGCACACAGCGCGAGGTGCTGGAGTACCTCGACAAGCGCCTCTCCTTCACCGATGACGACCTCGTGCGCCACGAGCGCATCGCCGAGCCGCTGTGGACCATCATCCAGAAGGCACTGCGCAAGGACCCCAAACAACGTCAGGGCACCGCGCTCGAGCTGGCCGGCGACATCGAGGTCTACCTCAAGACCGGTAAGGGCATCGACAACGACGACCTCAGCGTCACCGTCAAGGGCCTCACCGGCATCCCGCAGGACATCATCAAGGCCGCTCGAAGCAAGCACAAACGCCCCACCCTGCAGCCGGATGGGGCGAATGATTTTGTGATTCCGCGGGCGAACCGCGCCGAGGACGTCACCGCGGTCGATGACGAACCGCCCGAACCGGTCAGGGACCCGGGCACGACCACGGTCAAGAGCGACCCGCCGAAGTTTGACGACCTCGACCGCCTCGACGACGACGCCATCCATGACCTTCAGATGGCGACGAGCGGAGCGCGTTGGCTCAGCGCCATGGTGATCATCGCCATGGTGGTGGCGGTGGTCGTAGCGCTCATCCTCACCCAGGGCTAGCCCTGGGGCTGCGCGCCCGCCTTGGTGATGGTGAAGGGCATCGTCAGCAGCAGGCGACCCTCGGCGTCGAGCACCTCCACAGACCACTTGCCGGCATCGCGCTTGCTCACGCTCTTGCGGCTCCAGGTGCGCCAGCCGAAGCTCTTGCCGACGCGCAGGTCGTAGCTCCACTTCTTCTTGCCGTCCTTCTTCCAGACCATGGTGACGCTGGTCGGCTCGTCCCGGTTCTTCACCTTGATGAAGGCCCAGACCTTGTCGGTGTCGGTGCTGAAGGTGTCGCTGATGCCGACGGGGGTGCGCTTGTCCACGCCGGTGGCCAGGGCGGCCGCGACGATGCCGAAGGAACTCTTGACCTTGAAGGTCTGCATGCCCGCCGACTTCTTCTCGGGAGTCGGCGCGGGTTTGGCGACCGGGGTGGTCTTCTTGGTGACCGCCGGCTTGGCGGGCTTGGCGGGCTTGGCGGCCGAGGGCTTCGTCACCTTCGGCGCCGGCTTGGCCTCGGGGCCCCGCGCCTCGTCGGCGCTGGGCTTGAGGACATAGACCTTGGCGTCGGCCTCCTCGATCGCCGCGTTGCCCGCCCGTGCTTGCTCTTCAGCGACGAACGTGGCGCCGGGTTTGGCGCTCGCGCCAGAGGTTGGAGCGCCGTCTATGGCGCACGTCTGGGCGTCGGACGAGCCCCCGCAGGCGACCAGGGCGAGCATGGTGAAGCCCATCAGGGACAACAACACGCCGAGGCGGGTCTTGGGGCTGCTCTGAGAGGTCTCGATGGTGGCGATACGGTTCATGGTCTGACTCCTGTCCGGGTGGTTGACGCGGAGACAGAGAGCAAGGCCTGTGCCAGCCTGCTGATAAGCCTTCAAGTTGTCGCATTTACGAGTTCTTCGGCGTTGGTGCCGAAGTCTGACACGCGCCGATGTGGAAGCTGGGACACGCCTTGTGTGTCCCGGCCAGGTCAGCGTCTGGTCCGGCGACACCGCATCTCGGCCTGGGTGATGGTGCGCGAGCAGTATCGGATGCCTTCCAACCGCCCATCGTCTCGACGGTCGAAGACCTCGGCACGCCACGTCGCGCCGATGGGGCGTTTGAAGGACATCGGGTCGGGGTAGCCACCAGCGTCCCAGTGTTCCAGATAGTCGTGGCGGTGAAGCTCGCGCCGAACGGCGTGCCCGGCTTTGTCATAGACGTAGTCGTAGACCGTGGCCGCGGAGTCGAGGCCATCGCACATCTTGAGGATTCGAACCTCGCGTCGGAGGCGGTCGGATTCGCCGTAGCGAACGAACACGCGAAGCTTGTTTCGGCACGCCTTGTGCGGGGCGTCTTCGATGCGCAGCTCCACCACCCGGTCGAAGCGGTCGTAGAGCACGCGGATCTGGCGGTCGATGCCCCGAGTTTCGTCGGCGGCCATGGACGCGTCCACATTGACCAACCGCCCCTTGAAGTCGTGGACGAAGCCCAGCTTGACCAGCTCGCCGGCCAGCGGAGCCCGGGTCCGGTACTCGGCATCGATGGGCAGCTGACCTCGCCATCGGACGCTCCAGTCGGCGTACCGGGTCAGGCGGCCACGCGGGTCGTAGGCGATGCGGGTGGTGTTCACCGTCTGTGTACCGTTGCGCGCGCCGTAGGGCACGAGGGCCCAGCTGCCGTCGGCCATGGTCCATCGAAGGACGAGGCGCAGGGCCTCGGCTGCCGGCGTGTCATTGGGGTCGGGCTCGGAGACCCTCGGGCCGACCGGCCCTTCGTCCTCGACGGTGGGGGCGGCGGACGCGCACGCGGCGTGCAGGAGCACCAGGCCGACAAGCGTCCCGGTCTGTTTCCAAGCGGGTGTCATGAGTTTCTTCAGGGCATTCCTTGACACAGTGTCAGGGTATCATTACTCAACAGGGTGTCAGGTTATGGAGGCTGTCGCGACGTGGCGCGCAAACCCGATCTCGAAAAGCGAAAGACCATCGCAGCTTCGGCGTATGCGGTCATGCGAGAGCGTGGGGTGCACAACACCTCCATGTCGGACATCGCCAAGGCGCTCGGGATGAAGCGCCCAACGCTATACTGGTACTTCAAGGACATGGAGGCCATCTTCGAGGCGGTGTTCGAGCACATCCTCGAGGACCAGGCGCGGTTTGTGGTCGGCCGCGTGCGCGACGTGTCCCACCCCATCGACGTCATGTTCGAGCACATGAAGGCGGTGCACGCCTACTACGACGGACAGGAGGACATCATCCTCTTCTTGTTCCAGCTGTGGGGTGTGTCGGCCAGCGACGAGCCCGGACGGGCCGTCGACATCATGGCCAAGTACTTCAAGCCCCGCCGTAAGGCAGCAAAAGCCTTGCTCCGACAGGGCATCGCCAAGGGGCTGGTAGCACCCTGCGACCCCGACGCCATCGTCGAGACCATGGCCGCCCTCATCGATGGCGTCATGGTCCACAAGGTGGCCAACGACATGGCCATCGAGCCGCTTTACGACACCATCTGGAACCACTTCTTGAACCCTCTGAAGCTCTCGCCCCCCGAGCCGTCAGGAGATGATGCATGAACCAGCGCATCGAACGGACCCCCCAGACCCTCCCTGTTCCCCGCCACGCCGACCGGCGCCCCAACCCGCTCTTCGTGGCGCATCTGAAGGGCACCCAGGCCGAGATGGGCGCCCAGCATGGCGCCATGGTCCGTGAAGTCGGCAACTGGCGCCCAGCGGTCGAGTTCTACCCGCTGATGCCGTCGCGCCTGCTGGCCGCGGGCTCGCCGCTGCTGCGGTGGGCCATCGGCCCCGTCATCGAGTGGGCGCTCCGCCGCATGGAGCGCCGCCGCGACCCGGAGCTTCGGGCCCGCAACAAGGCCTTTCTGAAGGCCGTCGGCGTCACCCACCGGTGGTCGCGCTACAGCCAGGTCATGGATGTGTTCCAGAACCTCGTGAACCTGGCCGCCGCCAAGGGGCTCGGGCCCTGGAGCAAGCTGCCGCTGGCGGAGCGCGTCGGGTTCCACTTCCCACAGGCCTGCTCCACGCTGGTCGCCTGGGGCAGCGCCACCGAACACGGCAACCTGCTGCACGCGCGCAACTTCGACTTCCCCGGCATCGGCGTCTGGGACCGCAACCCGGCGGTGGTGTTCTGCACGCCGAACCAGGGCCTGCGCTACGGCTTCGTGTCCAGCCGCGGCGCCGATGTGCCCGGCATCACCGCCTTCAACGAGGCGGGTCTGAGCATCACCGCCCACACCCGTTTCCACCGCGACGCGACCTTCAGCGGTCGGAGCATCGTCGACCTCACCCACGACATCGTGCGGGGGGCCAAGACCCTCGCCGAGGCCGAGGCCATCGCCCGGCAGACCCCCATCGCGTCCACCTGGGGCCTCTGCATCTCGTCGGCGGCCGAGAACCGCGCCATCTCCCTGGAGTGCAACAGCGCCGGGGTGCGGGTCATCGAGCCGGGGGAGGGCGAGGAGTGGCTCGTGGTGACCAACCACTACAAGTCTGACTTCTCCGAGGGCCAGATTCACATTTCACCCGGGTTCAACCACAACACCGTGGGCCGCTGGTCGAACCTGACCCGCCTGGGGCAGCGGGGCGGCCTGTCCGTGCACGATATGCAGCGGGCGCTGTGCGGGTTCGAGGACGCCGATGTGAGCGGCTTCGAGCGCGCTGGGGGGACCATCACCACGCAGGCCATCACGGTGCAGAGTGTGGTCATCGACCCGGCCAACCAGCGGTTGAACCTGTCGGTGGGCCCTGCACCCACCGGGCTGGGGCCCTGGCACAGCCTGGACTGGGCATGGGGCGAGGAGCCGAGCTACTACGTGGAGCGCTTCGATGGCGGCGGCGCTGCGGCGTTGACCACCCACAGCCACGCCCGCTTCACCGGCGGGGACGAGGCCGAGGCCTACCAGCTCTACATCGAGGCGGCCGAGGAGCTGGGCCGGGGTGGGAGTCCGGCGATCGCCAAGGAGCACCTCGAAGAGGCCATCGCGCTGGACGACGCCGATCCCGTGTATCGCCTGTTGGCGGGCGGCCTGGCGCTGAAGATGAAGGACCCAGCCCGGGCGCTGGAGCACTTCGAGGCCGGGCTGGCGCGGGAGAAGTCGCCCTTCTATCGAGCGCAGCTGTTGTTGTGGGCGTCACGCGCCGCGGTAGCCGTCGGTGGTCGCGACGAGGACGTGGTGCGCTGGCGCGAGGCGATCGCGGCCAGCGACCATGCCATGGTCGCCGACTTCAAGCGTGACGCGGAGAAGGAGGCGACGACTCCGGTGAAGCTCGGACGGCTGAAGAAGACCTCGCTGAACTTCCACTTTGCCGAGCTCCGTCTCTAAAGAGCGAAAGTCGTTAGGTCGCGCCGATGAAATGTTGAATGGGCTGGTCCTGGTAGACGTCTCAGTGGCAGGTCGCGATGACCCGATGCAACTGCTTTCTGCTTTGACAATGAACGTCCCAACGATGCGTGGGGGACCGAATCGATGTCGTCGAAAATGACGATGATTTCGTTGCGTCATTTGAAATAATCAACGTCTTGGCTGTGCCTACTCCAGTGGGGATTGAAAACACCTGCTCGGAGGAATCAGTGAAAGCAGTAGCCATGACAGCGATGGTGGTGTCGGCCCTGGCGATTGGAGTCAGCGGATGCGCCGTAATCAACCAGGGCGAAGTCGGACTCAAACGGGTTTGGGGCGAGATCCAACCGGAGCCGCTGGAACCGGGGTTTCACGCGATTGAGGCGGTCTCCACGGACGTGATTCGGGTCCCCATCCGCACCACCACCAAGACGGTCAACTTCGTGCTGCCCTCCAAGGAGGGGCTCAACGTCGCGACCCGCATGTCCATCCTCTACCGCATCAAGGCGAGCAAGGCGGTCGATGTCATCAGCAACATCGGCGTGAACTACGAGGAAACCATGATCGCGGCGGTGTTCCGCTCCCAGGCGGCGGACGTGAGTGCCAGGTTCTTCGCCAAGGACATGTACAGCGCCCAGCGGCGGACCATCGAGGAAGAGATCGCCAAGGCGATGCGCAACATCCTGACCAAGCGCGGCTTCGTCATCGAGGCTGTGCTGATGAAGCAAATCGCGCTACCAGCGGGGCTCACCAAAGCCATCGAGCAGAAGCTCGAAGCTGAACAGCAGGCCGAGCAGATGCGTTTCCTCATCGAGCGCGAGCGGCTCAACGCTGATCGCAAGCGCATCGAGGCCAAGGGTGACCGCGACGCCCAGCGGATCCTGGCGGAGGGGCTGACCGACCGCGTTCTGAGACTGCGCGCCATCGAGGCCATGCGTGACCTGGCGCGGTCGCCCAACGGCAAGATCATCATCACCAGCGGTCAGACCCCGTTCAACATCGACACCCAGGTGGCGCCGAAATAGGCACACCGCCGGTCTCCGACGGAGCGCATGCTACCCTTGGTGCATGCGCTCCGCCGTACTGACCTTGGGCCTGCTGCTGGCAGCGTGCCCTTCGGCTTCCACCTCCGAAGCCGACGGCTTTGCCGCGTCGACGCGCCTGGTCGAGGGCTATGTGGGCTGCATCATCAGCACGGCTAGCGCCGCACTGATCGCCTGCATCAATGGTCCGGTCCCGGTTGCGTCCGGTGGCAAGACCCTGGTGAAAGCGGTGGCCGGGCGCAATCAGGCGGCCTTTCTGTTCGATGACGGCTCCATCCCGGGGGTGCCTCCGGGCCACTACGAGGATCTCCAGGGCAGCGGCGCCGCGTACTGCGGGCTCACGTCGGACACGGGGCACATCCGCTGCTCCGGTGAGGAGAAAGCCCCTGGCGACGGCGGCTGGGACGCCCTCGACATCGCTCTGGGAGGCGGGTGCGCAATCCGCCAGGGCGCCATGAGCTGCTGGGGCAAGTTCGAGCCGCGCGTCCTCAACGGGAGCGACTTCGACGAGGTGGTCGTCGGCGGCAACGCCGTGGGTGACGCCTGGGTCTGTGCGCGGCGCGAGAGGGGCCGGGTCGCGTGTGACCGGTCCTACCCGTCGCCGCCGTCCCAAGAGCGGCTCCATGGGCTCGCGGCTCAGGTGACCGGAGGAACGGGCACCACCACGTGTGGCCTACGCGATGACGGCTCGCTGCTCTGCTGGGATGCGTCGGGCGCGCCCGACAATCCTGTGGTGGCGGTTCCCCAGGGAAGCTTCGTGGAGATCACCCTGCCCAGCGACGGCTTCGCGTGTGCGCTGGGGACCGACGGCGCATTGACCTGTTGGGGAAGCGAACCGTTTCCCGCCGGGGAGCCTGCAGGTTATCTGGAGTCCTGGTCGGCACCGCTGGATGCTGACGGAGACGGGACCCTGTAGCGGCTACTGCCCCGTGCCGTGATCCCGCGCCGTGGTCGCCGCGCCGGCGATGACTGACGTCACGACCCAGAAACGCCTCAGAGGGCGGTCGCCTTCTCTGGGCTCCTCGAAGTAGGCCCGGATATCCGCGTCGCGGTCGGACCAGTTGAGCAACTGGTCACCCTCTCGCGGCCAGGAGTCGTAGAGACGAACGCCCCCGTTGGCGTTGCTGAAGATCGAGATGGCATGGCCCCGACCCTGGGAGTCGCGAATCCCCAGGACGACGCCCACGTTTCGGGTCTGTCGCAGCATGTCGGCGAGCTCAGAGGCGAAGTCGATGCCCTGGTGCTCACCCGAACTCACCTCGACGCGCTCGCGGATCCTCTGCGCCGCCTCCTCGCCATAGCTGTCGAAGCGGGCATTCTCCCCGCCCCGCATTTCTCTCATTGAGTCGAGAGCCGGGTTCCCCGTCCCGCTGTCGACCTCGCTGTGTCCCAGGCCCTGCAGACGTCGCGCCTGGTCGGGAGTGGTCTGTCCGTCGCCGCTGGGCCGGCCGACCCGATACATCGCCTCGGCCAGGGCGTGCAGGTCCTGATAGCGCCATTGCGCAACCGGCCGGGTGAAGTTCTCGAGTCGGGCAAGCACGCGTCGATTAACGCCCTGGGGGTTCCGACTCAGGGTATCCGCGGCGACCCGTGCGACGGCGGCATGGCCTGTCGTGATGTGGACGGCCAGCATGGAGCTGGGGACACAGGAGTCTTCGTCAGCCTCCGTATCCGTGGTGTCGTCCAGCTGAGTCAGTCGATTGAGGATCGCACGCGCGTTCCAGCGGCCCCCAGGTGCAACGAGGTCCCCATCGGAACCACCACCGCTCTCCCGCTCAGCGGCTGCCTCACTGGCTTCGGTCTGGTGCTCGGGGACCATGCCGGTGGCATCCAGCTGCACGGCCGCGGCGCTCCCTCCCGTACCTGCCATCGCGTCCAGCAGGTCCACAGCGCTTCGGCCGCTGACCACCCGGTCTGCCACGGCGTCGGCATGGCGCTCGTAGACGTCTCCCGGGCGTCCCAGCCCGTCCGAAAGGGCCACTCCCCGCCGCTGTTGGACGACGTGCGCCGCCTCATGGGCCACCGTGTGGAGGTCGGCTGAGGGACCAAGCACCACCTGACCATCGGTGGCGTACGCATGAGCGCCCAGCCTTCGCGTCGCCGCCTGAGCCTGGGGCCCGGTGTGCGCCCGGACCGACGAGATGTCGTGGTGACCGAAGGCACGCTGGATGGCGGTCGCGTACGGAAGACGCTGGCCTCCTCCGGACATGCCGGATGCCGCGATGGCGTGGGTCTCTTCCACACTGCGCGTGGCCACCGCCGAGCGGAACTGCAAGAGCGCCGCGTCGAGCGCCCGCAGTTGTGGGGGCGACGCGTGAAGGGACGTATCGGCGGGGTGCAGATCTGGCCGAGCGCGTTGGGTCGCCTGGAGCTGTACGGCACGGTCGGCCTTTGCCTCGGCGTGGGTCGTGGCCTGTCGGTGGCGGTGTTCGGTGGCGCCCATCGGCTTGGTCTCCTCCTGAGACGGGGAGACACAGCAAGATGCGTACCGGCGCCCAAGCCTACGGAAGTCATGAGCTGGCGGGCATTCGGGTGTGACTTGCGTGGGACACCCGGCGTGGCCGGTCACGGGGCGTGTCTACAAGGGACACACAGGACGCTTTCCGGTCACCCGCAGTTGCAGCCCCCTGCGGGTTGAGTGGGCGCCTTCCCCGCCGGGGCCTTGCGTTTGGCCTTCTTCGTCTTCGTCTTCCGGCCGCCCTCTTCGGGGGCGTGGCATCGGTTGCCCTTCTTGCGCCCCGCCGGGTGGTAGTGCACCGCGCTGCCCTTCGCCTTGGTGAAGCAGGTCTTGCACGCGCTGCGCGTCTTGCCGCTCAAGGCGTCGCAATCGGAGGCGTTGGTCACCGTCTTCTTGAGGGGATGAGCGGTGACCGAGCCACCGATGGCCACGGCGGCGCCGAGAAACAGGAGGAGCAGGAGGCGTTTCAGCATGACGGGGTGTCCAGGGTGTGCGCTGTCGACGGTCAAGGGTATACCGGGGCATGCGTCTGTTCCATCGACCCGCAAAGCGCGCGTTGTGGAGCTGCGGCCTGGTTCTGGTCGCATGCTGCGCAACCGGCTGCATCCCGCTCCCCTTCGCCTCGCCACCGGTCAAGGTCAGCGGCGTCATCGGCGGCGGTGGCGGCACATTCGAGCCTGTAGCCGGGCAGGTGCCCGTCGCCCGGTCGCCGGAAGTCGTGGCGGGGGCCCGGGTGGGGGTTCATCCGCAAGGACTGCTGCGAAGCCAGCTGGACCGCTCGTTCGACCTCGGGCTGGGCTACACCTTCGAGCGCATTCTGGGACCCGGGCTGGATGCTCCCGCGCTGGACGGACTGTACCTCCAGGGCGACTTCTACCCCGTCGTCATGAACGCCGGTGAAAACGCCGTGTTTCGGGCCGGCGTGGTGGTCGAAGCTGACCTCTTCTGGTCCCGCGGAAGGGATGCAGGGCCTGGGTTTGGCGCCTCCGCTGGGGTGACCATCGAGTTCGCTAAGTTCGTCGTCACCGGGTTGTCCACGCTCGACGACGACCGGGGCGAGCAAGCGGGCTCCGACGCGCAACGGGACGGGGACGCGGACCTGTTGGGCGTGGCGCTCGGCGAGGTCGGTATAGGCGCCTCGGTGGTCGGCGGGTATCGCGACGTTGGGTTTCAGCAGACCTGGATGGTGGTCTTCCGCCTGGACGTGCGTCTTCCGGCCAGCGCCGGGGTGCTGCTCATCTGGCCCTGACGAGCTGCATCAGCCGAGCCGCGTCGCGAGGTACTCGGGAATGTGCTCTTCGAGCCAATATCTCGGGCGTCGGGGGCTGCGGCCGGTGACGAAACCGACGTGGCCACCCTTGTCCAGGATCTGCAGGTCGACCCACGTCGAGACATGCGACCGCGAGGGGATGGCGCTGGTGGGCAGGAAGGGGTCGTCCGACGCATGCACCACCAGGGTCGGGATGCATACCCGGTTCATGTAGCCGACGCAGCTCGAGCGGCTGTAGTAGTCGTCAGCCCCCGCGAACCCGTGGATCGGGGCGGTGACCTTCTCGTCCCACTCCCGGATGGTGCGGATCTTCGCCATCCACGTCGGAATGTGCTGTTTACGCGCCCGAGCCGCCTTGAGGCTGTCGATGAACACCTTCTGGTAGATGCGCGAGACGCCGACGTTCAGGTGGTCGGTGCAAGCGGCCAGGTCGAACGGCGGCGACACCGCGACCGCTGCTTTCAGTGGGCGTTCGGCGGGGTTGGCGGCTTCGCCCAGCCACTTGAGCAGGACGTTGGCGCCCAGGGAGTAGCCGATGGTAGCGAAAGGGGCGTCCGGAAACCGCTCCATCAGCCGCGACAGGACGGTCTCGTAGTCACCGGTATCGCCCGAGTGGTAGGCGCGCTCCAGGCGGTTGGGCACCCCACTGCAGCCCCGCCAGTGCATCAGCACGGCGCGCCAGCCCCGCGCAGCCAGGGCGCGAAGGATTCCTCGGGCGTACGGAGACTCGATGGAGCCTTCCAGGCCGTGCAGTACCATCACCACCGGCGCCTTGGGGTCCGCCGGTTCGGGCAGGGCCCAGACGCCGTCCACGAAGTCGCCGTCGGGTAGCTCGAAGCGCTCTTTGCGCATCGGTAGCACGGGGCGTCGTCGGGTGACGGTGCTCCACATCGTCTGGGCGTGGGCACCGCGAAGCCACCAGGGAGCGCGGAACTGCATGGCCCACAGCATATCAGCGTTTCGGGGTTGCGCCTCGATCGAGGCGCGCCTATGGTCCCCGCTCAACACCGAAAGACGGGGCCTCTTGTACCGGTCCCGCGGCTGCCGTCAGGGGACGGCACTGGAGATAAGAGAGATGTCCGAAGCTCAAGACCTGATGGCGGAGCAGTTCGCCACGCCCGAGATGTCGAAGGCCGACACCATTCGACACAGCACCGCCCACCTGCTCGCCTCGGCGGTCAACGCCCTGTACCCGGGCACGAAGTTCGCCATCGGTCCTCCGATCGAGGGCGGCTTCTACTACGACATGGAGATGCCCGAGACCATCAGCGACGCCGAACTGCCGACGATCGAAGCCAAGATGCGTGAGATCGCCAAGGGCAACCACAAGTTCGAGCAATTCACGCTGACCCGGCAAGAGGCGCTCGAGTGGGCCAAGGACAACGACCAGCCCTACAAGGCGGAGCTCATCGAGAGCTTCGACTCGGACGCCATCGGGTTCTACAAGCATGGTGAGTTCACCGACATGTGTGCCGGCCCCCACGTCCGGTACACCAAGAAGCTCAAGCACTTTACGCTGACTCGTCTGGCCGGCGCCTATTGGCGAGGTGACGAGAACAACACGATGCTGACCCGCATCTACGGCCTGTCGTTCCCGACCAAGGACGAGCTGGCCGCCCACCAGAAGCTGCTGGAAGAGGCGGCCAAGCGCGATCACCGTCGGCTGGGCAAGGACCTGGAGCTGTTCCAGGTGACCCCGGACTACGGCGGCGGGCTGGTGCTGTGGATGCCCAACGGGGCATTCATCCGTAAGCAGATCGAGGACTTCTGGCGCGAGGCACACCTGGACCGGGGCTACGAGCTTCTGTTCACGCCCCACATCGCGCCCCTGGCACTGTGGGACCGAAGCGGTCACACCGACCACTACACCGAGTCCATGTATGCTCCGATGGAGGTCGACAACGAGGCCTTCCAGCTCAAGCCGATGAACTGCCCGTTCCACATCGGCGTCTACAAGAACCGTCAGCGCAGCTATCGCGAGCTGCCGATCCGGTACGCCGAGCTGGGCACCGTCTACCGCTACGAGCGGTCCGGAGCGTTGCATGGGTTGATGCGGGTGCGCGGGTTCACCCAGGACGATGCCCACATCTTCTGCACCGAGGAGACCTTCGAGCAGGAGCTGGACGCATGCCTGGATATCGCGCAGCTCATGTACGACACGTACGGCTTCCCCGACTACAAGGTCGAGCTCAGCTGCCGCGATAGCAAGAACACCGAGAAGTACCTCGGCGACGACGCTATCTGGGAGTTGGCCGAGTCCACCCTTGCCAAGGTCCTCGACCAGAGGGGCATCGACTACAAACGCATCGAGGGTGAGGCCGCGTTCTACGGGCCCAAGATCGACGTGAAAGTGGTGGACGCCATCGGGCGGACCTGGCAGCTGACCACCGTCCAGCTGGACTTCACCCAGCCGGACCGGTTCGACCTCAACTTCGTCGGGGCCGACAACAAGCCGCACCGACCCATCATGATCCACCGCGCTCTGCTGGGGTCGTTGGAGCGCTTCTTTGGAATCCTCATCGAGCACTACGCCGGGAACTTCCCCGCATGGCTCGCGCCCGTGCAGGCCAAGGTGCTGCCGCTGAGCGAGAAATTCGTGGACTACGCTCGGGACGTGGCTCAGCAGCTCAAGGCCCAGGGGCTCCGAGCCGCGGTCGACGAGTCCGACGAAAAGCTCGGCTACAAAATTCGCAAAGCAGAGTTGGAGCGGGTGCCTTACTCGCTGGTGGTCGGCGGCCGCGAGGCAGAGTCGGGCACGGTCGGCGTCCGCAAGCGGATGGAGGGCGACCTCGGGGCCATGACAGTGGCGGATTTCGCGACCCGGCTCACGGACGAAGTGGCGACCAAGGCCGCCATCTCCTGAAGTTGACGCTGCGCCGTTTGCGTGGCTACGCTCCCTCAAATGGCGAACGGATTTCGAACCACGCGCAGGACGGCCATTGGCGGATTCGCCTTGGCCTCCCTGTTGGCGTTGGGTCTGACGGTGTCCCCGGGCTGCACGGCGGTGCTCGACTGGGATACCTGTGAGTCCAACACGGATTGTCCCGCGGACAACCCCGTCTGTGACACCGAGGCCGGGGTCTGCGTCGGCGGGTCCGGGACCGGCCCCGGTCCAGGACCCGGGCTGACCACCGACCAGCTCCTCGATAATGGGTGCTACAAGGTCTCGGGTGTGCCGCTTTCCGAAGCGCTGGACCCCGACGTGGTGCTTGTCGCTACGTTGCTTCCCATCAGCGGTCCGCTGGGAGCCGTCGGGCCGTCGATGGACAACGCGGTCGTCATGGCGGCCCAGGAGATGAACGGGATCGGTGGCCTCGGTGGAAGCACCAAGCTGGCCGTACTGTCCTGCGACTCCGGCTCGGACACCGCACCGGCCGCGATCGCCGCCGAGCACATCGTCAAGGCCGGCGTCAAAGCGGTCATCGGGCCGGCACGTTCGGCGGTCGTCATCGATGCGTTCAACAGCATCTTCAAGGCCGCCGAGGTGCTCACCATCACGCCCTCGGGGACAGCGCCGGCGCTTTCGGACCTGGCGGACGACAACCTGGTCTGGCGAACGTGCCCCAGCGATGCATTCCAGGGCGCCGCGATGGCGGGCTATCTCAAGGATAGCGGGGCCAGCAAGGTCGCGCTGGTGAACATCGACGACGCATATGGCAATGGCTTGGCGCAGAATGTTCGGGATGGGCTATGCGCGCCGGCCGGGCCCCTGAACTGCACCGACGACGACGTCTTCTTCAACCGGAAGTATGGCGAGGCGACGTATCCCACGGTGCATCCGCAGATCGTGTTGGATCTGGAAGCGTTCCAGCCCGACATCACGGTCCTGATCGGCCTCAACGAGGACGGCAAGAACTTCCTGACTCTGGTCGAGCAGACCACGATCTCGAGGCGCTTCGTGGTCAGTGACGGTCTCAAGGATGGCGGGCTCGTCAATGAGCTGGAGGCCGAGCTGGTCTGCCGCACGGTGGGAACCCAGCCGGCCGCCCCGAGCGGATCCAACTACCAGAACTTCGAGCTGGGCTACCGCGGATCGTTCGACGGTGACCAGGCCGGGGCGTTCTCGGCCAACAGCTACGACGCGATGTATCTGCTTGGCTACGCCTATGCCGCGGCAGGTATCGACGCTGATGGGCCTGCCCTGGCGGCGGCTCTGGGACGTGTCAGCAGCGGTGACACGGTCAACGTGGGCCTGACCGACTTCCTATCGGCCACCCAGAGGCTCAGCTCGAGCTCGACGACCACCATCAACTTCGAGGGCGCAAGCGGTCCGCTGGACTTCACGGCCAAGGGTGAAGCGCCGGCGAGCATCGAGATGTGGGCCTTCGATGTGGACGACAGCGAGACCAATACCCTCGGCGAGGTCTTCAGCGCCGACGGCATCTACAACGCACCCGTCATCAGCGATCCGTCCGTGCCCGGCCAGGGAGCGGCCTGCGTGCCCTTCCGCAGCGCGCCCTAGCATCCGACCGGTTACGAATCCCGCGAACCCGGTTCAATTAGGCGTCCGGGCGGACAGACTCCTGTGCTACCTTCCACCTACCCCCAGTGGAGGATCGGATGGAAACGCAGCGTCCGGGAGCTCGTCCCAGCTCCCTCGTTGGCACCGTCGTCGGCGGCAGGTATCGCGTCACGCGCACCCTCGCCGAGAGTGGCACCGATGTGTTGGTCGAGGCCGTGCGCGACGACATCGGCCAAATCGTGGCGGTCAAGATGCTCAAGCCGTCCGGGCGTACGCCAGCCGTTGAGCGCCGCTTCCAGCGCGAGATCAAAGCGACCGCTTCGCTGCAGCACCCGAACGTCGTCTCGATCTTCGACTCTGGGGGGCCGCCCGAGGATCCTCCCTTCTACGCGATGGAGTTCGTCCACTCGCGGCTCCTCACCGACCTGGTCATCCGCCAAGCCCCGATCGATGCGCGCCGAGCCTTCGGCATCGTGCGTCAGATTTGCGCGGGCATCGGAGCAGCCCACGCACGCGGCATCTTCCACCGGAACCTGAGCCCTCAGTCGGTGTTCATCGGTCAGCGCGACTCCCGCGCTGAGTTCGCCACTGTGGGCGATTTCGGCATGGTCAAATTGGCCGACGATCCGAGCCAATCGGAGCGGGCCGGGGTGCTCTTCGGGACGCACGGCTATATGGCGCCCGAGCTGGCTGACCCGGTGGCGCTCCATGTAAAGGGGCCAGCTCCCGAAGCTCAGACGGATGTCTACGCGATCGGTTGCATCGCCTTCGAGATGCTTGCGGGGCGGGTACCCAACCTCGATCAGTCCGCCCTACGAACGTTGCGCCGGCGTCGCCACGCGGCACCCGATTGGCCTGCAGAGGCCGCAAACGGAGTGCCTTCGGCCTTTCGCGAGGTCATCGATACGATGCTCGAGTCCGAGCCGCAACGGCGGCCGGCCTCTGGATTGGAGGCCCTGCGCCTGCTGGATACACTGGACCCACGCTCGATGGACGTGGCTCCTCCAAACCAACGTCGGCCCACGCGGCGTTCTCAGAAGGTGGCGCGTGCCGCCAAGAGTACAGGGCGACGCACCCCGGTCCGACCTGCGACCCTCGACGCTCCGCCCCCGAAGCTACGCGCCGAGACGCCGCCGCTGGTGGCGCAGTCCCGTACCCTCGGCCGGGGGATGGTGTTGTTGGGACGCGGCGAGACCGCTATCGCGCTGGTTCATAGCGCCAATGAGCACATGGTGGCGGCGACTTGCTACATCGACCCTGCGCGACTGTCCGTCGGCGACATCGTCACCCTCAGCTTCCCCAAGCCGCTTGCGATGGGCGGCGCCGTACAACTGGAGGGGACGGTCACTGAACTGGAGGGGGCGGGCAGGGCTGCAAGGCTCGCGCTCCGACTGGAGAGTCGGTCACAAACGGCGGAGTACACCGCGCTGCGTGAGCGGTGGTATGCGCGGTGAGCGGTCTGTCGCTTTCTCCCGGCCCCGGATGTGCTAAGGTGTCGTACTTCTTAGCGGAAAAGTAAGCATGTCAGACCCACCTCAGGCACAACCCAAGCTCTCGCTGACGAGCATGACCATCGACGGTCGCTACACCGTCACGCGGGTGCTCGGGCGCTCGGACCGCGCATTGACGGTCGAGGCGTTGCGCGACGACATCGGGCAACGGGTGGTCGTCAAACTGCTGCGCAACTACAGCGACGACCCAGAGGTCGCGACCCGGTTCAAACGCGAGATCCGCGCGGCCGCGTCCGTCCAGCACCCCAACGTCTTGACCGTGTTTGACGCAGGAGCCACCAGTGATGGGCGGCCCTATTACGCGATGGAGCACATCGAGGGACGGCGGCTCCGCGCGTTGTGCGAGGGTGAGGCGCCCGTGGAGGCCGGCCGGGTGCTTCACATGCTGCGGCAGATCGCAGCCGGGGTCAGCGCCGCGCACGCGGCCGGCATCTTCCATCGCGACCTTAGCCCCGACAGCATCTTCGTCTCCGCGCGGAATGGCCGGTCGGACTTCATCACGGTGGGTGACTTCGCCGTCGCCAAGATTCTCTCCAGCAATGCGTCGGTGAAGCTGACGGTCGCTGGTGCTCTGGTTGGCACGTCGGACTACATGCCCCCAGAGAAGGCCGATCCGGGCTTCGTCGCGCCTACGGGTCTGCTCGCCGACGCTGCGGCCGATGTGTACGCTATTGGCTGCATCGGTTTCGAGCTCCTCACCGGAAGGCTGCCGCTCACCGACAGCTCCATTATGACCCAGTTTGCCAAGCGCTCCAACGAGGCCCCCGACTGGCCTGCCGACGTGGCTGTTCCGGCGGCGCTGCGGGACGCGGTGGACCAAATGCTGTCGGCTGATGTGACACAGCGTCCAGGGTCGGGCTTCGAGGCGCTGCGATTGCTCGACCGAATCGACGCCAAGACGCTCGAGCGTCAGGATCCGCGGCAGCGTCCACGCCAGAAGTCGCACTCCCGGTCGGCGGTGGTGACGCCAAGACGCCCATCGCCGCCTTCACCGCAGCCCGTCGCGAACCGGGTACCGACGCGAACGCCGGGGCCCAAACGCACCATAGGCCGCGGCATGATGGAGCGGCACAACGGCTTCACGGCCCTGTTGTTGGTCCGCGAGGCGCAAGAACGCGGCATCTTCGTGTCAGCCTTCGTCGACGCCGACACCATGCGGCCTGGCGCGGATGTGGCCTTCGAGTTCCCGGCCCCCAACGCGGCCGGTGGCACGGTGATTCTAAAGGGGACGGTGCGCGGTCAGCCCGAGGCGACCCCGCGTTCGGTCGACGCCTATGTCGAGCTGGACGCCGAGTCCGTGGCGACGGTGTACCCGCACCTTCGCCGACGCTGGGCGAGCAAGGCCACGCGGCCCTGACCTGCGTTACGGCGTGTACGCCGGCAAGAGGTCCTGGATGAGGATGCTGATGGTGTTGATGACCTGAGGGTCCCCGGCATCACGGAATCCAAAGTCCACGGGCGTGCCGGGAGCGAAGCTGCTGAGGTGGTCTCGAAAGGCCTCGACCGTCGACCAGGTGGAGGTGGGTTGGCCGTCAAACTCGGCCAGACGCCAGTTGACCTGGACGCCTTTGCCAGCTGCGTCGGTGCCGTCATAGACGTCATAGACCAGGAAGTCGGAGTTGGGCCCGTCGTTGACCCGAAACCCGGGACCGATCCACTCGTTGGGGTTGATGTGGTCCGGGGTCGTGTAGCTGCCGACCTGCAGGGTCGTGGTGCTGTAGTCGATGGCGATCAGGAAGTGGCGCAGCCACGTACCGCCGAGGAAGACCTGGATGGGGGCGCCGGTCTCGTTCTCCAGGCTGTTGAAGATGCCATTGGTGGCCACCAGCATGGGCGTGTTGGTGACGATGGCGTCGCCGACACCCAGGCTTGCTGCGCGCGTCATCGTGGCTTCCAGGTTCTGCCCCGACTGAATGACGCGCACGCCGTCCAGGGCCGGGCGGTTGGACAGATCCAGGCTGTTGTACAGCGCCGGCTTGATGACGCTGTAGGCGGCGCCGGTATCCAGCAGCACAGTGACCGGCTGCCCTTCCAGCGTCGCCTGCATGACGATGCGTGTGGCGCCGGCTGAGAAGGTGCCGTCACCCGGGATCTGGAAGTTGCCGCCGCCCTCCAGGGTGAACGCGTGGGTGGTCGGAGATGCTGTGGCCACGGGGATCTCCGAGACCTCAGCGAGGCTGTCGAACAGATAGCCGTCGCTGTTGCGGTAGTCGAGGGTGAGCACTCGGCCCGCGAAGAAGCCGGACCCCAGGATACCCGCGACCACCTGGAACGCCCCATCGGGGAGCGGTCCGAAGAGGTCGTAGCGGGCGCAGGCGACATCCTGAAACGTCTCGCCGAAGGTGGTGAAGTCGGCGGTGATGCTTGCAGGGCTGCCCCCAAAGTGGTCGACATCCAGCGCGGTCAGCGGCGCCCCGGTGTCGATAAGGAAGTCGATGACCGGAGCGCCCATAGCCTCCACGGCCACGTGGGGGCGATTCTCGCGCAGGGTGATGACCGTGGCAGGGGGCCCTGTTGGGCCGACGTCGACCGGAGGCGCATCCGCGACCGTCGTCTGGTCGGGTGTCGCATCCTCGATCGCCACGTCCGCGTCTTGCGGCGGCATGACGTCGGTCGCGTCTGGACCCGCGCCATCGGCCATTGTGGTATCCAAAGCCGCGTCAGGCGCAGTCACCTCGGCGGAGCCATCCGCGGTGACGCCATCGGGTGTTGGCCCGGAGTCCGGAAGAGGTGTTGCGTCGAAGCCCGCATCAAATCCGCTGTCGACTTCCTCGTAGCCAATCGGCTGGAGGGGCTGAGCGGGCTCGGTATCCTCGGGGCAGCCCGTCCCCAGGCACGCCATCGCCACAAGCACCGCACAAAACGTCCTCATACCGTCCACCGTAGCGGGCCGCCGGCACCGTGTGAAGCGTCCCTCAGCGCGCAGGGTCGACCGGTCTGGCCTGACGGATGATGGCGCCGCGCTTGTCGCGCGTGTGGGGCAGGGGCGGCATGGTGGCCAACCGTCCATCGCCACGCACCTTCCAGCGCAGCCTGGGGGCGTTCCACTTACGTCTCGGGACCCGCAGGAAGAACACCACCTCGCCAGCCGGCGCCACCGTGACCTCGCTGATGAAGTGTGGCTTGTGGGTCCCGCGTTTCCGGGGAATCGAGATGGTCTTGTGGCTACGCTTGCCGCTCGGGTCGTCGACGGTCAGGCGGACCTGCCCCTTGTCCTTGTCGGCCAGTCCGAGGGCATGGCCGCCGAGCCCGACCCGATAGACAAGCGCGCCGGGGACTTCGACGGCACGCCACACGTCTGGAGTGCCGATGGGCGCTGGCCGTCGCACCCATGCCGCACAGCTGGAACCTCGGGGGCAGCTCAGGTGCAGCATCAGGGTTCCGTCAGCGGCCATGGTCGAGGCCCACGGGTAACGGTCGTCGAGTCGACCCTCGAACAGCCATCGCTTGCGGGTCACATCGGCCGCGTACAGCTTACCGCCCTGGCAGACCAGCACGGTCAGCCCGCGGACCGCCTCGAGGCGCTTCGGAATGCAGCCCTTCGGCAGCTCCCTCACCTCGACGTGCCCGGTGATGCGGTCGCCCACAGCGACATGCGGTAGCCGCGTCAGTCTGGCGCCTTTGCGGCACTCGAGCTCGGACTTGCCGTCCGAGGCGGCGCAGCTGGCGTCCCGGAAAAGTCCGGCGTGCAGCCGCGTTCTGGGTGGGAGGGTGTCGATGGTGCCGCGCAGGCAGCTGACACCGCTGCACCCCCTGCCGAGCATGCCGAAGGCGCTGCCCCCGCCGCCGATACCCAGCGCGCCGCTGCCCTTCGGACACGGGTCAGTGCCGGTCACCCGGTGCTTTGACGCGCTGGGCGGCGCCGGGATGGCGGGGCGACTGGGGGTGGCGCGCGTGACGGGGGGCGAGGCGTCGAGAGTGGTGCTGACCTGCAGCGGCGCGGTCCAGCTGACGGTCTCCAGCCGGTTCAGGTCCACGTCCCGGGTCCAGCGCGTGCCATCGCTGCTGAGCACGGCTGGGCAGGCAGTGTCGTCGTTCCATATCCAGCCTCCGCGGCGCCTCAGCTTCTTGGCCTGGAACTCGGCCTTCTTCCAGGACTTGCCGCCATTGCGCGTGACCATGGTCAGGGGGCGGGCACCGTCTGCCGTTAGCTGGGCCACGACGATGCCATCGGCCCGGACGATGAGTGTCTGTACGGACATCCCCTTGCTGGGCACCGATATCTCGAAGCGTTTGGGTACCGCCTCGGGAGGAGAGGGGATGGCGACGATGGCGACTCGGTCCCGGTCGGCGAAGGCCAGCCACTGGGCGGATGCGTCCGCGACGTAGCCCGGCGGAGCCTTGGGCAGCGCTGACCAACCGCTTCTGACGGTCGCCGCCTGCGGCCCGGTGGCATGCCACAGCTTGCCGGTGCTGTCTGCGGCGACCAGTCGGCCTCCGGCGAGGACGCGGACCCAGAGGAGCTTCGCCGGGAACTGAAGCGGACCAATGGCGCCCGCGCTCTCGCTGAACGCGAGCAACTGGCCAGCGTTGGTCCGCACCACCGAGGTCTGGGCGCCGTGGGCCAGGAGCTTGGTGTCGTACGTCGGGTACTGTTGCATGCAACGTTCGTTACACGGCGCCTGCAGCCACGCGGGGACCTGTGCTGCCGTCCCCACGGTGAAGCGCTTGGGCGGGGCCGGGCGCGGCGGCTGGGGAGTTGGCGGAGGAGCGACGACCCGTGCAGATGGACAGCCGCTCAGCAGTGTCAACATCGTCGTCAGAATCAGTCCGCGCATAAGCGACGCCTATCAACTTGACCGGGGATTGAGTAGTCTGCGGCCGATGAAATCCCGATACGCCTCGCTGTTGTGCACCCTGGCAGTGCTGTTCGCGGTGCCGGCCTGTGACGACTCGTCGGAGCCGACGACCCCGGTCACGACCCCCGATGCAGCCGCCGAAGTCGCCACCCCTGATGCGGTGAGCGAGACCTCGACGCCGTTGCCCGACGACCTGGAGATGACGGCCGGGGACTTCGAGTGCCTGACGAACTGGACCCGGGTCCGGCGGTTTTACATCACCAACAAAGCGGGGCGGCTGGCGGAGACCCTGGAGGTGGCCAACGACCCGGAGGGCAAGACCTATCCGGTCGGTACCATCATCCAGCTCGTGCCCTTCGAGGCAATGGTCAAGCGCAAGGCCGGCTGGGCCCCGGAGTCGAACGACTGGGAGTTCTTCTTCCTGGACAACAGCTCGGGGGTCACCGTCATCCAGGACCGGGGCACGGCCGGGGTCGAGAACCAGTTCGGCGGTGAGTGCCTCCCCTGTCACGCCAAGGCGGCCAACGGCTGGGACATGGTCTGCGAGCAGGACCACGGCTGTGACCCGCTGGGGATCACCGACTTCATCATCGACTCCTTCGTCGACGGCGACGAGAGGTGCCAATGACCTCCGAGACTTCCAGCGCGCGTGCCATGATGGTCCAGGACTGGGGCGGCCCCGATACGCTTCAGGAGGTGTCCTTCCCGGTGCCCGATCCCGGGCCCGGTGAGGTGGTCATCGACGTGAGGGCGTCGGCCTGCAACTTCTTCGACGCGCTGATCATCGCCGGTCAGTACCAGGAGAAGCCGCCGCTTCCGTTTGCGCCCGGGGCCGAGGTCAGCGGGACGGTGCGCGCGGTAGGGGAGGGCGTCACCCATGTGAACGTGGGCCAGCGGGTGTTGGCAATGCTGCCCTACGGTGGGTTTGCCTCGGTGGTCACTGCGCCTGCTTCCGGAGTCTATGGGATCCCCGACGCGATGCCGTTCGACCAGGCGGCCGCGCTCGGCATCGTCTACCAGACCTCCTACTTCGGGCTCGACTATCGGGCGAACCTGCAGTCAGGCGAGACCTTGTTGGTGCACGCAGCTGCCGGTGGCGTGGGACTGGCGGCGGTGCAGATCGGAAAGGCCATGGGAGCACGGGTGCTCGGCACAGCGGGCACCTCGGAGAAGTGCAAGCTGGCCGAGGAGCACGGTTGTGACAAGTGCTTCAACTACCGCGAGGACGACTGGCGGACCCTCACCAAGGAGATGACCGAGGGGCGCGGCGCCGACGTCATCTACGACCCGGTCGGCGGGGCGGTGTTCGACACGTCGATGCGCACCCTGGCGTTCGGCGGGCGGCTGCTGGTGATCGGATTTGCCTCCGGCAAGATCCCGACCGTGAAGGCCAACTACGTGCTGCTCAAGAACATCAGCGTGGTGGGCCTGCACTGGGGGGCCTACCGCAAGTACGACCCGAGCAAGATCGACGAGGCCATGAGCAAGCTGTTCACCATGTACGAGGCGGGGGACATCAAGCCACTCGTGAGCGGCAGCTGGCCCCTGGCTGAGGCGTCGAGCGCCATCAAGGCGCTGATGTCGCGCAAGACCGTAGGGAAGATCGTCCTTACCCCGTAGAGGTCAGATGTGTTCTAGCCACTGCTCGCAGACATCACGCGGGCAGAAGGCGCGGACGAACTGGCGCTGCATCGAGCGGGTGAGTTCGGCCCTGTCCTGGGGCTCCATGCCCTCGGACCACATCGCCAGCCGGGCCTGGTGCATGGCGATCATCGTGCGGCCCATAGCATCGGGGTTGTCGTCCTCGAGGAGCTCGCCCACGGTCTGGGCCCGGGCAAAAATGCCGGCCACCAGGGCGAGGCCGCCCTGCCACAGAGCCACCTGCTCGTCGCTCTTCAACGCGCCGGAGGAGGCCCAGAGCCCCCCTTCGCGAAGATGCATACGCAAGTAGTTGGGATGGTCCAACAGGTACGCGACGTACATGCCGACGCCGTCCAGGATCATCGCCAGCGGCGACAGCTTGGCGATCTCGCTGAGGCGCTCCTTGACGATGGCCATCAGCGCGGTGCCGTGCCGGTTGTGCACGGCCCGGAACACCTCCCACTTGCTGGGATACAGCTTGTAGAGCGTGGCGATCGAGAGCCCGGCCTCGTCGGCGATGGTCTGCACCTTCGTGGTGTCGTAGCCGTCCCGCGCGAAGATGAGCTCGGCCGCGTCCATGACCAGCGTCTGGTACAGGGCGCGCTTGGCCTCCTTGACGCTCGACTTCTTTGCTTTCTTGGCAGTTGCGGCCTTCGACATGGCGAGAACGTATAGCGGATTTGAAAAGTAAAATCTCTATTTCAATTTCCGTAAGTCCGATGCTACGGTCCTGCCGGCCTCAACCCATGGAGCGAACATGGCTGTTTCACCGACTCCGACCGGACCCCGACAGGACCGCGGCACACGCAACACCAAGGCGCCTACGGGCGGCCCCAAGCTTGGACTGACGCCACCGCGCCTGAGCGGAGGCTGGCCCGTGGTTGGCCACACGCCACACTTCGTCCGCGATGCCATCGGGTTGCTGCACAAGGCCTACAAAGAGTGCGGCGAGGTTGCCCAGTTCCAGGTGGCCCACCGTCAGTTCGTGCTGCTCAGTGGCCCCGAGGCTGCCGAGGCGCTGTTCCGTGCCCCCGACAGCATCATGGACCCGCAAGAGCCCTACAAGATGATGGAGGGCGTGTTCGGAAAGGACATCGCCTACGCAGCCAAGCCCAAGAAGTTCGTAGAGCAGCTCCGGATGCTGTTGCCAGCGCTTCAGGACAAGCGCATGCGCACCTACGGCAACATCATCACCGACGAGGTGAAGCAGTCGCTGGATCAGTGGGGCGACGAGGGCGAGCTGGACGTCCTGGAGTGGACGAAGGTGCTCACCAACTTCACCTCCAGCCACTGCCTGCTGGGCCCGGAGTTCCGCCACGAGATGACCCGGGAGTTCGCCGATGTCTACGCCGACCTGGAGCGCAGCATCGTCCCGTGGGTTTATGTGAACCACAAGCTGCCCCTGCCGGTGTTCAAGAAGCGCGACAAGGCCCGCAAGCGCCTGGTCGAGATGATCGCCGACATCGTCAAGTCTCGGCGCGTCAGCGGACGGACCGGTGAGGACTTCCTCCAAACCCTGATGGACGCCAACTACAGCAGCGGCGATGCGCTGACCGACCACGAGATCACCGGAATGCTGCTGGCGGCGATGTTCGCCGGCCACCACACCAGCTCGGTGACTACGGCGTGGACCCTGCTGGAGCTGATTCGGCACCCGGCCTACATGCAGCGCGTTCGCGCTGAGTTGTATGAGCAATACGGCGACAGCGAGGACATCAGCTACCAGTCCCTGCGCGAGATTCCCGCTACCGAGAACGCCATCAAGGAAGCGCTGCGTCTGTATCCGCCATTGTTCATGCTGCTGCGGGCGGTGAAGGAAGATTGGACCTACAAGGGCTACCTGCTGCCCAAGGGGACCTGGGTCATCACCTCGCCCCACGTGTCGCACCGAATCCCCAACGTGTTTCACAACCCCGAGGTGTTCGACCCGGACCGCTTCGCCAAGGGACGCGAAGAGGACCGGCGCGCCGGCAAGTTTTCGTTCATCAGCTTCGGCGCAGGTCGGCACCGCTGTATGGGCAATGCGTTTGCCCTGTTGCAGGTGAAGACGATCTTCGCGATCTTGCTGCGTCGTTACGATTTCGAGTTGGTCGGCGACCCGCACGAGGCCGATTTCCATGGCGTCGTCGTCGGTCCCCGCCAGCCGTGTCGCATCCGTTACAAGCGCCGGGAGAACGCAGAAGCATGAGCAAGAAGAAGGTCGTCGTGGATTTCGACCTGTGCCACGGCCACGCCGTGTGCATGGGTGAGGCTCCTGAAATCTTCAAAGTGGACGACGACGGCACCAACACGGTGTTGATCGCCGAGGTCGACGGAGAGCTGCTGGAGAAGGCCGAGCTGGCCGAGCGGTACTGCCCCAACATGGCGATCTCCCTCGAATAGCCGCCCACCCGTGCCCGAATAGTCTGCGCAAAGCAGCCGATGCCCTCGACGCGCCGACAAACTGGCGCGAGCGACCACAATCGACACGGGCCCCGAGACAAGGTGTCAGACCCCGGATGATGGCCTGACGCCTACGCTTTTGCCGGTGCGAACCTCATGCATTGAAGGAGTCGCACCATGCGAATGACGCGTTGTTTTGCCCTGTTTGTCTCGTTCCTCGTGCTCGCCCCCGCCGCAGTCGCTGGCGCGCCGACCGCGGCCGCCACAGCATCCGCGACACCCAAAGCCGCCGGGTGGGAAAAGCACCCCTGGTCCTTCACCACCGGGCTGCGCCTCTTCAGCCCACTGCTGATTTCCGGTGGCGACGGCATCGGCGTCCTCGGTGGAGGGTCGCCGCTGGTGTCGGTCGGCTTCGAGCGACGGGTCGCCGATGGGATCGGGGTCACCTTCAGCCTCGGAAGCAGCTTCGGCCAGATGAGCTCGTCGCTGGGCGCGTTCTCAAGCTCGAGTAGCTTCGACATCAACGCCGATGTCGGCGCCCGGGTCGAAGTGATCCGGACCGACCGGATCGTCGGCTCCATTCTCGCCGACGTCGGGGTCGGCTATTTCCGCGGCACCTCCGAGTGGGGAACGGATGGCGGCGCCTCGGAGCAGACCCACTTCGACTCTCTGAGTGTCTCCGCCTCCGCCGGCCTGGCGCTGGACATCCGGCTGGTGGACCAGCTCTTCCTGCGCTTGGAGACGCCATTGCTTCGGGTCAGCTACGCCCAGCAGTTCAGCGACGCTGACGTGCTGGGCGATGGGTCCACCAGCACCAGCGAGTCGGTGAGCGCCGGGCTCGTACTCGCGCCCCGGCTCGCCCTGAGGCTGGACTTCTGACCGGTCAGCTCGCCTTCTTGAGGTACGCCGCGACCAGCACGATGGCGACTTTGTTGACCTTCCCCTCGACATACTTGGGGTCGTCGGTGAGTCGGATGTTCTTCACCAACGTCCCGCGTTTGGCGGTGAAGCCACCGCCCTTGACGTCCAGGTCTTTGATCAGGGTCACCGAGTCGCCGTCGGCCAGCGGCGTGCCGTTACTGTCCACTGTCGGGGCTGCATCGGAGGAGGCGCCACCCAGCCCGTCTTGCGCCCATTCGAGCACGCTCTCCTCCAGATACGCCTGGTCGAGGAGGTCCTGGGCCCAGGTCTGTGTGGCGGCGAGCTGTTTCGCCAAGCGCCACGACACGACCTGCACCGCCGGTGTCTCGCTCCAGATGGACTCTTGCAGGCAGTACCAGTGGTTCGCGTCCAGACTGGCGCCCGACGCGAGCTGAGGGCCGCAGACGGCACAGGTGGTGATGGCCGCGCCCGGGGGCACGTCGAACAGGCTCAGGCCACCGCCTGACCCACACAGCTGGCACGTATCCGAGAGGGTGTCGCTCATGGCGGCGGAGCCTACCAGAGCGACACCCCGTTTGGCGCGTGTGTCGCCTACCAGTCCCAGCCGCCCCCGCTGCTGTGCCCGCCCGAGCCACCGCTGGAGTCGCTGGAGCCGCCGGAGCCCCCCGAATCACCGGACGGGGCGGGGGTTCCCCCGGCTCCGCTACCGCCGCCTGGCATCGGTGGAGGCGGCATCTCCGAGCCGTAGTCAGCACCGTCCGGGCTGGAACCCGGCGGGGTGCCCTGTTCCGGTGCGGGGTCCGGACCGGGCGGCGGCGGCATCGGCGTGTCATAGGGCTCCAGCCACCAGGGCCATTCGGCGGACGACTCGTCGTGGGTCGGCTGTCCCCAGCTGCTGATGTCGAAGCTGCAAGGGCAGTCCGTCCAGCAGATGTTCTCAGAGCCGTGCTTGTTGACGCAGTCGTATTCGCAGTCGGGGCATCCATAGACGTCCTTCATACGCGCAACGACCTGGTCCATGGTCTGGACCAGGCCACCCACATCGGGACCCGATGATAGCGTGGTGACCTGACCTGCCTCGGCCAGCTTGAATCCGTTGGCGTCGAGCCAGTCGCCCAGCGCCCAGCGTACGCCGTTCGGGCAGGTCAGCGCGATCTCGGGGAGAGGGTCGCCCAGATGCTCCAGCACGTAGATGATGTTCTCCACGCGCAGGTCGAGGTGTACACGCACATCATCGTCGAGGCCGTTCACGAGTTCCTCGGACACGGGGACCAATTCGGTGACGGCGCCACTATCGTCCTCGATGATGAGCGGGTCGTCGACGGGCTCTGCGGTCTCCGGCACATCCGGGGCTTCGGCGCAGGCGACCACGGCCATCGCCGTCAGAAGCGCCAACACTCTTGGGGCATAGCGTTTGAGCTCACACATGCGGATTCTCCTTCCTGTGGATTTGGCTCCCCAGCCGTCCTGCAGCTTCGGCCCCACCGGGGTCACGCGGAGCGAAGCAAAGTGGGACGGCGCGGCAAAAAACTCCCCCGCGCTCAAAAAAAGCGGGTCCTCTGGAAAAGAACGCGACTTCGGTTGGTTGCCGAGGCGCCCAAGGGCTACGCTGCGGGCATGGGACGGCGGACCAACAACCCGCAGAGTCAGGTCGTGAACCTGTTTCTGTCGGTGGCGGAGGCGCTCGGCTACAAGAGCGACAAGGAGGTCGCCCGGCTGGCCGACGTGGTGCCGCTCAACGTCTCCAATTGGCGCAGCGGGTCGGTGGCGAGCTTCAAGAACCAGACGCTGGAGGCCATCAAGCGCGGCCTTGTGGCGCAGCTCGAGGGGCTGATGCTGCGCGCCGACGTCCACGCCGGCGCCGGCTCGGGGCTGCACCCCCTGGTCATCGAGGAGGGCGCGGGCCCCGACGAGCTGCTGCGGCAGTTCCGCGACCGCATCGGTTACGACTACGCGGGGCATCGCTTCCTCTACTACGAGCCGCAAGGGTCGCTGGCTTGGCTCAACCTCATTCAGACGGGGTACGACCAGACGTCGTGGCTGCGGGGTACCCGACAGGCCGCCGAGGCTTGGGGGAACACCGCCAAGGACACCCATGGCCGGCCCAAAGGCCCTATCGCGGCGGCGATTCAGCGTGGCCGGTCCGGAGGTTATGGACGCGGTTTGGATATCGTGGGCCTCGGAGTGGGTGACGGGGCCAAGGAGACAGCGGTTCTGGAGGCTCTGCTCGCCAGCGAGGCAGAACCGGAGTGGGTGACTTTCCTGCCCATCGATGTCTCCATCCCGCTCCTGCTGCGTGCTGGCGCTGCGGGCCGGGCGGCCATGGCCCGAGCGGATCAGCGCATGGGGCCGGGGGGCAGCATGGTCCTGCCAACGTGCGCGGACTTCGAAGAGGGGCCGTTGGCCTTTCTATCGCGCCTGCGGACCTCCGTCCCCTCGGGTGAGGGCGGCGTTCGGCTCATCCTTCTGCTGGGCAACATCTTTGGCAATCTGCGCGACGAGGACCGCTTCGTTCGTGAGCGACTGTGGCGCATGGCCCGGCCGGGGGACCTGGTGTGGGTGGAGGTGGCCACCCGCATCGACCCCATCACGAGCGATCCGCTGTACTCGATGACCAACGCCGATCGGGCCGAGACCGCGGCCGAGGCAAGCCGTCGACTCTTGCTCCAGGGGCCCTACCGCCGCTGGGAAGCAGCGATGGGGCGGCGGCCGTCGGAGCTGGGTGTGCGGGTGTGGGTACGGCAAGACGACGACTCGGCGCGGGTGCCGGGGTCCTGCAACTTCTGCCACGACCTCGTCATCGAGGACGCCGCGCGTGTGTGCACCATGCTCTACAGCCGACGCTACGAGGTGGAGAGCCTGGTGACCTGGTTCGAGGAGCGCGAGTTTTCGGTCGAGCGAATCCATACGGTGCGGGACTCCAAACGTCGCCCACGCGTCTCTCACCTGTTGCTGCAGCGCCGCTAGGTATCAGGCGCCATCGCCCGACAGGGTCGTCCACTCGACGTGGTTGACCGAACCCTTCGAAGCTCCCGGACGTGGCTTCTTCAGCACCTTGATGACCCCGGTGTAGGTGCCCTCGTAATAGTAGGAGTCGGCGATGAGCTCGTCGACGCCATCCTTGTCGAGGTCCACCACGTGATGCAGCGTCCAAGCCTCCAAGCGGCTTCGGGGCTCTTCGACCCAGGCGGTCACGTTGAAGTTCTTGTCCACCAGGAACAGCGCGCTGACGACGTGAGTCAGCGCGTTCTCGGGGGTGATCTTCAGGGCGACCATAGCGGCGTGCTTGCCGAAGTTGCCACGAACGATGGACAAGGCGCTGGCCTTGGCGTTGGCCAGCCCAGTCATCGGCGGGTCGCCCTTGCGGGCTACCTTGCGAGCCCTGGGGATGAGCTGTTTGAGCAGCTTGCCGAGCACCTTGGCCTTGGGGCGCTCGGCCTTGCTGGCGCGCAGGGGGCCGCCAGCGAAGGGCTTGGTCTGGTCGGGGAAGAGGACGCTCTCGCCCTTCTTGAGCCCCTTGGGCACCGGCGTAGTCAGCAGGAGATGCCCCTCACCGGCCCCTGATTCGAGCCGGATGGCGGTGAGGTTGACCTTCTTGACCCCCTGAGTGGTCACCAACGTTACCTGCTTGAGGGCGTCGAATGGAGCGGGGAGACGTTTGTCCCCGACCTTGAAGCTCGCGGTGCCATCAGGTGCCTTGTTGAGCAGGGCGTTGATGGCTTTCTCGGCGGTCGGCGCGAAGCGGATGAGATCCACCTCGATGTTCTTGTCGCCGACCTGCCCCCAGCCGGGGAAATTGGCCAGCGCGCTGGGCGCGACGAGGAGCAGCAGACAGGCGACAGCAAGGGTGCGCATAGGGTCTCCAAAGGGCAATAGCAACGGTTGTGCAGGCGGCAACGGCCGCGCTGGGGAACCGATTCCGGAGATGCTCGTACCATCGCCCCCCGGCTTCTGCTAGCTTGCCGCGCAATGGGATACAAAGTGCTCAGCGTTTACGTGGTGTTGGCCCTTGCGGCCGGCTGCCAGGAGACCGTGTCTCCAGCCACGGCTGCACCGGACGCCGCAGTCGATGTCGTGCTGGAGGTGACGACCGATGCTGCGCCGGATGTTTTGGTTGTAGATACATCCGTGGCGGATACCGCAACGGTCGACGTCACCCCCGAGCTTCCTCCCGCCGATGTGGACACGCCCAACAGCTGGCCGCCGATGGTGGTCGGCACCTGGAACCTGAAGAACTTCTCCATCTACGGCGCCACCGAGTTCCGGATCGACGACATCGCCGCCAAGATCAACGAGTTGGCGCCCGACGTCATGGGCATCCAGGAGCTCAAGGTCAAGGAGGGCACCGATGGCAGCCCGCCTCAGGCGTGGGACGTGCTGTTGGAGCAGATCCCCGAGTACGCAGGGCTTCACGCGCCGTGGGACACCGGAAACGACACCACCGTTGGCCTCATCTACAAAAAGGACACGGTCGAGGTGCTGACATCCAAGACCCTCTTCGAGGGCGACTGGTACGCATTCCCGCGCCCCCCGCTGCAGGTCACGCTGCGGGTCGAGAAGGGCACGGACGGCGGGCAGTGGGCCCAGTTCACGGTCATTGTCTTGCATCTGAAGGCGTTCGGCGCCGACTGGGAACGCCGCCGAGACGCCTGCGACAAGCTCCACAATTACCTGGACAGTGGCGGCGTCGCCTCGGGCAAGACCATCGTCCTGGGCGACTTGAACGACGACCCCTACGACAGCGCCGCCGACAACAACGTCTTCGATGGCAACTTCCTCAACAACATCCCGAACTATTACTTCGTGACCTACGCGCTGCCGCCCGAGTCGGTGACCAGCACCGGCTACCACCACTATGTCGGCGACACCTACATCGAGGGCGAGTTCCTGGACCACATCATCGTCACCGGCGAGCTCTACGACCCCTTCTCATCCATCACGCCGACGATCCACGGGGTGCCGCCAGCGCAGTACGACAACTGGGCGTACGAGGTCACCGACCACTTCCCCGTCACCGCGACCTTCACGCCGTGAGCAGCTCAAAGCACAGGACGCGGGCGCAGCTCGACGCTGGTCTGCCGAGCGTTCGGCAGGCGCCTCGGGGTGAAGGCGTCGTGCACATGATCGTCGCCCGACCTGCTGAGGGCGAGCGACAGGTCCTGGACGCGTGCGAGCTGTCGCCGGAAGTGGGACTGGTCGGGGACAACTGGCTGCCTCGTGGGAGCTCCAAGACCGAGGATGGAAGCGCCGACCCGCTCAGGCAGCTGACCGTCATGAGCAGCCGCGCCATCGTGGCCATCGCTGGCGACGATCCGGCGCTTTGGCCCCCCGCAGGCGACCAGTTCTTCGTGGACCTGGACCTGAGCGTCGAGCATCTGCCACCGGGCACCCGGTTGAAGCTTGGCACCGCGGTTATCGAGGTGACCGAGCCTCCCCACACAGGCTGCAAGAAGTTCACGGAACGCTACGGCAGCGCCGCCACTCGATGGGTCAACACTCCCGAAGGGCGGCAGCTCCGGCTTCGCGGCCTCAATGCGCGGGTCGTCACGGCGGGACGGGTCGACGTGGGCCAGACGGTACTGCGCCTGGCCTAGACTCCGCGTAGGAATGCGTCTTCGGTGCGCCAGTCGTGGACCTGGTCCCTGGGGTGCGTCGGGCGCTCGTAGTCGACCGTCTTCCACAGCTGCAGGTCGGTGACGCCAGGCGAGCGGCAGCCGATGACCTTGCGCACGATGGGGGCGTAGTAGATGCGGAAGTGGAAGATGCTTTTCACGGCGATCATGTCCGCTTTGAGCGGGTTGAGCCCGTTGATGCTCCAGAAGTCGGGCTTGGTGTTCACCGGTCCGTGCCGGGTCACCACGAGCTTCACATCGCCCAGGTCGATGGTGGCGCACTGGCCGTAGTGCGGCGTGTCGGAGACGCTGATGACGCGGCCCGCCACCGGCATCGGGGGATAGAGCTCTGGCGACATGTGGCCACCCACGGTCACCGCGATGTCGGCGCCTACACCCGCGTCCCAGGCGACGTCGACGGCGGCCGCGTCGCGAACAGCCACGTAGCCCAGCATTCCCTTGCCGTGCTCGAGAAAGGCTCGTAGCAGGTGCGTGCTTTCTCCGGTCGCGCCCGCGCCGGAGTTGTCGGAGACATCGCTGATGCAGACCACGCCCAGGCGACGCGCCCAGATGGACCGTCGCGCGATCAGCACCGCCGCATCCGGGGAGAGCAGGCGCGGCGGCGGAATGTGGCGCACCTCCCAGGTCCGATCGGCGAGGTCCTCGACGATGCGCTCGGCGGCGTCGGGGGTGCCGTTGGTGATGGCATAGGTGGCCCAGCCCAGGGTCGTCGAGTCGTTCCAGATGTGGGCCATGAACAGGCTGGTGTCCACGGCCTGTCGTCGCATCTCGAGCCACCGCATGCGGGCGAAGATGGGAAGCATGGGCGGCACGAAGTCGATCGTGTGTCCGCCCCCCAACACCATCGGCAGTTTGCGCCACGCGACGGTGGGTTCGAGCCGACCGACGATCGTGTCGATGAGCATCCTCCCCGCTCTGCGCCCGGTCCAGGCCAGGTCCCAGTGGGGGTTGGAGCGGTACGCCGCCAGCACCGTCGGAAGTGTCGCTTTGGCGGCGGTGAGGTTTGCGTGCAGGTCGTAGGTAACGGCCAGCGGGACGTCCGGGCCGAGAACCTCACGGATGAGCTGCAGAAACTCATCTTCGGGCTCGGGGTGGTTCGGCGTCCCACGCATGGCGCCGTGCAGTACCAGCGCCATGCCGTCGACCGGGCCGGCAGCCCGGAGCTGCGTCACGAGCTTGTCCCTCAGTGCCTCGAAGGATGCGTCGGCCAGCGGGCCTCCGGGCAGTGCCCAGACGCTGAACAGGGGCACCATCTCGACGTCTTCCGGAGCGGCCTTGGCGGCACGCAGCACCCCGCTGAGCTCGGCGTTGGCGATGAGCTTGTCGACCTCGCTGCCGCCCCGGGAGGCGGCGCGGTGCAGCTCGTCGCCCTCCTTCCAATGGAGCCGGCGGAAGTTCTCCAAGGTGCTCAGCTCCGGAGAAAACGCGTTCGTCTCCTGAGAGATGCGAGCGTAGGCGATGCGGATACGACGTCGGCGGGCCATCGCCGCCCTATATCACGACTCGCGGACCGGACCGCGCCGAATGAAGTACACGCAGCTGAATATCAGGACCACCAGGCCGATGCCGGTCAGCGTATAGGAGTAGCCCGTGAAGAAGCCGAGCCGCGACGCTTCGGTCTGGCCGATGTCCTTGTACAGCTGAATCCCGATGGAGCCGGTGTAGCCCAAGGCGTCCGCCAGATAGATGGCGAACACCGCCGTGCCCTGGACCCGGGTGAAGGCGATGAGGCGGTCGAACAGCACCGAGTTGTAGGGCACGTAGCAAAGGTAGGCGCCGAGACCGTTGAGGGTCATCCAGGTCAGTCCGTCGATGCTCCCGGCGTCCAGCATGGCCGTCGAGATGCCGACCAGGCTGATGCCCGCGACCATCAGTCCGAAGGCGCCGATCAGGCCCCACTTGTTGTCCTTGATGAGGTTCAACAGGGCCATGGCGGTCATGACCCCGAAGGCCACCAGAAGCTCGGTCTTGCTGAAGACCGCGGGCTCCTCGCCGTAGCCCAGCTCACGAAACAGCTCGACCCCGTAGTTGTCCCGGAAGTCGCGATACGCCGTCAGGAAGAAGTACACGAAGAGGATGCCGATGAGCCCAGGCGCGAACGCTTTGAGGAACGCTTTGCGCTGGTCGCCGGTCATGGGGAGGCGCTCGACACGCTGTTCGATGTCTTGCTCGTCGGGCTCGGGGATCTGGTTGAGCATCCACACGAATCCCAGGAAGGGAAGGATGAAGATGGCGCCGACGGCCACTGGCATCCAGCCCTCGCTGATGCCGAAGTCCGCCATGAGCCAGCGACCGACGTCCTTGACCACCCCGCTGGCGATGATGAACGAGCAGCTCAGGCCGGCGAGCAGCAGCTCCGAGGTGCGACGCCCCTCCAGGTAGCTGACCACCAGGCCCCAGACCATGCCCAGGGGCAGGCCGTTGAGAAAGATGGCCGCCGCTTTCCACTCACCCGGGACCACGCCATACAGAAGTAGCGCAGCCTGGGCGGCCACAATGAGGACGACGAGGGTGACCGCCCGTTTGGCGTGGCTCATCTCGCTGAGGATCTTGATGCCCGCGTACTTGCTGACGGTGTAGCCGAGGATCTGGCTGATGACGAGGGCGGTCTTCAGAGCGACTTCCGAGCCCAGGAAGGTCTCACCATCGAACTCCGCGGCCGAGAACGGCTTGCGGAACGCGTACATGCAGAAGTACGTCCAGAAGGCCGCGAAGATGGCGTAGAACACCAGCACCCTGGGGTGCTTCTCGAGCCATGTGCTGAGGCGGCTTGGGCCGCGTGACATCGGACCTCCGGTGGTTGCAGCCAGGCACTGTGGACCAGGAGTGTGGCGGGAGTCTGGCGCAATTGCGACCGGAGCGCGAATTGTCCTCGTCTGGCATGCTCTCGGCGTGGAGCAGACGTCCCTGCAACGGGTTACCTGGACCCTCGACCCGACGCCCCGACAGGGCGCGATGATCGGCTCGATGAAGGCCGCGCAGATCCGTGAGGGCGTGCCGCGAGGGCGGTTCAGGCTCCGTCAGCGCAGGGTCCGGGCGCGTACTTTCGGAGAGCCGGGCTTCGAGGCCGAGCTGGTGCCCGAGGCGGTGTGCGCCGCCCAGCCACATATTCTGGCGTGGCTCGCCTGGTCGGACATGCGCGCCGTGGCTGGCGCGGACGATAAGCTGGACCTGGCACAGCTCGACATCTACTCGGCCTATCGCTCAGTAGCCCTGCAACGGCAGGTCTGGGAGTACCGGCTGGAGGAACGCCGCGCCAAACGTGTGTCCGATGGACTGCCGCCGCTGCCCGAGCGTGACCTGGAGCGCCAGCAGCGAAAGTGGACCGCCAAGCCCGGTCAGAGCGCGCATCACACGGGGCTGGCCCTGGACCTCGGGCTGTACCATCAGGGAAAGCGGGCATCGCTACGGGCTCCAGAGTACGCCTGGCTGGCGGCTCACGCCTCGGCGTTTGGGTTCTATCCGTACCTGCCGGAGGCGTGGCACTGGGAGTACAACCCACCGGGGTTGGTCGCGGCGCTGGCACAATGGCGCGCAGCGATGGCGGCTGGCGAGGACGCCTCAGACGGGCTCAGGAGGTGCCGGTTGCTTCTTCGTCCGGCGGGATGAGCGCGGCGATGACTCGGTCGCGCCCACCGCTCTTGGCCTCGTACATGGCCAGGTCGGCGCGGTGTTCGAACTGGAGCGCCGTCTCGGACCCGTCCCAGGTGGCGACGCCGATGCTGACGGTCCGGTGGATGGTCACCTCACCGCTACGAATCGGCGCGTTGCTGACCGCATAGCGGATGCGCTCGCCCACGTAGAATGCGGACTCAGCGTCCGCACCAGGGAGGATGACGACGAACTCGTCACCGCCCCGTCGCACCAGCAGGTCGTGCTCGCGAATGGCTGCCTTGATCCGCTTGGCGACGATGCGAAGCACATCGTCGCCGACAACGTGGCCGTAGGTGTCGTTGACCGTCTTGAAGTGGTCGACATCGATGAGTGTCAGCGACAGGGCCTTGCCGTCCTCCTGAGCGCGCTCCATCTCCGCCTCGAGGCGGGGCATCATGAAGCGACGGTTGAAGGCCGTGGTGTGCTCGTCAGTCAGCGCCAGCTGCTTGAGGCGCGCCTTCTCGATGGGGGCCATCGCGCAGTTGGCGAGGAGTACGGCCAGCATCTCGTCCTGCTCTTCGAAGGCATGCGGCGCCGAGGCGCTGATGCCCAACACCCCGATGACACCTTCTGGCGAGGCCATCGGGACGATGAGCAGGGAGCGAACCGAGAACCCCTGGTTGGCCACCGTCTTGAAGCGCGGGTCTTTGGCGGTGTCGTCGATGCGCGCCACGCGGCCGCTGTCGGCGACCCAGCCGACGACGCCCTCGCCCGGTCGAAAAGAGACCGGCCGGCCCGATTCGCCGGAGCCTGAGCGGGCGCCAGCGACCAGTTCGGTGCGAGTCGAGTTCAGCAGCCGCAGGGACGCGTGTTCGCCGTTGGTGAGCTCCAGGGCGGTGTCGCAGATGGCCTTGAGCGCGGTATCGAGTTCGAAGTCGCGGGCGAAGATCTTGGTCAGCTCGATGAGTGCTTGGATGGCGTCGGCGGACCAGCTGGATTCTTGAGTCGTCACGGCGTTTCCAGAGCCCTACATCCGGCCGATGATGTCCAGGTAGATGACCTGGCGGTTGGCGGACCCGTTGGTGGCGTCCCAGAACGGGGAGCGCAAGGTTGTGTTGTCCGGAGCGTAGGGCGCCTGCAGCGTCAGGGTCCCCAGGGCCACGGACAGGTGCTTGTGGACCACCACCGACAGCTCGATGATGCCCTGCATCAAGTCGGTCTGACCGCGATTGGCCTCGGCATAGGGCGAAGACAGGCCGTCCTTGGGGATGTCGCGCAGGTAGGTGAACGCGTGGGTCATGCTGAACCCGAAGTACAGTGTCAGGCGCTCCAGGAAGTAAAAGGACAGATAGGCCGTGTTGCTGACCCCCCACTCGGTAGCCCCGTTGCCGGTGGCGATGAGGAAGGTGTCGATGCCTGCTGGATCGCCGGCGCGGGCGCGCGGAGGAGTGTCGAAGTCCCGCTCGTCGATGACGGTGTTGGGGTAACTGTTGAAGTTCTTGGTGACCCCCAGTGAGTAGCCGATCTCCAGCCAGTCGAAGGGGTTGAACGACACCATGCCTCCCAGTCGGAGGCCCACGAGTTGTGTGGCGAGCTGACTCTGCAGCGAGGATGGGAAGACGAAGTCGAACCAGGTCGTCACCGACAGCGAGGCGGGCGAACTGGATGAAGGCCAGGTATCGAACTTGGCGGCCTGATAGGGACCGAGGGACACGCCGAGGCGGACATCCTCCATCTGCGGCTGATGGGCGTAAGTGTTCAGTGAGTCGGCGTTCTCGACGACGTTGATGTTGAAGCCGACATAGGCTCGCGCGAGGATGGAGAACTCCTCGTTGAGCAGCACATGGGGGCGAAGCGCCACCAGCATGTTGTAGTAGGGGCGCTGGGCGGGACCCTCCAGGAACGTCCCGGTTCCCACCATGTTGCTCAACAGGATGCTGCCACCGAAGGGGTACCACGGGTCCGACTTGTCGGTCGTTGGAGCGGTGGCGTTGGCCCCCGTCGGGAGCACCTGGGGAGCGTCGTCGGGTTTGGCTTTGGGGGCGTCGGGTTTGGCCTTGGGGGCGTCGGGTTTGGCCTTTGGCTTGGGCTGTGCCTTCTCGGGCGTGGGCTCTGGCTCTGCTTTGGGCTCAGGCGCTGGCTCTGCTTTGGGCTCAGGCACTGCTTCGGGCTTGGGCTGCGGCTCTGCTTCAGGCTTGGACTCTGCCTTGTCTGGTTTTGGCGCGGGAGTGTCCGAGTCCGGCTTGGCCGTCTCCTCCTTGGGGGCCGGAGGAGCAGGGTCTTCGGGGGGCGCAGCACCGGTCAGCAGCAGCAACGCCAGTGCCAGCGGCAGCACGCGACCTATCCCATTCCTCATGAGGCGTTTCCCCATGGGCTCGAGTGTAGCGCACTTCTCGTGATCTGTTTGACCCCCATCGGGGGGTGCCGAGTCTTTCCACGTGGTAGGAGACGACGTCGCATTGGCCGAAGAGATTGAGACCCTGCTCGACACCGAGCAGCAGGTCGAGACTGCAACTGCGTCTTCGGCGCCCGCCACCGGCCAGCGGTTCCAGCTGGTAGAGAAGCTGGGCGTTGGCGGTCAGGGGACGACCTGGCGTGCCATCGACCACCAGACGGGTCGCGAGGTCGCGGTCAAGGCGTTCAACGTCGACACGATGGACGACTGGAAGGACTTCGATCTCTTCGAGCGCGAGGTCGAGGTGCTCAAGGGGCTCGATCATCCGGGCATCCCGACCTTCGTGGACACGTGGGCCGATCCGGAGGCCGGACAGTACTTCCTTGCGATGGAGCTCGTCCCGGGCGAGTCGCTGGACCACTACGTCAATGGCGACGGCAAGACCCTCGACGACGACAAGCTCGAGGCTCTGCTGCTTGGCTGCCTCGACGTGCTCGAGTACATGCACGAGCGCAAGCCGCCGGTCATCCACCGCGACATCAAGCCGGCCAACATCGTCGAGCGTGCCGACGACAAGTTCTCCATCGTCGACTTTGGCGGTGTCCGCGTAGCCCTCAAGCCAGGCGGTGGCTCCACCGTGGTCGGGACCTTTGGCTACATGGCCCCCGAGCAGCTCCACGGTCAGGCGCAGGCGTCGACGGATCTCTACAGCCTCGGCGTCACGCTCGCCGCCCTGGCCAGCGCCACGCCAGGCGACCAGTTGCCCCGCAAGGGCCTGAAGATCGACGTCGACAAGGCGATGGGCACGTCCCGGCTCAAGCCCATCGTGTCCAAGATGGTCGAGCCAGACCCTGAGAAACGCCCTCAATCGGTGGTCGAGGTCCGTGAGTTGATGCTCGAGACCTTCGACGCGTCGTCGTCGAGCTCGCGACTCCGCGCAGCCGTGAAGTCCGTGTTCGATGACGACGAGCTGGATGACGAGGAGCTGAGTCGCAGCACCGGCGTTCAGCCGTCCAACGCCCCGCCGTTCGCCCAGATGATCATCTGGCTGTTCAGCACCTTTGGGCGGATGGCGCTCAGTTTCGTCCAGTACGTGTTCCTGCCGCTATTCTTCTTCTTCGGCCTGCGCAGCCGGTCGGTGCGCAGGAGCAGTCGCCGTCGCCGTCGCATGAAGCTGCGACAGCGGCAAGTGACGCGCGAGCTGGAGAAGGCCCGCAAGCGGCTCGCCCGGACGGCGCTGAAGAACGACCCCGACATGTGGCGTCAGCGGCGCTCGCGTGACCACGAACGCAGCAAGCGGTCCCAGAATCGGGACCGCCGCCGCATGCGCGGGATGCGCAAGATGTAGGGCCGGCGGCCCTCGCCTAAAGGGTCAGCAGGTAGGCCACCAGCGCGTCCATCTCATCCGAGGTGAGGTGAGCGGTGTGGCCCATCGTGGTCGCCGTCATCTCGATGGCGTCGCGCAGAGTCGGCGCGCTGCCGTCGTGCAGATAGGGCGCGGTGTAGTGCAGCGACCGCAGGGTCGGCGTGTTGTAGCGGATGTCCGGCTCTTCCATCGGGTCGCCCTGACCGGTGAAGTCACGGACGATGGTCGCGATCTCCATCTCGATGTGAGGGACGGTGCCGACGTTGTGGAGCCGCCCATCGGTCGTCGTCTCGCCCGAGTGGCAGGCGTAGCAGCCGACGTTCGGGTCGTTGAACAACGACTTGCCGAGCTGCTCGACGGGGTTCAGCTCGCGGCCGCTCAGGCCCATGTGGGGGTTCGGGATGGGCTTGAGGCCATGGAGCAGGAACGCCTCCAGGTCACCGAGCTTGTCCAGCGGAAGGCCGTGGCCGCCGAGACGCTCGATGGTCTGCGACATGTTGTCCTGCAGCTCGGCCTCCGAACCGATCCAGTTGAACGGCTCGGTGCCCTGCAGCCGGCCGCCCAGGGCTGGTGTCTGCCGAGGACCCTCGGCGATGGCCCAGATGACGCCGTCCTCGCGGCCGTCGAAGTGGCAGCTGGAGCAGGCGAACAGGTGCTTGGCGCTCAGCTCGTCGTTGCGGGAGAAGGTGAAGACGCGGCGGCCGCGGCTGACGTCCGCGGGCAGCGGGTCGCTGGCGAACGGCGTCGTGCGCGTCGAGCTGCGGTGCCACGCTTTGTCGGGAATCTGGGTCTGGTCCCCGGTCCAGGAATGCAGGTCCGACAGGTCGATTTCACTGACCGAGTAGGCGTGGGCCTCGTAGACGAAGAGCCGCGACGCGTCCGCCGACAGCGCCAGCCCCTTGGGCGCGTGGCCGACCTCCCAGACCCCCAGCGGGCTGGACGCCGGGTCCTCCAGGCTGGTGTTGAACGCGACCACGGTGTCCGATCCCATGTTGGCGATGAACGCGACCGACAGGGTCGGGTGGTGGACGATGTCCATGGGCTGGTCCATCAGGTGGAGCACCACGGTACCCGGGTTGGCGAAGGGCGAGTCGGGGTTGGGAGCGATGTCGTGGAAGTCCGCCACGACCGGACCCTGGGTCGTTGCAGGGTTGGGCAAGCGGCCCAGGCGGGTGACGCTACCTTCCAGGGGGTGCTCCGGGACGCCGAAGTTGTTCGAGAAGTTGCCGCCGCCGTAGCCGACCTCTCCACCTTCACCCATGGGGAAGGGCGAGTCTCCCTCGACCTCCTGGAACGCGAGCGCGAATGCCTGGTTGAACATGGACTCTTCGTCGCCCGGGGCGGCGACCATGTGGGCCACGAGCGCGTCGCCAGTGGCCGGGTCGAAGGCCAGCTGGTTGGCCCGCACCGCCACGCGGTTCATCATGCCGGAGAACTGCCAGGGGTTGTGATTGCGGTAGTTGAGGCTCGCGGTCGGCTCGTCAAAGGTGCCGTCGGCGTTCAGGTCGAAGGTCGATGCTCCGATGCCTTCCGACAGCACCATGAGCTCGCCATCCTTGATGGCCAGGGCCCGGGGGCGCTCGATGGCGTTGTCGCCGTCGAGGCTGCCCATGAGCTCGCCGCTGTCGGTGTTGATGGCGAGCACTTTGCCGTCCGCGAGGCCGCTGACATAGAGCACGGGTAGGGTGGGATGCGCGGCCAGGGCGTAGGGCTCGACCAGACCGGTGCTGACCTTGGTGATGGCACGGTCGGCGTCCAGGTGGGCGAGCTCACCGGTCTCGCGGAGCGTGACCCAGAGCGTCCCATCGGGCATGGCGACGATGCGCTCGGGAGCGCCGCCCACGTGTGTGGACGCCTTCAACAGCATGGTGTCGGTGGCCATCTCGTAGATAGCGCCGTTGTCGGGGTCGGCGATGGAGAGCGTGTCATCGTGGCGAACCATGGCGCGGCCGATGTGCCAAGGCGCTGCGTCGATGGCCTCGATGGTCCGGGCCGACTGGGGCGCGACAACCCCCATGGGCTCGCCCATGAACGGCGTACCAGCGTCTGGAACGTCGAGCGGCCGGTCCGGGTGCTCCGGAGGCGGCTCCGGAGGGGGGATGTGCATGAAGCCCTCCTGGCAGGCGCTGGCTGTCAGCGCGGCGGTCAGGGCAAGGGCAAGGGGGGCAAGCAGGATTCTGCGCATGGCGCACTCCTCGAGCAGGGCGGTCTTCCTGTGGATGAACTTTGGACGCAGGTCCGAGCGGGACACCGAGCTGCGTGGAGCAAGATGCGTGCCTACGGACCGACAGCCTCATCGTGGCTTGGATCCTCAGTGTGACATCCGTCATGCCAAATCGCTATGTAGAGATTCTTCCCACCGAGTGCAGAGCTGGTGGTCAGGTTCCCGTGGGCACCAGCGGGTTCTGCAGACCCGCCAGGATGGCGCGTTCTACGAGCTGACCATAAAGCGCGCGTCCCGATTTTCCTTGCAGGCGACGGCGAGCGTCGACGTAGGCGGGGAGATATCGCAACCCACGCGGGACCCGCGGGTACACAGCGCGGAGGGCGCGAAGCGAGGCGTCGAAGAGGGTGCGCTGCCGGGTCCCCCAGGTGAAGCCGAACTCGGCGCGGAGACGTTCGGGGAGGAGGCCGCCGGTCATGGTGCGGTACCAGCGCCAGGCGGGGGCGACCAGGGGGCGTGGGGGCTCGAGCAGGAAGTGGCAGATGTCGGCGGCGGCGGCGCCGACGCCCAGGGTGTCGCTGTCCCACATGCGGCGGACGTAGTGGTCGAAGTCGACCCAGGTGGCGGGCAGCAGGTCGTCGGGGATGCCGAAGAGGTGCGCGAAGCGATGTGACTCGCGCCAGTAGGTGTCTTTGATGGCGGGGTCCAGGGGCCCGAGGATGAGCTCGGTGACGCGGACCGCGGTGTGAATGAGGGTCGCGTGGACCCACAGCAGGGATTCTTCGTCGTTGGCTTCGTAGAGGGTGCCGGCGGGGAAGCGTCCAACGCTCTCAGGAAGAGTGCCCGAGATGTGGGAGTGAATGTTGTGCACCCGCTTGGCGGACTTCACAGCGGCGTCGAGGTCGCCGAAGACCATCTCAAAGACGTTGAGGAACGTGCGCTGGAAGCGCCCCGGGAGGTCGGTTTTGGTCGTGGAGTGGTCGTGTACCGCCTGGGCGACGAAGGGGTGGGCGGCCTGAAGCAACGCCGCGCAGCCGCCGCCGACGAAGACGACGGACTCCTTCGCCAGCTGCCATGTCACGGTGCCGGGCCCATAGAGCCCGACGAGCCGGTCCGGGTGGGCATGCTCCAGATCCCGAAGCATGGCCCGATGCTTCTCGCGCGTGACGGTCACGACCCGATGGTACCTGTCCGAGGGGACAGGAGTCACCACCGGGGCTTGGCTGAGGCATCGCGCACGGAGCCGAGTTCTTTGATCTCACAACGGAACCGGCCGCCAGCAACGAGAGACCCCAGCAAACCGCCCAGACCCCACCAGAACGCGATGGCGTGGAGGCGTTGGTTTCGTAAGTGGCTGAAATGTCTAGAAGTCAGGCGCTGGCACGCCGATTGCTTTGCCTTGCGCCGCCAGGCGTCGTCGTCTAACTGGAACCGAGGAGACCGGCATGCACACCCCCAGACTCATCCTTCAGACCGTCCTGATCGCGGTTGCGGCCCAGGGCTGCGTCGACCTGCCCCTGTTCTCGGTCGTGAACACCGGGTTCGACGAAGACTGCGACCAGATCGCCATCCGCTGGGTGGAGCGCACCGAGGGCGGGCGTCTGTTCGTCGAGGAGCAGGTCAAGTGCACCCAGGTGCGCGCCAACCCGACGGCCTACACCCAGGGCATGCGGGACGCCTGCGACTCCCAGCCGGCGCTGCCGCTGGAGTGCCAGGGCGGTGACGTCTCGGATGGCGGCGGTCAGCCTGAGACGGTAAGCGACAGCCAGCAGGACACGACTTTGGGTCCGGACACTGTCGACACAGCCCAGGACCTTGTCGGGGATAGTGGGCTTGCCCCGGACGTCTCCGGTACACCGTGTTCGAACGACGCCGACTGCGAGGTCCATGAGGATCAGTGCAACAGCGCGTCGTGCGTGGACGACATGTGTGAGGTTACGCCACTTAGCGGGGTCTGCGATGACAGCGACGCCTGCACCAGCAACGACACTTGTGTAGCAGGGGTGTGCACAGGGACAACCTACTCTTGCGACAGCCCATATGCGTGCGAGTCCAGCACCTGCAATGGTGACGGCACCTGCACAATCAAGACTCTGGAAGGCAGCTGCAGGCTCGAGTGGGAGGGGGTCGTCCACTGCTATTCGCCAGGCGAACTCGCTGGCAATATTGGGTTTGGGTGCTCTGAGTGCCTCGGTGTGGTCTACCAGGACGGCGAGCCTGCCGACACGGGCTTTCAACCCGCCAGTTCGGGAACACCTTGCACCGAACCCTGTGTCACCGGCCTGTGCAATGGTTCGTCCAATACGTGCGGTGCAGAGACGACAGAAACGGATGGCACCGTCTGTGACGATTCTAATCCCTGCACCTTCAACGACGTCTGCGCCGCGGGAAGTTGTGTTGGGGCAGTCGTGACCTGCTCCGATGGCGTGGCTTGCACCGTGGACAAGTGTCTGGCAGGCCCAAACGGCACGCAGGAATGCGCGAACCTATACGAGACGCCTGGCGGAATCTCAGTGGGAGGTTTCGAAGCGTTCTCCGCCTTCGTGAGCCAGAACAAATACATAAACGCGGGAGTGACCGGAGCCGGCATGTTCCTGGCTGAGAACATTCCGTTCGACCAACAACTCGCAGGTTTCTTGGGGGAGCTGGCACCGACTAGCAGAATTGGCCAAGGCTCCACCCGCGTCTTGCTCTTCGATGACTCCCTTATGCAGCTCGATGTCTTGGAGCTTGGTCTCGACGGCCATGAAACCAGACTAGAGGCGGTGAAGGCCGGGGGGAGACTTGTGCTGGCTGGCTCGGGGCCGTCAGAGTTGGACTTCAATCCCAACCAGACTCCGGCAGCCTACCCAGGAGATTCTGGATTTCTCGTAGCCTACTCGACGCTCAATGGGACGTTTGAGCCACAGTGGGGCTTGAGACATGAGCCTTGGACGCAGCAGAAGCTTCATGTCAGCTCGACCATCCAGGTCGCTGCGCGCACCGGCATGAGCCCATCCCTCTCGGGTGGAGGTGTGACCGCTGAGCTACCGGAGCTTTCGAGCTCTCACAACATCATCGTGCTAGGTCTCGATCTCGAGGGTACTCCCGGTACGATGTTCCCAGCCGTGACCTCGGACGACCCAAACCTGTCGGTCTCTGGCTACGCATTTGATACGTCCACTCAGCAGCACTATCTCACGTTCGACTATTCGGCACCGGTCACGGTAGGGGCTGGAGTGCAGGCAGCTACGGCCCCAAGTCCAGCCGGCACCGACATGGCCATCGCCAAGTTCTTCGCAAATGGCGATCTCGCCTGGGTCAAGTGGTTTGAGGGCGGGGGCACGGACGAAGGTTCTGGACTCATTTGGTCCCTCGGCGGCCTCGTCTTCGCCGGTTCGGCAGTGAATGTTGCAGGCCCCCCTGAGATTGGTATTGACGGATTGAGCCTGAGCTCGGCTACGCCTGGGAGGTTGCGCTTCACTGGGCGGATGGACACAGCAGATGGCGCGGTCTCCTGGATGGCGAAGTATCCAGGCTCTGGGCCGCTCAGGATCGCAGAGGATGCCTTCTTGGCGATTACAGCCGGCGCAAATGATTCCAATACCAAGGCATACGAGCTGTCTGACGGCAGCTCTACCCAATACTCCATCGGCGCTGGTGCTGCGTTCGTCGCCGAACTCGGCGCAGACGGTGCGCAGACACGGGTCTGGGAGCTCGAAGCGAACGGAAAGGTGCGGGACCTGAAATGGGTCGACACCGGCCAGCTGCTGCTGGTGTCTGACCCCATCATCTCAGACGAGTTGGGGCTGGTCGGCTCCACCCAGCCGACAGGTCTGCAGCCCGCCACGTACTATTCTGCGATGTGGTTGACAGCCGACGCTCTCTGTCTCTAAGCCCGGCGACTACGCGAGCAGGCCAAGAGTCGACTGAGGCCACGAGACTCGTGGCCTCAGCATGCCTACTGGAAACAGATCTGGCCGTCGCAGCAGCACTGCCCGAACTCGGTGCAGATGCCGAAGCAACCGTCGTTGTCGTTGAAGCAATCCTCCCCAGGGAAGTTGCAGTCGCCCCCGCCAAGGTCAGGAACGCACTCACACTCTCCGCTCGTGCAACGTGGAGCCTCGAACGGGCCGCACGGGAAGAGGCAGGGTTGGCCTTCGTTGATCGGGTTGCCGCCACCGGTACAGGCGCCGCTGGAGCATGTCTCAGCGCTGCGGCACTGGGTCGCCGCGACACACACCGTCCCATTGGGCTCATGGTTGTTCAGGCACGAACCGCTGCTGTTGCAGGTGTTCGGATCGGTACAAGCGTTGTTGGTCTGACTACCACAGGCGGTGCCTGAGGATTCATGGTTGCTGAGGCACGTGCCACTTCCATTGCAGGTGTCTGGGTCGCTGCAGGAGGTATTGCTGGAACTGCCACACGCCGTCCCTACCGATGCATGGTTAGCGCTACACGAGCCGTTGCCATCGCAGGTGTCAGGGTTGGTGCAGGAGTTGTTGGTGCTGCTGCCGCATGAGGTGCCCAACGAGGCGTGGTTGGCATTGCAGGTGCCGTTCTGACAGGTATCCGGGTTGGTGCACTCCGTGTTGGACGAGCTGCCGCAAGCGGTCCCGTTGGACTTGTTCGTGGCAGCCTGACAGGAGCCGCCGCTACAGACCGGCGCGTTCTTGCATTCGGTTGCAGAGCCGCAGGAGGTTCCGTTGGAGGCGTGGTTGCTCTGGCAGGTTCCGCTGCCGTTGCAGGTGTCGGGGTTGGTGCAGGCGTTGTTGGTGCTGCTGCCGCAGGACGTGCCGGACGACGCGTGGTTGGCATTGCAGGTACCGTTCTGACAGGTATCCGGGTTGGTGCAGTCCGTGTTGGACGAGCTGCCGCACGCGGTTCCGTTGGACTTGTTCGTGGCAGCCTGACA